>Ga0316204_10008286_pt1 | contig 14561 bp, 11 predicted proteins | sample 6monrhotite_MG_2_FD_205661 | JGI IMG/M metagenome (GOLD analysis project Ga0316204, IMG submission 205661) | Microbial mat bacterial communities from mineral coupon in-situ incubated in ocean water Damariscotta River, Maine, United States -... | ecosystem: Environmental > Aquatic > Marine >...
GTACCTTTCTAAGACTTCAACAGGCAGGAGTACATATAAGCGATATTGAGTTTCTGGGCATAAGTCATTTTCACCCGGATCATGCCTCTGAGCTTCCGGCCATACTTTGGTCCGATATATTTTCAGGCAGGCCTGCACCATTAAACGTATCCGGCCCACTTGGAGAAGGATCAGACGGACTTAAGGGATTCCTGTCCGCGGTAAATGATATGGCAGCGCCTGTTGATGCTTTTACCAGAATCAATGCTATTGAAGTTACTCCACAAAAAGATTCTGTATCAACGGTCTATAAGGATGAACTTCTCGAGGTAACAACTATTGGTGTAAACCATGCCAATAAACCAACGCTGGCCTATAAAGTGACCATAGACAATAAGAGTATTGTTTTTGGAGCCGATCAAACGCTTGATAGTTCTGGTTTTATCAATTTTGCAAAGGGAGCAGACCTTCTGGTATTGCATTTGGCCATTTCTGAAGAAGCTGATAAACCATTTACAAACCTTCATGCCAAACCAGGCAAAATAGGAACAGTAGCCGAGGAATCTGGTATTCAACGTGTGGTTTTAAGCCACTTAATGAAATTAGATGCTACTGATAAACGAGCTAATCAATTTAGTCTTTATGATATAAATACCACGGTAAGGCTTGTGGGGTCAAAATATAATGGAACAGTTATTTTGGCAGAAGATCTTGCATGTATTTCGTTATGATGTCAAAAGCACTAAACGGTTAGGTTGTTTAATGAGTTCACGAACTCACTATTTCCTTTAACGCAAGTGTGGACAGACCAATGGTATCTGCCATTGAAATTTTTGGTGATGGAGAAATTGTGATCGACTAAGACTTTTCATAGGATACATTGTTAGCGGCTGTTTTTTTAATTATAGTTTTCAATCGCTACGTTTTTCCCAGATTTTATCAGCAGCCCTCAACGCCAATGCCATGATAGTTGAAGTGGGGTTAACACCTGCCCCGGTTGTAAATGAACTTCCATCAACTACATATAAATTTGGCACACTGTGTACTTTGTTATTTTTATCAACCACAGAGTTTTTTTCATCAGTTCCCATACGAGCCGTACCCATTAAATGAGCCAGATTTGTTGGTGGAGGTACAATGACATCTTTAGCTCCGGCTGCCATTAAAACTTCGGTTGACTTCCCAACTGCATGATCTAACATTTTTTTTGAATTTTCGGATAGAGAATAAGTTACTTTCGCAGCTGCAATGCCATTAGAATCTACTTCTTTTTCATCTAATGTAACGGTATTGGTTTCTTCAGGTAAATCGTCTGCAACCACTGTTAAACCCACCTGATGAGGAAAAATCTGACTGAATTCAGCATGGTGGTTTTTCCCCCAGGAAATATCTTGCGCCTGAAATAGCGGCCCAAATGTGCGCTCTCCTATAAGCATATATCCTCTTTTAAAACCTCGACTTTCATCGGTTTCATAAAACTCCTGGCTAAATAAGGGGCTTCCCATGGGCCCTATATGGCTATCCATGGCTTCTTCGAAGATGCCATTTATAAAATGCGTAGGATGAGTCATAAAGTTTTTACCTACCAGGCCATTGCTATTGCCTAATCCATCGGGAAATAAATTAGATTTTGAATTCAGCAATAATCGTGGTGTTCCTATCCCATTACAACATACAACTACAACTTTAGCCTTAACTTCTTGTATATTTCCATCTTTATCAAAATAGATAGCTCCTTTGGCTTTTCCATCACTTGAAACTGTAACTTCTTTAACCCTGGACCATGTTCTGATTTCTGCCCCTTTTTCGATTGCTAAAGGCCAATAAGTGCGGTCCGTTGTGGCTTTTGCTCCCATTGGACATCCAAACATACATTTACCATGAAGCATACAAGGTGATCTTCCATTGTAAGGTTCGGAAATAATACCCTGGTCATTAACCCACCAATGCCAACCTAATTTTTCAAAGCCTTTCACTAAAGTATGTCCCATTTTTCCTAATGGTAAAGGAGGTGTTTGACGTTTTGAACGCGGGGGGTTAGCAGGGTCTCCAATTAAACCGGAAACACCTAGCATTTTATCATTAAGATCGTAATAAGGTTCTAAATCCCAATAACTAATGGGCCAGTCGTCGGCAACTCCATCTAAAGTTTTTACCTTAAAATCTGACGGATGAAAACGCGGGAATATACCTTGCCAATGTATGGTCGTTCCACCTACAGCATTAAACATCATCACAAATGGTGGATTTTCACCATCAGTTGTCACTGGATAATCTTCTTTACGTTTTCTGAAGTTTGGACTTAAATTGAAATCGCCTTCTCGTGTTAACTGAGTTTCATAATCAGTCTTTAATGATGGAAATGTTAATGGGTCGATCCAACCACCTTGCTCTAAACAAACAACTTTTGCACCTTTTTCTGTTAAGCTCCAAGTCAATGCGGCTCCTGCGGCACCTGCCCCAATGACTAAAACATCAATGTCTTCATTTTTCATAGATTCTATATTTTTGTATACATTGATGGGCTATTTTTTACCCGATCCAGCAGTTTCTCATCAAAAGGTTCCATTTCTGGTCCTGAAGTCCCGGTGGGGTATGGTTCATAGCTAATCAATTCGTGTACTGCCTTATTCGTATAATAACTTTCATAAGTGAAGTCTTTCAGAATTTTAAACAACTCGGGTTCGGTTTGTTCAATTGTAGTTAAAACAGTAATACGCTTCACGTTATTTAATTTTGAAAAACCAGAATTTGATTGTTGTAAACTTTGATCTTCAATTTTATCTATGAGGCTTATAAACAAGGGGGACAAATCAGGTAATTCTTCCAATATTTTTATGACATAGCTCACGCCTCCGATTTCCGATGCCGAGGGCATTTTTTCATTTGCGGGAATAATTTCATCCATTGCGAATCCTAAAGTATCTTGTTGTGAGCTATCCAAGGCGGATTTGCCTTCAGTTTTTTCAGTTTCTTTACATGCTAATGGAAGCATCAACGCTCCTGAAGCTATAAGTGCCTGTGCTGAAATAACAGCTTTTGTAAACCTTCTTCTGGACCATTTATTATTCATAATCTTGGTTTTTTTAGTATCTAACAATAGGATATCATCATTAATGAACTCCTACTTATGTGACTAAGATATTAAATCTTTGTTGTCCATAAAGGTGCAGTCCACAAAATGGATATAAATTTCAGTTGTCGTGGTAAGATGATGCCCGAGGAATAATTAATCTGCTCTATTCTCCAAAAGAAGCCATTGATTTAATTCATAGAAAATTTCACAGCACTTCCCACAGATGATGATAGTACTAAACCGTTACTATTAATTTATGATATAGTATTACTTACTGGGTAAGTCTAATAGAATACAAATTGAATGGAACTAAAATAGAGGTATCATTAAACGAATATTACTACCTAGTTGATAAAATTATCGAAAGAGAAAAAAGTTTTAATCATAATATTGAAACTTTGGAAAATATTGCTCATAGTGAAAACATCCAGATTCGAAATTTCGAAGTTCAGCATAACACAAAAAACAAAGAGGCGTATTTCTCAACGCATCAAAAGGAACTAAAGGAACTTTTAAATAATCCAAGTATGAAAAGTATCAATTTCAGAAATCGTGGATCTGATGTTATAATCCAATATTATAAGCAAAGTGAACAGCTCGCTTATGACTTAATATCAGAAATAGATGTCTTTATGGTAAATCAAAACTGAACTATGTCCGTGGAGTAATTGATTTGTCCCATTCTCCAAAAGATGGGATTGATTTAATTCATAGAAAATTTTACAGCACTTCCCACTGATGTCTTCAAGGCGGTAATTATAAGTAAGACTATATCCAGGTAAATTGAAAGACTTCAAATAAAAATCATCCGGTGATATTATTTTTATGCTCAATAAATCTTTATCTGTTAGAAAAAGAAGCAATTTATTTTTAATCAGCTTGGGTAATCCACTCCTTCACGGGATTCAGCCAGGCTTTATTTGGAGTGTACAAAAAACCATGCCCAAGACCTGTATTGATTTGTAATTGCTCAAAACTTGTTGCGTTGGTAGATTTATCAATCCAGTATTGATAATTGTTACCGGCAACAGTATCGGATTTTTCGTAGATGCCTAATATATTTCCATGCAGGTTCAAGTCAAAATTCTTTCGGGAATAATCACTACTTGACCCCAAAAGCACATAATTAACCTTATTTATATTCATATCTGAAATGTACATAGCTATCATGCCTCCCTTTGATGCCCCAATAACAGTTATATCAGAAGGGGAGACTCCTTTTGCAATAAGGTCATCTATTTCTTTTGAAATTTTCTTTCCAAATTCGTTAAAATCGGTTTTCTCCGTTCGTACTTCAGCATGAACTTCCGCACCAGTCGCTTTAAGTGAATCAACAATTGTGGTATACTCATAGGGGCCAAATTGAGGACTTACAGCATGAATTCCCTGTACTTCTATAATCATACCATGTAAATAAAATATATGTTTCATAGATTCTTTTTTTTGAGAACATGAGATTAATAAAATTAGAACTGAAAGTTTGTAAAGGAGATTCATTGGCCTGAGGAAATTTAATTTTAAATGTAAGATAACTAATTAAGGCGAAACCTATTAGTTAGTTAACTATTAATCCCCGAAATGGAATATGTGGATTTTCCAGATAAGAAGTATGAATTTTAAGCTTTGAAATTATGGCAATGAAATTTAAAAATTAATTTGGAAGATAATTTTATTAATAATTAACTAAGAGTACTTAAATTCACGACTTTATGTTTAAAAATACCAGCCAATTAACCAAAGCTCTAAAATGAAAAAATTTCAGAATTATCTAATCGCCCTTATTTTAGCGGGCATCCTTGTCCATTGTACCGATAAAAAACCAATAGCTGACGAACCCGAAAAAGAAGATCGTAATATGTTCGGGCTTTATATACCACGTGGCTTAACAAAAACCACAGAAGGTCTTACCCCAGGTTATGTATTGTTCAGACCTGCAAATTCTGCTTCTACATACCTGGTTAACCGGGAAGGAAAAGTGGTTCATGAATGGAAAGGGAATTATGAAGTAAACAGTTTTTATTTAAATGAGGATGGTTCGCTAACGCTTCTTTCTGTAGATCCGGATTTTCCTGTATTCGGTGGTGGAGGTAATGCGGGCAGGTTACAAAAAGTCAGCTGGGACAGCAAAATGCTTTGGGACTTTGAATACGCTACTGAAGAATATCTTGCCCATCATGATATAGCTTTATTGCCAAACGGCAATATTCTTACAATAGCCTGGGAGGCGAAGACTGAGGAAGAGGTATTACAGGCTGGGAGAAATCCGGAATTTACTCCAAAAGCCGGGCTTTGGCCGGATAAAATAGTTGAAATAAAACCTAAAGGTAAAAGCGGCGGTGAAATTGTGTGGGAATGGCATATCTGGGATCATTTAATACAGGATTATGATGAAACTAAGGATAACTATGGGGATGTTACAGCACATCCTGAACTTCTTGACTTTAATAAAAACGGGAAAGTACCGCCTCTTATTTCCCAGGACAGTATGGCGATTTTACATAAAATGAAAAGAGCATGGAGGAACCAAACCGTTGAAAACAGAGGTGCAGATGTTTATCATGTAAATGCTATTAATTACAATCCTGAACTGGATCAAATTGTTTTTAGCTCTCCACGTTTGGATGAAATCTTCATAATTGATCACAGCACAACTTCGGAAGAAGCTGCCGGCCACACTGGTGGCAAAATGGGCCATGGTGGGGACTTTCTATACCGATGGGGAAACCCTGAAAATTATAACCAGGGAGATTCCACTAATCAGAAATTGTTTGGTCAGCACGATGTGAGATGGATTGAGAAAGGCCTACCCGGCACAGGCCACCTTACGGTCTATAATAATGATGTTCCAATGGGTCCGGATAGTCTGGATTATTCTGCAGTATTCGAATTAAAACTGCCAACAGATAATGAAGGTAATTACTTAAGGGGGGAAGACGGTAAATTTGGACCGGAGGAACCTGTTTGGAAGTATATAGCCCCGGATACCCTTTCTTTTTATGGAAGCTTTATATCGGGCGCACAGCGGATGCAAAATGGAAATACGTTTATCAATGAAGGGCCCAAAGGCCGCTTTTTTGAGGTTACCCCTGAAGGAGAAATTGTTTGGGAATATCTGAATCCCTATCGGGGGAATATTCATCATGCTGATGGAGAACCAGTTTCGCCAATGCCTATGGCTTACTGGCAATTTAGGGCGAACTTTATTCCCGCGGACCATCCGGGTTTACAGGGAAAGAAATTAGAACCTATAGATCCACAACCTGAGGAATTCAAACTTCCTCCTAAGCCCAAAAAATAAGGGTCATAACTAAAAGTTTGAGGAAGAGTTTGGCCACTGAAAAAAAACTTTATGAATTTCAGTATATCGTGTCTGTTTAACGCTAATCGTAGTTAATACCCGGTAACTGCACCTGAATTTCACTCGCAAAATTGGTCCATTCCTGGAATAATTCCTGGTATTTTTGGGGATTGGTGCTTTTTAAATCATGCATTTCACCCAGGTCGTCATTGAGATTATAAAGTTCAAACTCCGATAGACTAAATGGATCACTGAAATTGGTTATTTTCCACTGCCCCTTCCTCAGCATTGTATTTCCGCTGTGCTCTAAACCAAAAACATAGTCGTTGCCATGTATAACATTTGCTTTTCCGGAAATAAACGGCAAAATTGATTTTCCCTTCAAAGGGAATAATGAATTCCCGTTAAATTCGGGAGGATAATTAATTTTGGCTATTTCGTAAAGGGTAGGAGCAATATCCATAACCGTTAAAAAATCATTTGCAATTACATTTTGTTGTTCTACCATAGGGCCGGTCATAATCATAGATGCTAGTATTCCTCCATTAGTGGCATATTCCTTGTAATATCTGAAAGGCGAAGAACCGGCTTCTGCCCATTGGGGGCCATAGGAAATCAAAGAATTTGCTTCTCCCATGGTTTCGTAGTCATTATTAAAATAGGGATTTATATAAGGTCTGATCCCTGGATTATTATAATAGTCTTCACCTGCGGCTCCATTATCCGACATAAAAATAATCAGGGTATTTTCGTACTCCCCGATATCTTTTAAATGCTGTACGATACGGCCAATATTCACATCAAGATTATCTAACATTCCGGAGTAGAGTTCCATTTTTCGTGCTTCTCTTTTTTTCTCATTCTTCGAAAGAGAATTCCATGGCCTTACTGAAGGGTGAGTAGGGGGTAAGGCAGCATTTTCCGGAATTATCCCCGCCCTTTTAAGACTTAATAATCTTTCTTCTTTTAATTTATCATAACCTTCATCATACCGCCCTTCGTACTTTTTCCAATAAGCCTTATCAACCTGCAGTGGCCAATGGGGAGAGGTATAAGCTGCATAGGCAAAAAATGGACGTTTATCATCTTTATTCTGATCAATATATTCGATCAGTTTATCGGTGTAAAGATCGGTAGAATAAGAACCTTCCGGCCATTTCGTGGGTTTACCATCTTCTGTATAATGTGAAACCGGAATACCTTTAAATAACCCCTGGCTGTTATAATGATTTCCTACACCTTCAAGCAGAACAAACGAGTGTTCAAAACCTTTTTGGTGCGGGTTGGCGTCTTTGCCAGTACCCAGATGCCATTTACCAGCCATATAGGTGTGATAACCATCCTTTCTTAGCAAGGCAGGGATAGTAGCCACTCTATTTGTTATATAACCTTCGTAACCAAAAACCTGTGTGCTTAGTGCCTGCCTGCCTACTCCTGCAATATGGTTGTCATTGCCTGTTAAAAGCATCGCCCTTGTGGGTGCACACATAGGTGCAGTATGAAACCTGCTGAAACGAATACCACTTGATGCCAGGCCATCGATATTGGGAGTTGCGATATTTCCGCCATAACAACCCAGATCTGCATATCCCAGGTCATCGGCTACTAATAGTAAAATATTAGGTCTGGTATCTATTGAGGTTTTCTCCGAAGTGCCGGAACAAGCTGTAAATCCAATGATCGCAAACAGGAAGCTAAGAATCGAAGTTGTTTGGTTAAGATTAGAAATAAAATTGTTATTTGTAAAGTGACAGCATGTTTTAAATTTTATTGGAAGAAGTATAATTTGTTTAGTTCGTCTATCGAGATTTATCATTTAAAGCGACCCTTTCATTATTAAATATCTAAGGTAAGGATTTATCATTTACAGCTTAATTAGAAATATTGAATATAAAAGTCTTCTAGCACTTGTAGTAGCGAAAATAAACCTACCTGACAATATTATTTGGCAGAAGTATTGACTGTTCTGGATAATTCAGTACTTTGTAATTCTTTTAGAAAAATATATGAAGGTATTATTTATAGGGGGTACAGGTAATATTAGCACGGCGTCTAGCAGATTGGCACTTTCAAGAGGGATAGCGCTGTATCACTTGAACAGGGGGATAAACAAGGTTGAAATAAAAGGGGTGAAAACTATTTTAGGTGACATCAACAAACCCTCCAGTTTGTCAGAACTGAAAGTTCACAACTGGGATGTTGTGGTTAACTGGATTGCTTTTACAGCAGAAGATATTGAGAGGGATATTGACCTCTTTAAAGGTAAAACCAAGCAATATATTTTTATAAGCTCGGCATCCTGCTATCAGACACCATTAAGTTACCCAATTATTACTGAGTCTACGCCGCTATGTAATAATTTATGGGATTACTCCAGTGATAAAATTAAATGTGAGGATAGATTGATGAAAGCATACAGGGAAGCAGGGTTTCCAATTACCATTGTTCGGCCCTCTTTGACTTATGACACGGTTATCCCTATTGCTATTGGCGGGTTTAAAGAGTATACTACAGCTGATAGAATTTTAAAAGGAAAGGAAATTATTGTTCACGGAGACGGTACTTCATTGTGGACCGTTACCCATTCTGATGATTTTGCAAAGGGTTTTGTAGGATTATTGGGTTTATCACAGGCAGTAGGCCATGCATTTCATATTACTTCGGATGAAATATTAAGTTGGAACATGATCTATGAAATCCTGGCGGACAGTCTGGGCTGTAAGGCAAAAGTGGTACATATAGCTTCAGATTTTATTTGTAAAACAGAACCTTCATATACAGGCACTTTACTGGCGGATAAGGCCGAAAGTGTAATCTTTGACAATACTAAAATAAAAACATTTGTCCCGGGCTTTAAAGCCATAATCCCATTTGCAGAAGGTATAAAAAGAACCCTGAAATGGCTGGATGATAACCCTGAAAAGAAATTTATAGATCCGAAGGAAAACAAACGAATTGAAAATATACTCAAGGCCTATAAAAAGCTTGGATAAAATCTAAATAGGATTAGCTAACAGAACAATCAAGGTATTTTTTAAATAAGAATTAGATTTATAACATTGAAAATAACATCAACTAAAAATTTTATCATGATCAAAAAATTTGCAATAGGAGTAATTCTATTTTTAGGTGTTTTTGGATTCAGCCAAAAAGAAGTTTATGAATTTCGGGAATATGAGTTAACGTTTGGTAAACCTGATAAGGTCTTGCATGATTATTTTGCAAATGCTTTAATACCTGCTTTAAACAAACAGGGTATTAAAGATATTGGGGCATTTGAAGAAATTGGGGATGCCTTACCAAAGAAGATCTATTTATTAATTGCCTATGACAATTTAGAGGACTATCAGAAGGTACTGGACAATCTAAAGGATGATTCAGTTTTTCTACAGGCATCCGAAGCATATAGTAAAACTGCTCAGGAAATATTCCCTGTAAAGAGGTATGTAACTTCTTTGTTTACAGCATTCGACGGGATACCAAAATTAGTAAAACCATCAGAGGGGTCTATGGTTTTTGAATTAAGAACTTATGAGGGCTATAATGAAGATGCGTTTCAGCGCAAAGTAAAAATGTTTAATGAAAGTGAACTGGGTATTTTTGACGAGGTAGGACTGCATTCCGTTTTTTTTGGGGAGAAAATCGCAGGTCCGCAAATGCCTTGCCTAACCTATTTACTAGCTTTCAAGGATATGGAGGAACGTGATGCTAATTGGTCGAAATTTGGCCCCAACCCGGAATGGCAACGGATAGTAAAATTACCGGAGTACGCTAATACAGTTTCAAATATATACAGGGTATTTTTAAAACCTTTGCCCTATTCCCAACTGTAAATTTTAGGAAGCGTACATAAATCTTTAAATTCAGTTCCTTTAAATTGTGATTATGGATAATTGGTGGGAGTGTGAAAAAGTAGTTGCGCTTTATCTATAAATAAGCAGATACTCTTTTTTTGCCTATCTATTTAGTTTAAAGGAATCAAGATTGATATCATCCAAACCAATATCATCAAACGGATATTCTAATTGATCCTGGATGTTATAGAGAGATATAAGTATAAACTCCGTTAGTAATACTATAAAATAGGTTATCCCCTGATTATTTTCCAATCCCACATCGTTGATAATGGTCGGGGCATAAATTAATGGGAAAATATAGATAAATACAAGACAATACGCTTTTAAGCTTATCGGTGTCCTGTGCGTGTTAATAGCGTGTAAATTCTCTATGGATTCGTGCAGATCTTTCATATAACGAAAAGTCCTGTCTTTTAAATTTTTCGAAACGGTTTGATCGTTAGCTACGATAAACGTAAGCACTTTATTAATGATTTTATCCAGATCTTCTGTGGTTTCATCATTGTTTTTTAGTTGATCTAAAGTTTGCTCACTAATGTTTACCAAAATACCAGTCATTTCTTTTTTGCTGTCTTCAGAGAGTTCCTGGTTGCTCATCACAAAATAGTGAACTGTCTTTAAAGCACTTCTGAATTTACTCAAATGCTGCAGTGCCTTTTCCCGGCGCCTGAAAGAACCACGTATAGTAAAAACCAAAGGAAATATTATGGCAATACTTAACATGGTAAGATCTACATAAAAGTTTATATTAAATCTAAATGCCAGAAACGTAATTACTATTGAAATAATCAATACAATTATTGTTCTGTAATTTAATATGGTAAGATATCGTCTAATAGCTTAAAATGTATTAACTTATGAAGGTAAATCTAACTACATTCTCGTGAATAAGCAAGTCATATATCTATTCCTTTTTACATATCTACATTTTGTTGGAACCATCTTTGCACAGGAATTGGTGAATACCGACCAGGATAATCAGGTCACTGAGCTCTTTCTTACTAATGATCCAATACCCGTAAAATTGAGGTATTCCAATAAAGTTCTAAGGAAAGAAACCAATGACAGCACATATATTGATAGCGAAATTGAATATATGACCAGCGATGATTCCTGGAAAACCCTGGAAGTAAAAATTAGGGCGAGGGGGAATTACAGGAGGGAAAATTGCTATTTCCCCCCCGTGAAAATGAAAATTAAGAAATCGGTTTCCGCCGGAACCTTGTTTGAAGGAAATAAGAAACTAAAACTCGTACTTCCTTGTGTCTTGCAAAATGACTATAATGATAAAGTCTTAAAGGAATATATGGCTTATAAGTTATATGAACTTGTATCTCCATATCATTTTAATACGAGGTTATTAGACATTGATTTTACCGATGAAAAAGGACAGAAAGTTAAAACCTATACCGTAAAAGGGTTTTTTATAGAAGATATTGATGGAGTGAAAGACAGGTGTAACGGCAAGCAAGTTAAGCGGTCTATACATCCACTGGAACAGGATGATCTTTGTTCTGTTAGAAACGATTTTTTTCAGTTTATGATTGGCAATACCGATTATTCATCTGCTTATCGGCATAATGAAAAGCTTTTATTTGTAGACAGCAATATTATGCCCGTACCATATGATTTTGATATGTCCGGGTTGGTAGATGCCAGCTATGCTGTAGTCTCACAGGTTCAAGGTGAAGTACTGAGTATATCCGATGTCACAGATAGATTATATCGGGGTTTTAAGCGTGACGAATCTACATACCAATCAGTGAGAAAGGAATTTCTGAATAATAAAATTAAAATGTTGACTATTGTTAACGATTTAGAATCAAGCTTTGAAGATCCAAAAGAATTTGCCACTGCAAGAAGGTTCATTAACGACTTTTTCGAGGTTATTGCAAATGATGCCAGTTACAAAAAGCAGGTATTAAATGTGGCAAGGCTAAAATAAAATCCTATTTACCCTGTATTTTAATTCTCCGTTGTCTTTTTAAAATAAAAACCCTGTTCTTCCCTTTTTTCCAAAGAATTATTTTATTCAAATAGTTCTATTAAGGGCTCCCCTGTTGTTCCACTGGGATATGAAATATTCAGCATTTGTGCAATGCTGGGCGCAATATCGGTTACCGATACATTTCTTACAGAATTACCTTTAGGAATAGACTTCCCAAACCATAGCATGGGTACATGGGTGTCATATGCATACCCGGATCCATGGCTGGTACCTTTAATTTTTTGCATCGTTATTCTGGGGTCTAAATTCTGAACAAACCCTGGTTTAAATACTAAAATGACATCTCCGGATCTTTTGGAATGATAACCATTTTGAATCATTTGGTTCATTCCATAACTATAACTTTGTGATTGCAGATCGGATGCGATAAGTGCTCCGGTAACTTCTTCAAGGGTTATCAGAAAATCTGCCGCTTCCTGTTGTACAGCTCTAAGAGATAATTTTTTTTGTTTAATGAGATCCCGGTTTAAATAAACCGCCTCCCCGTCGAAATTCTCAATCCATTGGTTCGTGCCATATTTTGAATTCAAATGACTCAGAAGAGCAACTTCATGGTTTTTTATATTGGCGATTCCCGCAGGGAGCTTATTATCTGCAAGATAAGAAGCTACAGGAACTGACCCGTGATCAGAGGTTAAAAACAGTAAATAATTTCCAGTACCAACAGTCGCATCCAGAGATTTTAATAAACTTTCTATATCCCGGTCCAATCTTAATATTACATCTTCAAACTCTACGGACTGCGGCCCAAAAGTATGTCCGATTACGTCAGGAACTGAATAGCTTATATTAATAAAATCTGTAATATCGTCTGTACCCAAGCCTTCACTCTTAATTGCTTCTATGGCAAAATCTGTTAACAAAGAATTTCCTGCAGGAGTAACCCAAATCAATTGATATTCAGCGCCTATTTCCTTATAGCGCTCCCGCATGCTCTTATAATCATATGGAAAAGTAGCGCTTGTTTTGCCCGCAATGGCCCGCTCATAATTGTTGTCATCCGGCGCACTCATAGTATAGGATTCTATTGGATATAGGGTGCTCCATGAATCTGTTAAATACGAATTTGACTTTCCTAATTTATTAAATTTTGTTACCCAATTAGGCAATTCATCCATATAGTAAGAGCTGCTTACAAAATTACCCGGGCTCGATTTCCAATCATGCCAATATGCGGCATTGGCCGAATGGCCTCCTGGCAAGATAGCACCGCGGTCTTTTAGTGAAACACTTATTACTTTAGCTCTAAAATTGGTTCCCAACCTCAACTGATCCGTAATCGTTGTCGTTAACAGGTTTCTTGGAGACCCACCATAGCTATCTACAGCCTCCGTACCAATTAAAAGTTCATTATTGTCCTCAATATTGGTTATGATCTGTTTTGAACTCCGCTGATACCAGGTATTTCCGATTATTCCATGAGTAGATGGGGTTGTTCCTGTATATATAGATGCATGTCCGGCAGCAGTAACCGTAGGAACATAGTTATATTGCGTGTTTTTATAGTTAAATCCTTCCCGTATTATTCGTTTAAACCCGCCGTTAGAAAACCTCTCCTGATACTTGTAAAGATGATCAAATCTCATTTGATCTACCACGATACCCACAACCAATTTCGGTTTATCAGCTTGGCTTCTGGTAATGTATCCGTTTAAAAAAAACAGGGCGGTAATAGCGATAATTCTAATCATAATTTTGATATCTTTTTGGATTAAAGTTTGAATCCTGACATAAGTACAGAACTGCGCTATTCAAAGATAATCAGTAATTATGTTAATTTTTATTAATAAACGAGGATAAACTTCAATTGAAGGGAAATTTATCCGGGAAAAACATCGGATTTATAAATAAATCATGATGATGACCCTGGAGCAATACAATTTAGGCTCACAACACGTGAATCTTAATAATCGTATTTGGAGAAATAATAGAAACCTTAGACCTAAAATCTAATCCAATTAAAGACCCTGATAAAAAGAATAAATTTTAGGGTTCATGTCTTTAACTGCACTCAGAAGTTCTTCAGAGGGACTCCCGTAAATCTCAGGGAAAAAGTCTGCTATCTGAAGAAGTTGACCAAGCAATTCTCCCAGGTTTCCCAAATGAAGAAATATTGCATTAGAATCTGTATATGTTTCTCTTACTACACATTCACTTCCATTAGCATTAAAATACCAATCGTATTGCAAGGTGGTATCTTTCTCCTTATCATTTACAATTTTCATGCACTGATCTGCAATACGTTTAAATTCTTCCTCTTTGCCCTTATGTATTAAAAATCTTGCGATTAGCTGTATGTTTCCCATAATTAGAATGTTAGGTTTCTTTTCTTTAAGGCCGTGC
>Ga0316204_10008287_pt1 | contig 14560 bp, 12 predicted proteins | sample 6monrhotite_MG_2_FD_205661 | JGI IMG/M metagenome (GOLD analysis project Ga0316204, IMG submission 205661) | Microbial mat bacterial communities from mineral coupon in-situ incubated in ocean water Damariscotta River, Maine, United States -... | ecosystem: Environmental > Aquatic > Marine >...
ATGACAACATTTAAGCAGAGTGGAGTGCTTTTATCATATCAATGTTGAGATAATCAAAACCATGAGCATCGCCTTCAAGAACGGTAAATGAAGAATCCGGTTCACCATATTGATCTAACACAATAGCGGCGCCGTTAAAGTCATGATCTTTAGTATAGTCATTCGTTGTAATTATGGTTTTTAAGTTTGCCCCAAGTGAAGACAGGATACCATTGCGGGAATCCTCAAAAGCAATACACTCTTCCGCTTTTAAATTCATTTTCTCTAATGCGAAATCATAGATATCAGGTGCCGGTTTTTTAGCCGGGACAATGTCACCTGCTGCAATGACTTCAAACCAGTTCATCGACTCTTCGCCCAGGGTATGCACTAATAAGGCTTCTACGTTAGCGGGTGTAGTGGTGGTGGCTATTGCCAACCTATAACCCTTGTCTCTGGCTTCGTTTAAAATGCGTTTTACCCCGGGACGTAGAGGAATCCGACCTTTTGATAATAACTCGGTATAATGTGCTGTTTTCGCTTTATGCATATCTGCAATGTAACTATCTAAATCGTCTGGCTGAGTAAACTCTGGAGTATATTTATCCAGATAAAATTTCATGCGTTCTTTACCACCGGTTACTGATAGCAAATCTTCATATATGTCGACCGTCCAGTCCCAATCCAGCCCCGCATCGGCAAAAGCAAGGTTAAAGGCCACACGATGACCATCTTTTTCTGTGTCTGCTAACGTTCCATCAACGTCGAAAATTAGCGCTTTAAGCTCGGGCATTTATCACTCCAAAAAAATAAGTACAAAACTTCATAATATGACATTAACCACTTGATTTATATTGAATTAATCCCATATCATGCTCTTCAGGCGCTAGTGTACCACTTCGAAAATTTTTCGTAATTATTGCGTATTCGCGTACATTCTGGTATTAAAGCGCGTTGTATTTTTAATTTAATGATTAATTCCACGGCTGGAGAGAATTTTACAATGCCCGCAAAGAAAAAAACGGCTGCTAAAAAGAAAGTGACCAAGAAGAAAACGGCAGCAAAGAAAACAGCTGCTAAAAAAGTTGCTTCTAAAAAGACAGCAACTAAAAAAGTCGCTGCCAAAAAAGTTGCTTCTAAAAAGTCAGCAACTAAAAAAGTCGCTGCTAAACGAAAGATTCCTTCAAATATTTCTCAGGAATTTAAACAATTCGAGCCTTACAAAATAAAAAAAGGTGAAGAATATATGAATGAAACACAAGTTGCGCATTTTCATAATATTCTTGGTTCATGGAAACAGGAGCTGATGGAAGAAGTTGATCGTACTGTGCATCACATGCAGGACGAAGCAGCTAATTTCCCTGATCCCAATGATCGTGCCTCACAAGAATCTGATTTCACCATGGAGCTGCGCACACGTGACCGTGAACGTAAATTAATCAAGAAAATTGACGAATCAATTGATCTTCTGGATTCAGGTGATTACGGTTATTGTGATGATTGTGGTATTGAGATTGGTATTCGCCGTCTTGAAGCCCGTCCTACAGCCAACCAATGTATTGATTGTAAAAGCCTAAGTGAGATTCGAGAAAAATCGATGTCTTAACACATTATCTCGATATACAAAAAAAGAAGCTTAGGCTTCTTTGCTTGATATAAATTCAAAAAAAAGAAGCTCAGGCTTCTTTTTTTTATAACCTGTTTTTAATCATTTAAGCAGTTAAAGCACGATCCCCTACCCGACGATCTTCTCGAATACTAAGCTGATTACTCCTGGCAAAGCCCATCACAAAGTTATAAGCCTCGGGGTTAATATCATGAAGATTGCGCGCAACAACTAAACACTTTTCACCATCAATCATGCACGGTGCAACCGCATTAGAATATTGCAGACGTTGATCAGTACCAAAATTAGCTAATGTAGAGGAAATACGCTCAATCCAGTCACTGGGCCGTAATTTTTTCCCCTCTTCAGTAACTCCTCGAATAACCCATTTATCTTCGCTAGTCACAGCTCTGCTTTGCCTTATTAATCGTACACTATCCAGTTTAACGACATTTAATGGTATTACTTTAGAATATAAATTAGATATATTAGCGAAAATCGCATATCTATCATGGTTATAATCAGTACATGTCTCAGCAATTACTTTATCGTGGACGTTTTGCTCCTAGCCCAACTGGACCACTTCATTTTGGTTCTTTAATTGCTGCAATGGGGAGTTACTTACAGGCAAAACAGCAAAATGGCGAATGGTTAGTGCGTATTGATGATATTGATCCGCCTCGTCAACAAAAAGGGGCAGCAGATGATATTTTAAAGACACTCGAAGCCTTTGGTTTTGAATGGGATCAATCTGTTCTCTATCAAAGTAGCAGACTAAAACACTACCAGACGGCGCTAGACTACTTAATCGAACAACAGCTTGCTTATCCCTGCAGCTGCAGCCGGGCAAGTATCCTGCAAAAAACAGGACAAACTAAAGGGGAAATCGTCTACCCCGGCTTTTGTCGTCACGGCCCCATCAATAAACAGGCAAACGAATCAGAGCTCTCTACCCGATTGATGTGTAATGATGAAATTATTCGTTTTAACGATGCCATTCAGGGTAAACAAAGCATTAATTTAGCTAAACAAGTGGGCGATTTTATTATTAAACGGCGCGACCAGCACTTTTCCTATCAACTGGCCACAGGTATTGATGATGCCGACCAGGGCATCACAGAAGTCGTGCGTGGAGCAGACTTATTGAATTGTACGCCTTCTCACATCCACGTTCAGAACACACTACATTTGCCCTCTCCTCAATACTGTCACCTACCCGTTGCGCTTAATAATGACGGTCAAAAGCTAAGTAAACAAAATCATGCAGAAGCCATTTATGCTAAGGATTCGGCCCAATTACTCTACAAATCATTAAAGTTTCTAGGCCAAATGCCGCCTATAGCGCTTAACAAAGCCAGCCAGGAAGATATCTGGAGCTGGGCAAAAACGCATTGGCAACTCGACCTGGTGCCTAAAGAATTACAATTAGAATCAATAGGATAAATGGCAACCAAATGCTCCTGTCTGATAGAGTAAGTGGGCAGCTAGTCATCATATAATTAAGATATTAAGCTTAACTGGGTAGCCAATTCACTGTATAAAGTAATATATAAAAAGCTAAAATTTAACTAAATTATTAATAACCGATAAAGATACAATTGTGGATACACCTAAGATTGATAACATTGAAAACATGGAGCATTACATGCTTTATGGACGCGGCGAAATCATGCAGAAACTGCGTCAACTAGGGAAAAAGAATTCTCTCATTACTCTTCATTTTAATGATCAATCTATGCTCAGTACGGTTGTTGATGTGTTAGCAGATAAAAATTTACTCGTGTTAGATTATGGTGGCGATGAAAAATTAAACCAAAAGCTGCTTGAACATAATCGAGCTGTCGTTAAAACTGATTACGATGGCATCACTTCACAATTTACGATTACTGATATACGTAAAGCCCGCTTACAAGGCAAAGCCAGTTTTGCTTGTCCTTTGCCGGAGAGCGTACTTTGGGTTCAGCGCCGTGAATTTTACCGGGTAAAAATTCCGATGAGTGAAGTGGTCACTTGTGAACTTATTCATGGTGATAATAATCGGACTGAATACCCTGTATTGGACATCAGTACCGGCGGCATTGCCTTATTTGACAAAGATGATGAACTGGAACTCGAGCCAGGCAATGTTTTCCATAACTGTAAACTGACATTGGGAGAGCATGACGCCGCCTTCATTAATCTTGAAATACGTAACCATATGCCAATAAATCCATATGAAGCTTCTGAAGGTACTCGCTGTGGTTGTGCATTTTTGAATTTAACCGGTGACTTCGAATCGGCCGTACAAAAATTTATTAATATAGTTGATATGCAACAAAAACGATCCGAATAAAAATAATTAAACACTAAACTCTGGAGCTAGTCATGTCTGAAGAGCAAATCTATGATGTTCCCGCTACATTTGCGGCAAAAACAAATATCACGGCTGATCAATATAAAGCTTTATATAAAGAATCTATTGAAGATCCTGAATCATTCTGGGCCAGGAAAGCTAAGGAGTTTTTAAGCTGGTCTAAGCCCTGGGATAAAGTGATGGATTATAGCTTTGATGCTAATGACCTTTACATAAAATGGTTTCAGGGTGGCACACTTAACGTCGCTTACAATTGCATAGACCGTCATCTTGCAACGAGAGGTGATCAGGTTGCCATAATCTGGGAAGGTGATGATCCAAATGATGATAAAAAAATCACTTTTAATGAACTGCATCATGATGTTAGTAAGTTTGCTAACATTCTAAAACAACGTGGTGTAAAAAAAGGTGATCGGGTTTGTATCTATATGCCCATGATTCCTGAAGCGGGTTATGCCATGTTAGCCTGCGCTCGGATTGGTGCTGTTCACTCAGTTGTATTTGGTGGTTTTTCCCCTGAAGCACTCAAAGGACGTATTCTTGATTCTGATTGCCAGATCGTCATCACTGCTGATGAGGGTATCCGGGCAGGTAAAAAAATTCCGCTCAAAGCCAACACCGACAAAGCAATCGAAGACTGTCCAAATGTTCATACTGTCTTAACCGTTAAGCGCACAGGTGGCGACATTGGCTGGAATACAGATCGGGATATTTGGTATCACGAAGCTTTCGAAACTGCGTCAACTGATTGTCCGTGTGAAGAAATGGATGCAGAAGACCCGTTGTTCATACTTTACACATCTGGTTCTACTGGTAAACCGAAAGGTATTTTACATACCACGGGTGGCTACCTGTTATTTGCCGCAATGACGACAAAGTACACCTTTGATTTGCAAGAAAATGATATCTACTGGTGCACTGCTGATGTCGGCTGGATAACCGGCCACAGTTATTTACTGTATGGGCCTCTGGCAAATGCGGCGACCACCGTATTTTTTGAAGGTGTACCAAATTACCCATCTGCATCGCGTTTCTGGGAGGTTGTAGATAAACACAAAATTACAATTTTCTACACTGCGCCTACCGCTATCAGAGCGTTAATGCGTGAAGGTGATGGACCGGTAACAAAAACATCACGCGCCTCTCTACGTCTGCTTGGCACTGTGGGTGAACCTATTAACCCTGAAGCATGGCAATGGTATTACAACGTTGTCGGCGATAAACGCTGCCCTATCGTCGACACATGGTGGCAAACAGAAACCGGTGGCCATATGCTCACCCCATTGCCTGGTGCCACCGCCCTCAAACCCGGCTCAGCAACCCTGCCCTTCTTTGGTGTGCAACCAGGCATTATAGACACTGAGACCAACACGCTTATTGAGGGTACCGGTGAAGCGTCTGGCGCACTGGTGATGACAGGATCATGGCCAGGACAAATTCGCTCCATCTATGGCGATCACCAGCGAATGGTGGATACCTACTTCAAAGATTATCCCGGTTATTACTTCTCAGGCGATGGCGCTCGACGTGATGCCGACGGCTATTACTGGATTACGGGGCGAATGGATGATGTGCTTAATGTTTCCGGACACCGTATGGGAACAGCAGAAATTGAATCAGCACTTGTCCTGCATGAGAAGATCGCTGAAGCCGCTGTAGTTGGATATCCGCACGATATTAAGGGTCAGGGAATCTACGCCTATGTCACCCCTATCATCGGTGTTGAACCCTCAGATGAACTGAAAAAAGAGCTGGTCGAACTTTGCCGGCAAGAAATAGGCCCTATCGCCAAACCGGATGTCATTCAATGGGCACCGGGTTTGCCAAAAACACGTTCCGGCAAAATTATGCGTCGAATATTACGAAAAATAGCAGAAAATGACCTGAATTCTCTTGGTGATACTTCAACACTGGCCGATCCCGCCGTCGTCGATCACCTGATTGATAATCGAGCAAATAAATAACTGTAGGTCGGCCTTCAGGCCGACCATGCGCTAAAACTAAGCCACATAATTTTTAGTTAAGCGGTGTACTATTCGATAACAATATTTGATATAGATGTACCGTGTTCGCTTGATAGCCTATTACTATGTAATCAACGTAAAGACCTGATCCTGCGATCAATTAAAGCCTGCCAACCCGTGCCCTCGGTAACATCAAACATGTGTTTTAACACCCGACGTTCACTCGGATGCCTGGCTAAACGGATATGAAAATCCCCTTGTGTATAGAAACCTGGTTTCACATTGGTAACTATAAAAGATCCAAGATACTTTAGTTCGCCAGGCTGAACATTAAACACCTTTTGATAGGCTGATTGTGAGTCTTTAACGAGAGGAAAAATTAGTTTTTTTGCTATAAAACGTGAAATATAGTAATTACCAGGATCGAGATTCTCAACAACAAAATTGCCATTTCTATATATCATCACTCGAGGTGGACTAATAAAAGGTGGTATATAAAACTTACCATATTGACGCATTTCGATTTCGGTCACTTCATGACCTGGAATACGAATATTACCGTAAATCATACCTTTTTCAGGCGAGATTCTTTCAAATGGCGGCCTGGGTTTAGTGGCGCAACCAGCCAAGTTTAATGCGAGCAACGCAATAAAAAACAGCCCAAGCACAACATACGGGTTACTACTTATCTTCATATGAATACCTATTAAATCAAAATTTAAATAATTCAATTTCTATGATGATAAAAGCAGTTTTCATGCCAATCAGGCAATAAAAAAGGAACCCGAAGGTTCCTTTCTCAGTATTACACTTTAAGTAAAAGCTTAAGCTTCAGCGGTTACCGCTTTCATACTCAAACGGATACGACCTTGTTTGTCGATTTCCAGTACTTTTACTTTAACCGTTTCGCCTTCAGTCAGCTTATCGCTGACATTTTCAACACGTTCTTCACAGATTTGTGAAACATGAACTAAACCGTCTTTACCCGGTAAAATTGTTACGAATGCACCGAAGTCCATTAATTTCGCAACCTTACCTTCGTACACTGTACCAACTTCAACGTCAGCTGTTAATTGCTCAACCTGGCGACGCGCTTCTTCAGCTGCGGCGCCTTCACTTGAAGCAATTTTCACCATGCCTTCATCATCAATATCAATCGTTACACCAGTTGCTTCACATATGGCACGAATTGTCGCGCCACCTTTACCAATAACGTCACGAATCTTACTTGGATTGATTTTGAACGTCACAAAACGTGGTGCGAAATCTGACATGACTTCACGTGGCTTATCAAGAACAGCATTCATTTCTTTCAAAATGGTTAAACGTCCTTCTTTCGCCTGACCTAATGCAATCTCCATAATTTCTTTGGTAATGCCTTCGATTTTAATATCCATCTGTAAAGCAGTGATACCGTTTTCGTTACCCGCTACTTTAAAGTCCATATCACCTAAGTGATCTTCATCACCCAGGATATCAGTCAAAACAGCAAACTTGTTGCCTTCTTTGATTAAGCCCATTGCGATACCCGCAACTGGAGCGGCCGTTGGTACACCCGCATCCATCATAGACAGACTTGAACCGCAAACTGATGCCATTGAACTTGAACCATTTGATTCTGTGATTTCAGATACAACTCGTAAGCTGTATGGGAACTCAGTCATATCCGGCATGATACCCATAACACCACGTTTCGCTAAACGGCCATGACCAATTTCACGACGTTTTGGTGTACCAACACGACCTGTTTCACCTACTGAATATGGAGGGAAGTTATACTGCAACATGAACGGTTCACGGTATGAACCGGTTAATGCATCAATTATTTGTGAATCACGTTCTGTACCTAACGTTGTTACAACTAACGCTTGAGTTTCACCACGTGTGAATAAAGCTGAACCGTGTGCACGCGGTATAACGCCAACTTTAACGGTGATTTTACGTACAGTTTTAGTATCACGACCATCAATACGAGGTTCGCCATCTAAAATCTTAGTACGTACTACTTTACTTTCAATTTTTTCAATTGCTTCACGCACTTCTTCTGCTGAATGACCATCTTCTTCTTCAGAAATCAGCTTTTCTTTAACTGCAGTACGAATTTCGCTTAAACGCGTGTAACGCGTCATTTTTTCACTAATGGTATAGGCTTCTTTAAAATCCGCTTCAGAGGCAGCAGATACATCAGCCATTAATTTTTCATTTTCTTCTGGAGCAACCCAGTTCCAGGACTCTGTACCTACTTCTGCAGCAAATTCTTTAATTGCGTTAATCGCAACCTGGAATTGCTCATGGCCGTACATTACCGCACCAAGCATAACGTCCTCAGAAAGAAGTTTAGCTTCTGATTCAACCATGAGTACGGCATCAGACGTACCGGCAACGATCAAATCAAGATCTGATTCTTCTTTGCAGACAGTTGCTGATGGATTCAAGATGTATTGACCATCTTTGTAACCAACACGTGCTGCACCAATTGGGCCATTGAACGGTGTACCTGTAATAGACAGTGCCGCTGAAGTACCAAGAAGTGAAACAATATCAGGAGTAATATCCGGATCTAACGAGATAACGGTACAAATGATTTGTACTTCGTTAGTAAAACCTTCAGGGAATAATGGACGAACTGGACGGTCAATAAGACGCGCAGTTAATGTTTCGTTATCAGTTGGACGACCTTCACGTTTGAGGAAACCACCCGGGATTTTACCCGCAGCATATGTCTTCTCAGTGTAGTCCACTGTCATTGGAAAGAAGTCACGACCTTCTACTTCTTTCTTTGAAGCAACCACGGTTACTAAAACAACCGTGTCACCCATACTTACTTTTACCGCACCCGTTGCTTGGCGGGCGATTTCCCCTGTCTCAAGCTGTACCGTGTGATCACCAAATTTAAATTCTTTCGTTACAACAGCCATGAAGCTTCCTTATATTTTTTAAAGGTTGGACAGGGAAATCAATTTTATTATGTTTTTATTTACGCAGACCAAGACCAGAAATTAAGTCACGGTAACGTTGCACATCTTTCTTTTTAAGGTAGTCAAGTAATTTGCGACGCTGGCTAACCATGCGTAATAAACCCTGACGAGAATGATGGTCATGAATGTGCTCTTTGAAGTGACCTGAAAGATCATTAATTCGAGCTGATAGTAGAGCCACCTGTACTTCAGGTGATCCAGTGTCTGAGTCTGAACGTTTATAGTCGTTCAAAATTTTAGCAGTCATTTCTGCGTTTATAGCCATTACAAGCTCCTCTGTGCATAGTTTTAGCTGGAAATTAGAGCGCGTATTTTACCTGTGCAGTGTGGTGAGATACAAGCAATACTCCGAAGAAATACCCGTTAAATAATGGAAATATCAAGATAAAATGGCTTTTAGTCGTTATTGTCGACTAAAAACAAGCGATGAGGCTTAACTCGTCCGTCATCTAAAATTTCACCAATACCAAGGAAACCTTTTTCGTCTGAAAATAACCGTACCAAACCACTGGTAGGCGCTTTGGGAACCTGAACTGCCTGGCCTCGACATAGATAAAAAGCCGCATCGTCGCTCAGAGTTACGCTTTCCCAATCATCCAAGGCATCTTCCGCAGGTATAAGAACTTCATCGAGTGCTTCAAAACCTGATTCAGCCAGGTGTTCGAGTTCTTCGAGCGAGATGCTGTCATCAAGGTTAAATGGACCACTCACCGTTCGGCGTAATGCCGATAGATGAGCACCACACCCCAGCTTTTCACCAATATCTTCTGCCAGTGTTCGAATATAAGTGCCTTTTGAACACGCCACGGCAATATCAATCTCATCAGCTTCATGACGCAAAACCTCTATATCAAAGATATGTACTGGACGGGATTTGCGTTCGATAACAATACCTTGATGTGCAAGTTTATAAAGAGGCTGACCGTCGACCTTAAGCGCAGAATGCATCGGTGGAGTTTGCTCTATCTCACCAAGAAATGGGGCAATCGCAGCCTGGATTTGCTTTTTGCTGTAGTTTTCGACCGGACGTGTTTCAATCACCTCACCTTCAGCATCGGCTGAAAATGTTTTCACACCCAACTTTAACGTTGCCAGATAACTTTTATCAGCATCGAGTAAAAATCCGGATACCTTAGTTGCTTCACCTAGACATAGTGGTAACAAACCGGTTGCTAAAGGATCAAGACTACCGGTGTGTCCTGCTTTTGCAGCAGTATATAAACGTTTTACAATTTGAAGTGCTTTATTCGATGTGATGCCGAGTGGCTTATCGAGAAGTACAATGCCATTGACATTACGGCCTTTACGTCGACGTCCCACTAATATTACTCGTCGTTTTTGCTTTTTTGATCACTACTGTCGTCATCATTGCTATTCTGAGTACTACTGGCTTCCATTCTGTTTTCCGGGTTTTCCATACCCATGGCTTTATTAATCAAAGCTGATAAATCATTACCGTAAGAAATCGATTCATCATATTTAAAATGAATGTGAGGAACAATACGTAATTGCATACGCTTAGCAAGTTCATGACGAAGAAAACCCGCCGCACCTTCTAAAATTTTTAAAGTCTCTTCGATTGGATGTTCTTCATCTAACACCGTGAAAAAGACGTTCGCGTGTGACATATCACGACTTAACTTCACAGCAGAAATAGTAATAAGACCAAGACGTGGATCTTTTATCTCTTGCTGAACCAGCTGTGCCATTTCACGTTGAACTTGTTCACCAACACGGCGTGTGCGACTGTAATCTTTAGGCATAGTAGTTAATCGTATTTAATTGAAAGGATTTAGTGCTTGTATGCAGGTCGGCTTTCAAGCCGACATGCGGTATTCGATGTAGCCATTAAAATGAATTACATCGTACAAAATCACATACACCGCGTCTGGCTTAAGCCCGACCTACATAAATCGTTAAAGGGTTCTTGCTACAGATACTCTTTCGTAAACTTCAATCTGGTCTCCGGGTTTAACATCGTTGTAGTTTTTAACACCGATACCACATTCCGTACCCGATTTAACTTCTTGTACATCATCTTTAAAGCGACGTAATGATTCAAGTTCGCCTTCGTAGATAACAACATTATCACGTAATACACGAATAGGATTACTACGCTTAACTGTACCTTCAGTGACCATACAACCTGCAATTGCGCCGAGTTTTGGTGATTTAAACACATCACGCACTTCAGCAAGTCCAACAATCTCTTCTTTGAATTCAGGTGACAACATACCGCTCATGGCACCTTTCACTTGATCAATCAAATCATAAATAACACTATAATAATGAAGATCGACTCCTTCTTCATCAATCAAGCGTTTAGCAACTGCATCGGCACGAACGTTAAAACCAATCAAAATCGCACCTGAAGCCATAGCCAGATTAGCATCAGACTCGGTGATACCACCAACTCCACTGGATACGATGGCCACTTTAACTTCATCTGTTGAAAGTTTATGTAACGAATCAACGATGGCTTCGGCAGAACCTTTAACATCTGTTTTTAACACGACATTAACAGCGCTGATATCACCTTCATCCATTTGATTAAACATGTTTTCAAGTTTAGCTGCTTGCTGACGGGCTAATTTAACATCACGGCTTTTCGTTTGACGGAAGGCTGCAACTTCACGAGCTTTACGTTCGTTAACAACAACAGTTGCTTCATCACCGGCACCGGGTGTTCCGGATAAACCTAATACCTGTACCGGGATTGCAGGACCAGCTTCTTCTAATTCCTGACCAAGTTCATTCATTAAAGTACGTACACGGCCATATTCAAGTCCTGCCAAAAGGATATCGCCTTTTTTCAGAGTACCTTGTTCAACCAGAACCGTTGCTATTGGACCGCGTCCCTTATCTAAACGTGATTCAATAATTGCACCTTTTGCTGGCGCATCTTTGACCGCTTTTAATTCAAGTACTTCAGCCGTTAATAAAACAGACTCAAGTAAAGAATCAACACCTTCACCTGTGTGAGCTGAAACATTGACAAAAATAGTATCTCCACCCCAGTCTTCAGCGATAACGCCTTCCTGGGATAATTCATTTTTAACACGATCCGGATCAGCACCTTCTTTATCAATTTTATTGATTGCAATAATGATGGGGACATCACCCGCTTTAGCATGTTGAATCGCTTCACGTGTCTGCGGCATTACGCCATCATCTGCTGCAACAACAACAATAACAATATCGGTTACACCAGCACCACGTGCGCGCATTGCAGTAAAGGCTTCATGTCCAGGCGTATCCAGGAAAGTAATTTCACCATTTTCAGTGGCAACATGGTATGCACCAATATGCTGAGTTATACCACCGGACTCACCGGCAGCAACTTTAGCTTTACGAATATAATCAAGTAACGAAGTCTTACCATGATCAACATGCCCCATAATCGTTACGACTGGTGCACGCGTTACTGCATCAACTTCTTCAACCGAGTCTTGTAATGTTTCTTCGATTGCATCTTCATTAATCAGTTTATAAGTATGACCCATCTCTTCAACAACAAGACATGCTGTTTCCTGATCGAGCACCTGGTTAATCGTTACCATTGAACCCAGGCCCATTAGTACCTTAATAACTTCACCCGCTTTAACAGTCATACGTTGAGCTAGTTCACCAACGGCTATCGTTTCCGGAATGGCAACTTCATGAACAATCGTTGCAGTTGGTTTTTGGAAACCATGTTCTTCTGATGCTTCTACTACACCACCACGACGTTTTGGCTTCTTCTTCTTCCGGTTACCTGATTTAGCAGCATTTACATGTAATTCTTTACGACCATATCGAGTTTCGGCTTTATCGGATTTTTTACCTTTGCCACGTTTGTCTTTATCAGACGCTGGTGCCTCAGCTTGTTTTTTAGCCGCTTCTTCAGCCTCTTTACGCGCTTGTTCTTCTGCCGCTAGACGTTCTTTTTCTTCGACTGCAGCGGCTTTTTTACGTTCTTCTTCATCAACAATAGCCTGACGTTGAGCCAGTACTTCATCTTGTTGACGTTGTTCTTCATCAATTACGGCTTGTTTTTCTGCTTCAATTTTTTCACGTGCCGCTTTTTCTTCAGCTGCTTTTGCTTCTTCTTCTTCCTCAATGACACTACGTTTTACATACGTACGTTTCTTACGAACTTCGACCGTAACTGATTTATTTTTACCGTGTGTACCGGTAACTTTAAGTTCACTGGTCGACTTACGGTTTAATGTGATTTTTTTTGGTTCTGTTGTTTTGCCTTCTGACTCATGTTTAGCTTTTAGAAAACTTAACAAAGTCATTTTTTCATCATCAGTTATAGTGGTATCTGCACTATCAACTTTAACGCCAGCTTCATTTAACTGTTCGAGCAACCGATCAACGGAAATGCCCACAACATCAGCAAATTGTGTAACACTAACATCTGCCATTCTTATACTCCTACCTCAGTAACCTTAGCTACCTAAATTAACCGTTATCTTGCTCAGAAGCAGACTCATCATCTGCAAACCAGGGTGCGCGCGCTGTCATAATCAGCGCACCGGCACGTTCTTCATCCATATCATCGATGACCATTAGTTCATCAATAGATTGCTCAGCTAAATCTTCCATGCTAATAATGCCAATTGCTGCCATGTGATAAGCCAGATCAGAGTCCATACCGTCCATATCTAATAAGTCTTGTGCCGGCTCAACAGCTGTTAAGTCTTCTTCTGAACTTATAGCGCGTGTTAATAAAACATCTTTTGCACGACCACGTAACTCTTCGATAATATCATCATCAAATTCTTCAATTTGTTGCATTTCACTCATAGGTACATAAGCCACTTCATCGATGCTGGTGAAGCCTTCCTGTACCAAAATAACCGCAACTTCTTCATCAACGTCCAGTAAATCCATGAAGACTTTTTGTGCCTTAACCGCTTCTTCTTCACTTTTCTCATCAGCTTGTGCTTCTGACATAACGTTTAATGTCCAGCCAGTTAAATCACTGGCTAACTTCACATTTTGGCCGCCACGTCCAATCGCTTGTGAGAGTTGATCTTCAGCAACGGCGATATCCATACTTTCAGTGTCTTCATCAACAACAATTGATTCAACTTCTGCAGGCGACATTGCATTAATAACAAATTGAGCAGCGTTATCATCCCATAAAACGATATCAACTCGTTCGCCAGACAATTCATTTGATACAGCTTGCACACGTGAACCACGCATGCCGACACAAGCACCAACAGGATCAATGCGTGGGTCGTTACTTTTAACTGCAATTTTTGCTCGTGAACCGGGATCACGTGAAGCACCAATAATGTCAATCAGCTCTTCACCCACTTCAGGTACTTCAATTTTGAATAACTCAATTAAGAATTCAGGGACGGTACGACTAACAAATAATTGCGGACCACGTACATCAGTACGAATTTCTTTTAATAAACCACGAATACGATCTCCAGGGCGTACCGATTCGCGGGGAATCATATCTTCTCTTGGTACGATTGCATCAGCATTGTTACCGAGATCTAGAAAAACGTTACCACGCTCAACACGTTTAACCACGCCCATAACAAGCTGACCGAGTTGCTCCTGGTAAGCTTCCGCGACCATGGCACGTTCCGCTTCTCTTACTTTTTGAACAATGACTTGCTTTGCAGTTTGTGCAGCAATGCGGCCAAACTCAATAGATTCAACTTGTTCTTCGGTG
>Ga0316204_10008288_pt1 | contig 14559 bp, 9 predicted proteins | sample 6monrhotite_MG_2_FD_205661 | JGI IMG/M metagenome (GOLD analysis project Ga0316204, IMG submission 205661) | Microbial mat bacterial communities from mineral coupon in-situ incubated in ocean water Damariscotta River, Maine, United States -... | ecosystem: Environmental > Aquatic > Marine >...
GGGAAGCACCGCAGTGCAGGCCCAAAATCCGCAGGAGGAATCCTCGCCAACAAAATACCTTCGCGTATCTCGCGATAAAGACCAAAAGCCCGAAGCACTGGAGACTGCTGTTGTTTCGTTCGCGCCAACGTCGGGCGAGAAAAATGTCACGGTCGATTTAGTCAGCGCCATCCACATCGGAGACGATGCTTACTTCGATGCCTTGAACCTGTTGTTTGAAGACTACGACATTGTCCTGTACGAAATGGTCAAACCCAAGGACGTGACGCCGGCCCGCGGGTTCACAGATCGCCAGCAGACACCGTTGGCACTCGTGCAGCGCATGCTACCTTCGATGTTGGACTTGAGTTTCCAAGTCGACTCGATCGACTACACGCCAAAGAACTTCGTGCATGCTGACCTGACCCCGACCGAACTCGGCGAAGCCATGCGTAAGCGGGGCGAAACCGGCATGAGCCTGTTCGTCAAAGTCGTGCAAGAGATGTTGCAACAATACCAAAAGGAATGGGCCACGGGCGGATCACTGAGCGGTAACGTCTCAGATGCGGAAGTCTTGTCCTTCTTGACTCGCAAAGAGGGGGCTCAGCAGCTGAAGGCGATGTTGGCGGACAAACTGGCGGAATTAGGACCGGATCTCGGCCTGGGAGCGACTTTGGATTCCATCCTCATCGTCGATCGCAATGAAGCAGCGCTGAAGGTCCTCAAGGAGCAGTTGACGAATCGCAAAAACGGAAAACCGCTGCGAATCGCCGTCTATTACGGAGCAGCGCACATGCCCGACATGGCAGCGCGGTTGACGAAGGACTTTCAGATGCAGCAAGGCGACGTCAGTTGGGTGCAAGCCTGGGATGTCACGCGGGCGTCCAAGAAATCAGCCTTGGAAGGATTGTTGCAACTCCTGCAGCAACCGCAATAGCAAGCTGATGTGCATCACTTGTGTGGTGAGTTAGTTTGACGCGACATCGACCTGATCGGTTTCCGAAGGGGTCGGTGTCGTATCTGTTTTACCACCGGTGCCGAATTGTTTCAGCCGAAACTCCGGATCGCCGGTGATGAGACGCGCTTGCCGTGTGTGGCGAATGTAATTCCAAAACCAATCGCACATCACCGTCAACTTGTTGCCAAAACCAACCAGAAACATCACGTGCACGATGCTCCAGGTTAGCCAGCCCAACAGGCCGCCAAAATGCCTTTTGCCGATGGCGGCAACCGCATTGCCGCGGCCGATCATTGCCATCGAACCTTTGTCGTGATAACTGAATGCGGGCCGTTTTTTCGGATCGCCGCCATCCAGTTCGCGTTTGATTTGCTCGGCAACAAAGCGGCCGGATTGAATCGCCCCTTGTGCGACCCCAGGGACTGGCTTTCCAGAAACAGCATCAGTCGCATGGGCGGCGTCTCCCACGACAAACACGTTGGGATGGCCGGGGATCGAAAGATCCGGCCCTACCACGATGCGGCTGCCACGATCAATCTCCACTCCCAATTCATGCGCGAGAGCTTGCCCTTGAACGCCGGCAGCCCAAAACACATTCTCCGCCGGCAAATGTTCATCACCGATGTAGACACCCGATTCGTCGACCTTGGTGACGATGGTGTGTACGCGGATCTCGACATGCATCTCTTCGAGGGCCTGATGCACGCGTTTGCTCAGGTCCTCGGGCATGGCGGCGACTAAACGTGGACTTCCTTCGATAAGAATCACCCGCGCCGTTTTGGTGTCGATGTTACGAAACTCGCTCGGCAGCGTGTTGGAGGCGATGTCCATAATGGCACCGGCCAGTTCCACGCCGGTCGGGCCTCCCCCCACAATCACAAAGGTGAGCTTTGCCCGCCGCGCCTCGACATCCGCTTCCCATTCGGCTTCCTCAAAGGCCAGCAGAATCCGTCGCCGCAATTCCAAGGCATCGTCGATTGACTTCAATCCCGGCGCAAACGGCGCAAATTCGTCGTGTCCGAAATAGGACTGACGCACACCAGTCGCCAGGACCAGATAGTCGTAGCCAATCTCACCCCCGTTGAAGCGGACGACTTTTTGCTCCAGATCGACCGAGGTAACTTCGCCTAAGACGACATCGGTGTTTTTTTGTTTGCGCAAAATGGATCGCAGCGGAGCGGCAATATTCGCCGGCGACAATTCGGCCGTCGCCACCTGATACAGCATCGGTTGAAACAAATGGTAATTGCGGCGATCGATCAGTATGACCGCTGCTTGAGATTTGCCGAGTGCTGTGGCGATTTGCAGACCACCAAACCCGCCGCCCACAATCACGACACGCGGCGGGGACGCACCGTATTTATCTTGGGAGTTCCTATCCATAGCGCAGAGTCCTCAAGTCCAATTTTACTACAAGTCGCTTTAAACCCTTTGGCGCGTCCCGCTGATGCTGCTGTGCAAGTTTTCGGTAGAGGCGCAACCGGGGTTTGAAACTGGTTCTAGTGTGTTCGTGGCGGACGTCCATTGTTCTTCGCGACTTGACCGCCCCATTTCAGCAAGTTTTTGCTACAGTCATCCCGATCGATGGCAACCTCAATCAAAGCCAATCCGTCATGTTGCTTCGCATGGGTGATCGCGTCGCTCAATTCTTTTTCGGTTGTTACGCGGCAACCCCAACCGTTTCCGTCGTTGGCATTGAACACATCGACCAAGCCGGCGTAGTCCCAGTTTTTGATCGTGTTGTACGGACCGTCATGGATTTCGACTTCGATTGTGTATCCGCCGTTGTTGATCAAGAAAATGAGCGGGTTCGTCTCGTAGCGAATCATGGTCGAGACTTCTTGAGCCGTCAGTTGAAACGACCCGTCGCCAATCAAGGCCACCACGCGCCGCTCGGGAAGTCCGATGGCATATCCCAAAGTGGCACCGACGGACCAGCCGATAGAACCGTACTGCAGTTGAATCTCAAAGTTGGCTCCCGAGGGGAGGTCGAGCTGCATGCCGTTGAACCAGGAATCACCGGTCTCGGCGATTACTGCACTCTCTTCATCGAGTAGGCCTTGGATTGCGGAAAACAGGGTTCGCGTAGTGAGTGGTGCGTCGTCCCCATTGGGCTGCGGTTGTTGTGCCGGCTCTTGAATACGTTTGAACGCGGCTAGTGACGCGCCGTTGGGTTTGAGTTTTGCGGCCAATCCGTCCAAGAAATCTGCCAGCGCGACATCGTTGTAGGTTTGTGTGGGAAGAATCACGCTATCGGGCGTGGCACGAATCATTTTTTGCGGATTGATCAGTGCTGTATGGCCGGTGGTGGTGTAATCGGTGAAGGTGGCCCCGGCGAACAAACACAAGTCGGCCGATTCCACGATCTCCCCACAGCCAGGGGAACTAACCGGCCCCCAATAGTTACCGATGAAACCGGGGTGCTGTTCGTCCAAAAATCCTTTCGAGTTGGGCATGTGGGCCACCGCGTAGCCGCTCGAATCGGCAAGTTGTTGAAATGCGGGAACCGCCCCACCGGCACGAAGTTTCACTCCGGCGACGAGTACCGGTTTGATGGCCGCGTTGAGCAGCGCGGCGGCATGTTCGATGGCTTGGTCAAGAGATGTCGGGTCGCTGGAGAACCGCACGTTGAACGTGCGAGGATTCGGCGAGGAGACCGTCGCGCCGGCAATGTTGCAGGCAATTTCCAAATAGACCGGCTTTTGTTTTACGAGTGCTGTCTCAATGGCCCGGTCGATTTGCCGCGGGGCTTCGGTCGGATGTTGAATCATCACCGCTTCGGCTGTTACGCGGCGGAAGATTTCGCGTTGATATCCATAATCAACATCACCCAAGGTATGATGCAGAAACTCGTATTCGGCTTCGGAGTTTGTATTCGGTCCGCCGGAGATCGCAATGACCGGCAAGTCTTCGGCATAAGCGCCGGCAATCGCATTCAGCAAGCTCAAACCGCCGACGCTGAATGTCACAATTGCAGCTGCCGGACCGCCCGTCGCGCGGGCATAACCATCGGCGGCGTAACCGGCGTTGAGTTCGTTGCAACAGGAAATCATCTGCAAGTTGCGATTGGTCAAAAACTCATCGAGCAGTACTAGGTTATAGTCGCCCGGTACAGCAAAGTATTGCCGAAGACCAATTTGTTCCAGCCGCGCAGCCAGATAGCCACCCACGGTTGTTGGGGAGTTGTCCATATTGATTGCATTCATGAATTTAGCCAATGCTTAATTTGAGCGCGTCAAAGGCGCATAAGTCGGCGACCAAATGGTTTGGTCAATCCGCTTTTCAAGTTCCTCAGGCGAGGTCTTCTCGGCCAGTCCTTGGGCTTGGGCTTCGGTCGCCACAGCGACCGCGATATGCCGTGCGACATCACGAATGTCTTTCAGTGCGGGCAGCAGTGATGCCGTTGGATCTTCTAAAGCGGGCGATTTCTCTTGCAACGCGATTGCCGCCACGGCGAACATTTCGTCCGACACGCGTGTCGCTCCCGAGGCGCGGATGCCCAATCCCATCGCCGGGAAAATGTAGCTGTTGTTGCATTGCGCGATGACATGTGTTTTGCCGGCATATTCAACGGGATCGAACGGGCTTCCGGTCGCGATCAAGGCACGGCCTTCGGTCCACTCCAGCAATTCGGCCGGGGTTGCTTCCACGCGAGATGTGGGATTCGACAGTGGGAAGATAACCGGCCGTTCTACGTGCTGCGCAATTTCGCGGATAATCTCTTCCGGAAATGCGCCGGCATGCCCGGTGGCACCAACGAGCACCGTCGGTTTGGCATTGCGGACAACATCAGCAAATGCAATCGAGCCGGTCACATCACAGTCCCAGCCGGAAAGATTGGCTGCACTTTGCGCTAGGCTTTTCTCAGCTGTGCTCAGGTTGGCACGGCCATCATGAATCAAGCCGTCAACATCCAAAATATAGAATCGTTGTTGCGCCTGTTCTTCACTCAATCCCTGGCGAAGCATCGTCCGTTTGAGTTGGCTGCAAATGCCGAATCCCGCTGAACCGGCGCCGAGCATCAAGATGCGTTGGTCGGCTAGGTCGCCCCCGACAGCAGCCACGGCTGCCAGAATCGTCCCGGTCGTCACCGCCGCCGTTCCTTGGATGTCGTCATTAAATGTGCATAGCTGATCGCGATACCGCTCCAGGATCGGCTCAGCGTCGACCGAGGCGAAGTCCTCCCATTGCAACAACACATCGGGGAAGCGCCGCTTGACGGAGGCGACAAAGCTTTCGATGAACGCGTCGTACTCTTTGCCTTTGATGCGTTCGTGCCGCCAACCGATGTACATCGGATCGTTTAAGCGTTCTTGATTATTCGTTCCCAGGTCCAGCAGAATCGGCAATGTCTTGCCCGGATGAATCCCGCCACACAGCGTATATAGAGCAAGTTTTCCGATGGGGATTCCCATACCGCCGGCGCCCTGATCGCCCAAGCCAAGAATCCGTTCCCCGTCGGTGACAACGATGACATCGACATCTTGAATCAAGTTATCCAACACATCATCCATCAAATGACGTTCTGGATAGGAGACAAAAATCCCCCGTGGGCGGCGATAGATATGGCTGAATTGTTCGCAGGCAGCGCCGACCACCGGCGTGTAAACGATCGGCATCATTTCCTCGATGTGTTCGAGCATCAGCCGGTAAAACAGCGTTTCATTTTCATCCTGCAGTTGCCGCAAATAAATGTGCTTTTCGATGTCGGACTGTTTCATGCAGAACGCTTCGTACGCCCGCTGTGATTGCTCCTGGAGCGTCTCCACATGCGGAGGCAGTAGTCCGGTCAGTCCGAAAGCAATACGTTCCTGTTCCGAAAAGGCTGTCCCTTTGTTGTCGAGTGGGGATTCGATCAAGGCCCGACCGTGCAAGGGGGTGCTGGCCTGCGTTGGCTGGTTGGAAGTCACGATAGGGCTTTCTGCATTGTCAAAATCAGTGCTGGTCAAGAGACACGACGACGATTCGGCAGGGTTGACGGTTAGTCGAACACATGCCCATGTTCGTAACGTTCGTCCTGGCCGGCAGCAGCGGTCAGGGAGGCAACGTTCGACTTGGTAAAGAACCCTTCGTATCCATGACAGCGTTCGACGTATTCGGTGATCAAAATGGAATACTCCGAATGTTTGGAGAAGATCTGTTTGAGGTTGGGGTCGTCGAGACATTCTCCAACCACGTGGGCCAGAAACTGAACGCCTTTGTCCTGTAATGTCTTGACCACAAAATCGACGTTTTTTTCGCCGCCACGATGATCGCCGTCTTGCACTTCATAGGCTATATGGTGTAAACGCCGCCCATAATTGCGCACAAAATCCTCCGTCGGCATCGGCAGACCATCGAAAGAATTGATGAACGAAGGGGTGTTGTTGGCGGTGAAGACTTTGGCCGGCGATTGCTTATCGTCTTCGACATGGCCGTTGCGATTGACGTTGGTCGACGAGTTCATCTCGGCGATGTTGTAAGCCCCCCAGAAGTAGTAGTGGGTCATCGTCAGGAATTCCAGAATCGCATCTTCCCGTTCCCCGGCCAAAATCCGTGTCGCCAAATGATCGACGCCCAGCACAAGCGGATCGAGGCGTTCCGCCTTGGCAAACTCGGCGATTTTTTCCAAGGTCGCCAGTTCCGCCGCGTCGAATTCAATCTTGTCGCCCAGCTTCAGTGCTTCAAGGTCATCGATATCCCCCTGGAAGTAGCCGATACGATTGCACGTGTAATCCGAGGGAAAGGTAAACAGAACACCGGAATCGGTGTAAAACGGATTTCTTGTTTCATGGTGATAATTGAAACGGATATTGTGCGATTCCAGAATCTCGCGTGTCTTGCTGGTCTCAGCAGTCTTGAAGATCTCGCCGATGTACCGCGCGTTGGGCTTTTTGGCCGCCAAGGGGTAGAGCCGATTGAGCAACGTCACTTCGTCGGCATAGTCCGCGGCGAGCGGTTCTAGCACGATCAACCGCGGGAAATTTGGCTGTGAGCACAGGGTGTAAATGCGGTGCGTCTCGTTTTGATGGAGCGCTTCGAAGCGATAAGGGCCTAGCAAGTAAAGTTCGCGCAAGTAGGGGATGGCTTCGCCACGTTCCACTTGTACGACGATGCCCACCATATTGCCGAGCAACTGTTCCAATCCAGCAGCGCGTCTTCGCTCGTAGATTTTCAGGCGATATTCGTCAAAAAAGGCGGAATTTTTCTTGTCCCCTTTGGGCGGATACGTCAACTCATCAATGGCCATCGCTGAATCCCCATAGCTGATTAAAAATGAACGACTGAGATTTATGTTCAAGCGCTTAATTGACAACCGCGTCCTCACCTTGAGCCTGAAATGTCTCCGCCGAGGCGATATCCCAATGCGTCTTGAAGTCCGGATGTTCGCAACCCGTCAGCAACTCGCCGGACTGCAAAAATGGATGAGCATCTTGGTAGTTCTTTACGTTTGTGCGACTGAGGGCGATATGTATGTGGTAGGGGCGAAATTTCGAGGGATGATCGATGCCGGCCGCCGCAACGATCTCCGACAACGTTTCCATCGTATTACTATGGAAATGGTACGTCCGTTCCCCCTTGTCACCCACATCCAATGCCCGTTGGCGGACAGGATCCTGCGTGGCGACGCCCACCGGACAGCGATTGGTATGACACGATTGCGCTTGAATGCAGCCCACTGCCATCATGAAGCCCCGAGCGGAATTGCACCAATCGGCGCCAATCGCCAAGTTGCGGGCAATGGCAAAAGCCGAGCTGACTTTTCCCGAAGCAGCGATGCGGATTTTATCGCGCAGGCCGCAACCCACCAGTGCATTGTGCACAAACATCAACCCCATCTTGAGCGGTGTGCCGATGCTGTCGGAAAACTCGTTCGGTGCCGCTCCTGTGCCCCCTTCACCCCCATCGACAGTGATGAAATCGGGGAGAATGCCGGTTTCCAACATCGCTTTACAGATGGCAAGAAACTCGTGGCGATGCCCCACGCATAGCTTAAAGCCAATCGGCTTGCCATCAGAGAGTTCCCGCAACTGTTTAACGTATTGGCACAAACCGCGCGGGCTGTCGAAGGTCGTATGTCCCGGTGGAGAGATACAGTCCCGGCCCATGGGGATTTTTCGTGTACGGGCGATCTCCGGTGTGATTTTGGCTGCGGGCAGCACACCGCCGTGTCCCGGCTTGGCTCCTTGGGAAATCTTGATCTCGATCATCTTGACTTGTGGGGTGAGCGCCTGTTCGCGGAACAAGCCAGGGTCAAACGCGCCATTTTCGTCGCGGCAACCAAAGTAACCGGTGCCGATTTGCCACACCAAATCTCCACCGTTTTTGAGGTGATAGGGACTCAGTCCCCCTTCGCCGGTGCAGTGATAAAAGTTCCCCTTTTTGGCACCGCGATTGAGTGCTTCGATGGCATTGGGGCTGAGCGCCCCGAAACTCATGGCCGAGATGTTCAAGACCGAACACGAATACGGTTGCTTGCAATCCGGGCCGCCAACGGTGATGCGAAACGGCTCATCGTTCTTGGGACGGGGCGCAATCGAGTGATCCAACCATTCATACTCGTCACCGTAGACGTCCATCTCGGTGCCGAACGGTTTGAGGCCCGAAACATTCTTAGCTCGCTCATAAATCAGCGAACGCTCGTCTCGATTGAAAGGTCGGCCATCAAGGTCGCTTTCGACGTAGTACTGATGAACCTCGGGGCGAATCATCTCCTGCAGAAATCGCAATCGGCCCAACAACGGGTAATTGCGGCAGATACTATGTTTGGTTTGCGTCAAATCCCAGATGCCGAGCAACGAGAGCGGCCCCAGTACAATCAACGGCACATACCACACCGAATGGCGTAACACGCCCAATAGAAGGCAGAGCAACGTGCCGGCCAGAACAATGATTAATGCGGAATATCTCATGATTCAAACACGTTGCAGGGGGATAAGGAAAATGAATAACGCCGGACCTGTTGTCTGCAGTCAAAACAACAATCGTTTACAACAGCAAACCGTCCATTTGACCGTGAATTGTTCTACGAGAAATACGCGAATCGCGGCGGAAATACAACGTGAATTTGCTGTCAACGGGTGGCGGTCGGAGTCGGCGCGCGTGCATTGCGATATCGGACCGACTCCCGCACCCCAAACAGCGCGATTGGAATGACCGGAAACCCGATCCAAAAAATAAAGTCGACCCAGCGGGGAAAACGTGGAGCGACATTGAGTTCAAACTCGCCACTGTCCGCTTGTTGATTCTCGCGCACCTCCACACCGATATTCCAAGTGCCCGGCTGCGCGAATTCAAACGACGCTGCTTGAAATAGTTTGTTCGTCGCAGAAGCAGTCGTTGCTGAAACTCGATTGACGTTCAATGGTCGGTCGGTGTGAGAAACTGAGATAGTAACCGCCGCATCCGTTACGAATCCCCCTGTTTGCCGGTCCTGGAGCAAGACACTGACATCGACCGGACCGGCGCGCAACGGTGTCGGCTCGGTGAAGACGGTCATGCGATAGTCGCCTACATTGCCCGAAAAACGGGCCGTGCCACCATCCCCGTATGCCTGCGTGGGCAGCCACACCAAACAGAACAAGCCCAGTACGAGAAATTTCCGCGAAGAGTGTGTCGTCATCATGTTCACATCCCCATCGGCATCACGCCGCGCATTTGCATCGGCTGAAACACGAGCCAAACACCCGCGAGAAACAACAACATCGCAATCCCCGCCCAAGGCAAAAACGCTCCCAATGCGCGCCGCATACCGAAATAGCGATCGCGGGCAATGCGGTATCCGACGTACAACGACATCAGTAATCCGGCATCTAGCAGCATCAGCTCCATTCTCAATAACCAATCGGCCGTTTCTAAGCCGCAGGAGCAGACCCACGCCGCCGTCTCGACGTCGCGAAAACCAAACTCACTGAGGAATCGCCGCAAAGCAGCGCTGAATGCTCCGCTGCTGGTGAATAGGTGGAAGCTGTAATGCGCCAACCACATCGAGAATCCGAGCGGAACGAGCATGTACGAGAACCGTGTCGCGATGCGCAACGCGGATTCGGAATCTCCACTCCAGCGACGTCCTACAAACGAAGCGACCGCCAGCAAGCAGAGGGGCACTCCCCCCAAACCCAACACATAGCCAGCCGTGACAACCGGCACACGACTCGCAAAGCCCCACTGTGCTTGCAGCCTGTCGACTAGATCCAAGACAGGGGCGACCATTCCGGCGGCATTGACGTAAGCGGCAAAGACCAATAGCAACACCAGCGCCGCCACATCCGTTCGACTGCCCAGCTTGCCAATCCCCGACCGCCGCGGATCACGGAGCAGTTCCCGGCCGAGGAGCGTTGTCAAAATCCCCACGTTTTGGTGCGGACAGGAATGCACGCAGTCGAGGCAAAACGTGCAATCAAAGTTACTCGACTTGCGCGGTTGATACAGATGCAATTCACAACCGGGAATTGCGGCAACCGTCGCAGTCGCCGCAGCCCCACGAATGCACTCCTTGGTAGTGCACTCTTCACAGACCGACGTATCACGGACGCGAACTTCTAATGGCGAGACAAGTGATTGCACAAAATTGAACTGACCGATCGGGCAGACGTATTTACAAAACGCCGCCCCGCGAAAAAATCCATCAACCACAAATGCAGCCAGAAAATACCCGACTGCGATCCAAGCCGTCCACCATGGGCTTTGCCACAATGAGAACACTTCATAGGCCCAGAAGAAGACGAACAACAAGCCGACTGCTGTCCATTTCGAGCGCAGCAATCGTGGCCAATGCTGACGACCACCAAACAGTTTCTTCCCCAGCGTTCGCGATAATTTGAAGGGGCAAGCCATGCAAAACAGATTACCGGCAACGAGTAACCCCAGCACTAAAAAACCACGCCAATGGATCCACGGGAGCACACCCGCCAGATTCAGCGAAACAATCTGCGATCCAAACAATCCATCAACAATCACCAGAGCCGCCGCTGCGAACATCACGAATTGCAGCACTAACCGCGATTTGTTCCAGCGTAGAAACTGACCCAAGAGCGGCACGTTCAGCAAGTCGCGCGCAGGGCGGTAGCTGGAATGCCCATCGTGGGAGAGCACCGGTAATTGTTGCCGCACCGGCGGACGATGCTTGGCGCGATTCAACCGGCGATTAGCCGGCCGCACTGCTGTTGCTGTGGGCGGCCCATAGGTCGTCACCCCGCTCTGGACTGGGGGCATATCAGCAACGGCAAAGTGAAGTTGCCTCGACCGGGGCGCAAAGAGCAATTTATATCCGACCAAGGCTCCGGCGATCACATAGGCCAGCATGCCAAACAGCCACATCAACGTTCCGGCGATCGCTTGATCATCTATTGCGGTGATTCCCCACACCTGGGGGAGCAATTCGTAATGGTCATAAATCACATCGTTGGCAAACGACAGTATCCCCGACAAGACCGTCCCTTGGACCGCTGCCAGAAACAAATAGGGTAGCAATACCCAACGCGAATATTTCAGCCGACTCGGATAGGGCTGCACGACCGGCCACCAAAACAGCATGGCCGCCCAGAAGAAACAGGCATGCTCCAAGTTGTGCAATATTCCGGAACTCAGCGCAGCATCGTAAAATCGCGGGAGATGCCAGATCCAAGTCGCCGCAACAAACACGCCCCACGCAACCGGTGGCCGTGTGAGAAATGCAAAACCGCTACGGATCGGTTTCCAACGATAGAGCGGCGCGATCCATTCACGACGCATACCGGATGGTAACCCACACAGCAGCGGCAATTCCGGGGCACTGAGCCAAAGCAGCGGCGGAATGAGAAACATCAACAATAGATGTTGCACCATGTGCATTCGCAACATCAGCGCCGAGAATGTTTCAATGGGCGAGAGCAGGGCGATGAACAACAAGGCCATGCCGCAACAAAACGCCGCCAATTGCCAGGCACCGAATCGCTGCGCCCCACGCTGGCGAAGCACGCTCCAGCCCCGCAAATAGAGCAGCGAAGAAAGTACAATCGGAGCCACGATCCAAACGTCGAACGACCAGGAGCTGAGAATGGCTTGGAACGAGGAGTCCACTGAAATCACCGGGGAAAGGTCGTTCAAAAAAACGAATCCGCATCGACAGTTCAATCAGCCCGATCGGTGACCACTGAGGATTCAGCCGAAGCGTAACCCTCCGGCTTCAGCGTCTCCAAAAAACTGACCAACGCTTCGACTTCGAAGCGATTCATCTCTTTGCCGTAGGCGGGCATATTCCCACCTCCTTGAATAACTTGCCGGATCAACTGATCCCGCGTCAGACGCGTTGCCACCTCGGTCAGATCCGGACCCCGCTCGCCTCCCAGTCCGTCGAGCGCGTGGCAGTTCCGGCAAGTCTTTTCTTGTAGGATTGCCGCCCCTTGCAATTCTTTGGGTGTGCGGCCTTTGATCATGTGCGTTGGCACCGGCACGCCGCTCCAGGCGGTCATGTGCGGCGACCACGGTTCCTGCACGCCCAACTGCCATAACACGCAGTAGCTGAGGAAACAGCCGATGACGGTAAGCACGGCAACCGGCCGCCGTCGGGGACTGCGCTGTCCTTTTCCGGCGAAGACCGGAAACAAGAACATCACGGCGACAATGATCACCGGCGCAATCAAAATAATCCCGGTCTCCAACGATGGCGGACTGAGCGCCAACACGGCAAACGCAGGCAGAAAATACCAGTCGGGCAACGGCTCGACGGCCAGTAATGTCGGATCGGGCGGCGCACCGGGACCGTCAGGTCCCAAGATGGCGGACATCCCCACAATCACCAACAACGTCAATCCGATGAACGCCGCATCCCGCAAAAAGACATCCGGGAAAAACGGATCGCCTGTTTTTAGTTTCTCTTCATATTTTTCAATATAAGTCTCCGGATCGACGAGGTCATCCGGCTTGGGGGGTTCTGAGATTCCCTTGCGGACCACCAAATACAGGTGCACCGCCAACGAGGTAAACAACAGGCCGGGAAGTACAAATACGTGCAGCGCAAAGAATCGGCTGAGCGTGTCCGCTCCCACCGACGGGCCGCCCAGCATCAACTCCACCAACTCCGGACCAATGTACGGAATCCGCCCAACCATCGCTGCACCCACGCCCAGTCCCCAATAGGAATCGGCGTCCCAGCGCAATACTTGGCCGGTGAACGCCATGCCGAGCGTCAATAAAAATAGCACCACGCCGATCATCCAAGTCAATTCGCGGGGATACTTGTAGGCCCCCATCAAAAAGACTTGGGTCATATGCACGACCACTAGCACCACCATGCCGTTGGCCGACCAATTGTGAATCGCCCGCAACATCCAACCCAGTTCGACGTTGTAGTTGATGTGCTCCAGGCTTTCGTAGGCTTCGCCGGCTGAGGGAACATAGACCATGCCCAAGCCGATGCCGGTCACGATCTGCAACACCAACAGTGTCATGGCTGTGCTGCCAAAGACATACAGCCAGCCGACTTGCGTGCGGAGATCGCGCGGAATGGGGTGTCGCATCACCGTCCACAACGATGTGCGCAGCTCAAGCCGCTCTTCAAACCACCACAAAAGTTTACCGATTGCCTGTTTCATTGTGATGCGGATTCCTTCGCCGCTGCCGTTATGAGTTTTTTCCTGAGACGTGCGCGCTTCCCGGATCTTGCAACGTGGGCAGATGCCCCAACTTGACCATCAAACGGTCTTGTTCGACGCGATGCTCGAATTCGTATAATCCGCGCGGCGGCGGACCGGAGGCATGTCCACCATCTTCGTAGTACACGCCACCGTGGCAGGGACACATGTAAAGTCCCGATTCCTTAAACCACGACACCGGACAGCCCAGATGGGTACAGTGCGTGGAGAAAATCTGAAACGTCTCACCCTCGATCCGCCGAACATAGGCGGCCACCTTGCCGGTCATTCCGTCATTGGCGCCACGCAACGGGTTCAAGACATCCACCAAACGCGTTGAATTTTGTGGAAAGTCCGCGAGCGGTCCGAAATCGACCCATTCATCGGCCCGCGGTTTGATAATTGGCCCCAGAAAAAATCCCAAGATCGGGATCGCCATCGCCACGCTACCTAGACCCAGGAGCGCCCAGCTAAACCATTCCATAAACCCCCGTCGAGTGGTCGCCGTCTCCATGGTCGGAGGTTCGCCGGATTGTGAATTCATACAATTTCCTTCGTCCATTCCGTTACTCGTTGCCCCCTACGTCAGCGGTGCGCCACTCTGCCAGCAGGGCTACCAAGTCTGTGATCTGTTGGGATGTCAGCGGCTTGCCTTCAAGCGAATCGTCGCTAATAGCATGGTAGTTCGGCATGCCCAAGTCGGTGCGGCCTGTGATGATAATCCGCTGCAAGGCCTGATTGCTGATCGTCCCCAGAAAACCGGCGTCGTTCAGCGCCCCGGCCGTGTCCCCTTGCCCGTCTTTGCCATGACAGGTGGCGCAATATTGCGAGAAGACTTTTTTACCGGCTTGCGCATGACCCGGTGTCTCAGCGAGTTGGTAGGGCGGAAACGGCGGCGTCAGTTTGGGCGGTGTTTTTCCCCATTCCGCGCGAATGCCGGCAACGACGGCATCGATTTGTTTCTCCGTCAGCGGCCCGCCCGTTTTGTGGTCCATGGCCGGCATCGGTGTGTTTTCTCGACCGTGCATG
>Ga0316204_10008289_pt1 | contig 14559 bp, 12 predicted proteins | sample 6monrhotite_MG_2_FD_205661 | JGI IMG/M metagenome (GOLD analysis project Ga0316204, IMG submission 205661) | Microbial mat bacterial communities from mineral coupon in-situ incubated in ocean water Damariscotta River, Maine, United States -... | ecosystem: Environmental > Aquatic > Marine >...
TTAACAAATATCTGACAAGTGATTGGCGCTGTCAGACAAGTTAAACATATCTCGGGTATGTATACTTTAACAAAATTCATTAGCTCCATCGGTGGACGTTAGTTGAATTTCTATTCACCCCCCCCCAGCGCCGTGTAGACGTGGCATTGATTTTAATGTCACGTCATTTTTTATGTTTACTCATATAGAGTTTATTTTTTTGAAATATTTTTGTAAGTGGTGTTGTGTGCGATGATCAAAAATACCGTCCAATTTTATTCACACGTTTTAAGAAAAACTTGGTCCTTGTGCCAGGGTTATGATTTACCGGCGCGGGTAAACTGGCTGCAAGCTCGATAACTTGTTTAACTGATAAGCGTGAAGCGGGAATACCCCAGTAATGTTGCGCAGCAGCATCAACACCAAAAATACCGCGTCCAAATTCGGCAATATTTAAGTATAACGTCAGTATACGCTGTTTGCTTAGGTTTCGTTCCATACCAATAGTTAAAACAAATTCATGCCATTTACGCAAAGGATTACGCGATGGACTTAAGAATATATTTTTAATGGTTTGTTGCGAGATGGTACTACCACCATAAATAAAACGTTTTTTAGATAAGTTGTACTCCATGACTTCTTGCAACGCATCGGTATCAATTCCGCTATGAGAATAAAAGCGCGCGTCTTCAGCCACAATAAGTGCGCGCACCATATGTTCTGGTATATTATCAAACGAGGTGGGTTTCCAGCGCAGTGGAGGCCAGTCTTTATGCTTGTACTGTTCGGTAATATAATTACGGATAAAGTTTGACTGTTGTACCGGGCCTTCAGCATATATTTTCCAGTTAGGCCATATACCTATTAAATAACCGGTATCCATAACGAATATCAGCAATAAAATTTTCCAGCTCCATCGTAGAGTGGTTATTACGCTGGGTAGTTTGAAAAACGTTTTAGACTTTTTTTTGAGTTTGTTAAAAAACATGCAGATTAGTTTTTAAATTCCTGTACATACATTTTTGTTGCGCCTGCTACCGCAACAGGCATAACTAAAAAATTAATAAATGGAATCATGGTTGCGAGCAACACCATAGAACCAAAACCTAACGACAATATTCTTTTGCTGGCTAACTTTTCTCTTATAACGGGGAAGCTCATGGCGTGATTAGCCATTGGAAAGTCAGCGTATTCTAACGTTAATACCCAAACAGTATAGACCATCCATAACACCGCAACCAAAGGTGATATCAACGGGAATGCAAATGAAATTAATGAAAGGAAGGCTAATGGCATCATTAAATACAGCGAGTGTTTAAGTTTAACCAGCTCATTAATAATTGAATCTTTGGCTTCCTGAGTAAATGCTTTACTCACAGGAGCTTGATCTATATCACAAATTTTGCGCTCAACTGCCGCTGCCAATGGACCGTTGAATGGTGCAGCAATAATGTTTGCTACGATAGAAAAACCAAAAAAGACAAGACCATAGAAAGTTAAGGTAAATAAGGGCCACATAATCCATTCCAGCCAGCTTAGCCAGCCTGGTAGATCAGATAAGGCCCATGAAATAAATATTTCAAACTGTGATATAGCAAACCAAAAGCCTGCACTAAAAATTAAAATATTAATTAATAATGGTATTAAAACGTAGCGTCGAACGCCGTTTGTATTTATCAGGCTCAGGCCTGAAATAAAATAACTTACACCAGTAAAAGGGTTGCTGATCATCGTGTTCTCTTTATTTGTTTAAGTATTTTTGTGCAGCCAGTATTGCTGCACCATATGCTGCGGCTGTTTGTTTTGCGACTAAAACGGGTATATTCAGTTTTTCTTGTCTGATAAGTTGCCACGCCGTGTTAATTGCACCACCACCTGTAGTTTGTACTGTAGTAGGATAGGGCGCACCGAGTTTGTGTAATAGTTTATAACCTGCGAGTTCAATATCTGCAATACCTTCTAATAAGCCTTGAAAAAAGAGTGCATCGTTTTCAACTTTAGGTTCTATTCGTGGTTGTAAATTAATATCATTAATGGGAAAGCGTTCTCCGGCTTCAAGCAGCGGATAATAATGTAAGTTTGTATTGTTTTCTGGTTTAAGCTTTTTGCTTAAAGTTACCATTTGTTGTTCGCTAAAATAATAGTTTAGAACAGCGCCACCTGAGTTAGATGCACCTCCGACTAACCAGTGTTGAGCATAAGGTTGACTATATACGCCGTGTTCGGGATCGTTTATTTCTTGATCACTAATAATTTTTAACACCAGTGTTGAACCTAAAGAAGTGACAGCCTGACCCACTTGCCTGGCACCACTGGCAATAAAGGCGGCGGTACTGTCAGTTGTGCCTGCGACTATTTCAACGTCGAGAGGAAGATTTAATGCTTTTGCTACACGAGTATCAATGCTTGATACAACGGAGCCTGGCGCGACAACGTCTGGTAAACATGAAATATCAATATTTTGCTTATGAAATAAGTCGGTTAACCACAATGGCCAGGTTTTATTAACAGGATCAAAGCCTGTTTTTAACGCGTTATTAAAATCACTAAAATCAAAACGGCCACAGAGTAAACCTGCTATCCAGTCTGCCTGATGTACGATATGAAAACGGCCATCAACTTGATGGTGTTCAAACAACCAGAGAATTTTCGCGAGCCCACTACTGGCGCTGAGTACAATTGAATTGCGCGGTGCGAATTGTTTTAGAAACCCGGCTTGTTCAGTCGCGCGTTTGTCATCGTACATTAAAGCCGGTGTTAAGGGTTGCCCGCTATCATCGCATAATAAAACAGTAGCTGATGTTCCATCGACGCTAATGGCTTGAATATGATGATGGCTGACACGGGATGATATTTCTTTTAAAACTGTTTGCGTTGCTGTCCACCAGTCTAGTGGAGATTGTTGTTGCTGGCGGTTTTGATAGTGAAGTTTTGATTCGGCTTTAATGCAACCGTCTGAATCAATCGCAATGGCTCGGCAGCCTGAGGTGCCTAGATCAATCCCTATAAAAAGTGGAGAAGGACGGTCGAGCTTAGAACCATAGCTTTTATCTGTCACATCGTCGTCCTGGAATCTGTTTAGGGTAGAGTGACGTACTCAGGTGCTTTCCAGCCAGGGTGACGATGCTCTGCAACGACCTCAGTGTACAGGCCACCGCGAACATTAAATTTACCCGTCAAACGCATGAATCGAGGCTCAGTTGCTTTCACTAAATCATCAAGGATCATGTTGGTGACTTTTTCGTGAAAATGCCCTTCTTCACGAAATGCCCAAATGTAGAGTTTTAACGCTTTTAGTTCAACACATTGTTTGTCTGCCACGTACTCGAGGTGTAATGTCGCGAAATCAGGTTGGCCTGTTTTCGGGCATAGACAGGTGAATTCGGGCATATCAATGCGGATGGTGTAATCGCGTTCTGGCATCGGGTTATCAAAGGTTTCTAGTTCTTTACTCGGTTGTGTCGACATGATGTTCTCTAAATTTTTACGGATTAAAAAGGGTGCTCGTTTTGGCAGATTTTAGCATTGATTTCAACATCAGGTTTAATAAAGATGATTTACTTAAAATTGAGCATTTTTCCACCAATTTTGACATTATTTTCACTCGGCACAGCTTGAATGTGAAGTCAATGTTGTATGTGTAGTAAGGGATCGAGTACATTCTCTCCATGCGATTAAGTAAACTAAAATTAGCGGGATTTAAATCCTTCGTCGACCCTACAACCGTTGAATTCCCTAGCCAGTTAAGTGGCGTAGTAGGGCCAAATGGCTGTGGTAAATCCAATATTATTGATGCCGTACGCTGGGTAATGGGCGAGTCCTCTGCCAAGCATTTACGTGGTGAATCCATGGCGGACGTTATTTTCAATGGCTCAACCGGACGTAAGCCTGTTGGCCAGGCCACCATAGAGCTTATTTTTGATAATTCAGAAGGAAAGCTTGGCGGTGAATACGCCAATTTCAACGAAATTGCGATTAAACGTACTGTTACTCGTGATGGTCAGTCGGTTTACCATTTGAATGGCACACGCTGTCGTCGTCGCGATATCACGGATATTTTCCTTGGCACAGGTTTAGGTCCGCGTAGTTATGCCATTATTGAACAAGGTACCATTTCTCGTTTAATTGAAGCTAAACCAGAAGAGCTGCGGGTCTTTCTTGAAGAAGCTGCCGGAATTTCTAAATATAAAGAACGTCGTCGCGAGACTGAAAATAGAATTAAACACACACGTGAAAATTTAGATCGCTTAAGTGATTTACGTGATGAATTAGATAAACAGCTTGCTCGACTAAAACGTCAGGCAAATACAGCAGAAAAATATAAAGTTCTGCGTGAAGAAGAACGTTTATTAAAAGCTCAACTGACCGCGTTACGCTGGTTGCTTAAGCAAGAAGAAGCTGAAAAAACCGAAACGCAAATTCGTGAACAGGAAACTGTGCTTGAATCAGCCATTGCACAACAACGTAGTATTGAAGCAGAGATTGAATCGCAACGTGAATCTCATATTGAAGCATCCGATAAATTCAACGAAGTACAAAGCCGTTTTTATAGTGTTGGTACTGAGATAGCAAAAATCGAGCAATCAATTCAACACGCTAAAGAACGTCGTCAGCAACAACAGCAAGATTTATCTCAAATTGAACAGGACTGGCAAGAAGCGAGTGCGCATCATGAAACTGATCAAAAACGATTAAGCCAGGTAAAGGAAAATTTAACCGAAGTTGAACCTAAACTTGAGCATTTGCAAAGCACGGCTGAAATGTCATCTGCTGCATTACTTGAAGCAGAAAGTGCAATGCAAGCATGGCAAAGTGAGTGGGATAGCTTTAGTGAGGCGGCAACAGAACCTGCACGCAATGCAGAAGTTGCGCGTTCACATATTCAACATGTTGAAGAGCATTTACAAAGACAAAAACAGCGTTTAGAACGTCTGCAAGAAGAGCTAGGTAAACAATCACACGACGAACTAATACAAGAAAGTGTTGAGCTTGAACAACAATTGCAAAAAGATGAAGCTGAAATTCAGCAATCTCATGCCATGTTGGAAGAAAAACAAAATCAAATCGGTCAGCTACGTGATTCGGTGCATTTATTAAATACACAGTTAGATGAGTCACGTAGTGAATTACAGGACTTACGTGGTCGCAGTGCGTCACTTGAAGCGTTACAGCAAGCCGCTTTAGGCAAAGAAGAAGGTGCAGTTACCCAGTGGTTGAATAACCAACACTTACAAGATGCGCCACGCCTTGCGGAAGAGCTTGTTGTTGAATCAGGCTGGGCTAAAGCAGCGGAATGTGTTTTAGGAGAAAACCTTGAGGCGGTCTGTGTTGATGGTGTTGATCCTTTAACTGAAGTCATAGATAGTTTTGAAGAAGGCACACTTACACTATTTGATACTCGAGCAGAATCAAATAATGTTTCAGTTCAGGCTGATAGTTTAGAAAGCAAAATGCTCTTAAGTAAAATCAGTTCACCCTGGAAATTAACCAGTCTTTTACAAGGTGTGTTAACCGCAGAAACTTTGCAACAAGCCATGTCTATGCGTGGACAATTATCAGATTCAGAATCAGTCGTTACCCGAGAAGGCATATGGTTAGGTAAAAACTGGTTACGTGTTGCGCGTGATAAAGATGAAAAAGCCGGTATTTTACAACGCGAACAAACATTAAAGGCGTTAACTGCAGAAATAAATGAATTACAGGCAAGTGTTCAGCAAATACAAGAACAACTGGAAACTGAACGTGAACAGCTTGGTTCAGCGGAAATGGATCGTGATAGTAGTCAATCAACGATTAATCAATTATCCAGCCAACGTGCAAACCGTCAGTCTGATTTAAGTGCGCGTCAGGCTCGTTTAGAACAAATGCAAACTCGCCAGCAAGAACAACGTGTTGAAGCGGAAGAAGTTCGTAACGAGATTGAAAAAGATAATCAAGAACTTGAGATGTCGCGCGAAAAATTAGAAATTGCTGTTGAAGCAATGGCTCAGCTTGAAGAGCAACGTGTCGAATTACAACAACGTCGTGATACTTGCCAGGATAATTTGCAATCCAAGCGTGAACAGGCACGGGTTGAACGTGATGCTGCTCATGAAATTAAAGTGCGGATTGAAACACTACGCGCTGAAATGAATTCTACTGAGCAAGCCCTGGAGCGTATGAAAGAACGACAACAACAACTCGCTGCAAGACGTGATGAGTTGACTAAGGCAGCGGCAGAAAGTGACGAACCTATTGATGATATGAACAAAGAGTTGGAAGTGTTACTTGCAACTCGAATTAAAGTTGAAGACGAGTTAACTCAGGCCAGAACTGCTGTAGAGGCGATCGATCATCATATGCGTGAGTTGGAAGAAGCGCGATCCGCTGCTGAAAATGGTGTTCAGGAAGTACGTTCTGGATTGGAATCAATTCGAATTGGCTGGCAGGAAGTTAAAGTTCGTCGTCAGACTTTAGAAGAAGCCATCTCTGAAACGAGTTTTGTTTTAGAAACATTAATTGAAGAAATGCCAGAAGAGGCAAATGATTTTGCCTGGGAGCAACGGGTTGATGATTTAGAACAGAAAATACAACGCCTTGGCCCAATCAACCTTGCAGCAATCGATGAGTATGAGCAGGAAGCAGAACGTAAAAAATATCTTGATGAACAGGATAAAGATTTAACGGATGCACTAACAACATTAGAAAATGCGATTGCAAAAATAGATGCGGAAACACGTACTCGCTTTAAAGAAACATTCGATAAAGTTAATAGTGGTGTTAAGGAATTATTCCCTCGTTTATTTGGTGGTGGACATGCTTATCTTGAAATGACGGATGATGATTTGCTTGATGCCGGTGTTACGATTATGGCGCGTCCACCAGGTAAGCGTAATAGTACTATACATTTACTATCTGGTGGTGAAAAAGCATTAACGGCTGTATCGCTGGTGTTCTCAATATTCCAGTTAAACCCGGCACCATTCTGTATGCTTGATGAAGTTGATGCACCATTGGATGATGCAAACGTTGCCCGTTTCTGTGACATGGTAAAATACATGTCTGATAAAACCCAGTTTATCTTTATTACACATAACAAGATCACTATGGAAATATCACAACATCTGACAGGTGTCACGATGCATGAGCCAGGTGTATCCCGGCCCGTTGCGGTTGATGTAGATAAAGCGGTTGAATTAGCGACAGCATAATATTCTTATTAATTAGTTTCATTGAAATAATTCATTTGCTGGGGGGACAAGTTGGATTCACTACGTTTAACCTTAGCCTTTATTGGACTACTTATTGTTGGCGGAATTTATTTTAAATTCCGTTCTTCAGATGACGATTTGATCGTTATATTAAAAAAGTTATTTAATCCCATCACTAAAAAAATTGCTGCGACTGATCAAACTGTTATAAATGAGGATGACCTTATTCCCGTTTTAACACCAATTGATGACGAACCTGATGTTAGTGAATTTGAAGTTTTGAGTCAGGTAATTTCAGGACGTGATCGTGTTGAAAAATATACAAAACAAGATGAGCTGGTTTTTAGTGCGGTTGAAGATACAACTGAAACTGGACCGGAATCACTTTTAATTATTCTTAATATCATGTCTCCTAAAGGACATGTTTTCACGGGTGAAGGTATTCATGCAGTTATGACCTCTGCAGGTTTAACTCATGGTGAACATAAAATCTATCATTATCTGCAAGATCAACTGGCTGTTTTCAGTATAGCGAATGCAGTTGAACCAGGTTATTTTGAGTTAACCCAGCTTCAAAGTATAACAACTCCGGGACTTGCTGTATTTATGGAGTTGCCCGGGCCGGTTGAGTGCCGTAAAGCTTTTGATACTCTGCTTGAAATAAGTCAACGACTTGCAACTGCATTAAGTGGAGAATTGTGTGATGAAAATCGTAGTGTATTAACTCAGCAAACCATTTCTCACCTGAAAGAAAAAATTGAAGCTTATCGATTGAAGCAACAGACATCACAACGCCGTAAACATCATTAAATAATGAGTATTCCGATTCAAAAACGTATCGACACGTTGCGTGAAGAACTAAATTCTCACAATTATGCATATTATGTTTTAGATGCACCGGAAATTCCTGACAGCGAATATGATCGCTTACTGCGTGAGTTAACTGAGCTCGAACAACAACATCCCGAGTTAATTACTTCTGACTCTCCAACTCAGCGTGTAGGTGCAACACCACTCGACTCTTTTTCTGAAGTAAAACATGAAATACCGATGTTATCTTTGGCTAATGCCTTTTCTGATCAGGATATGGTCGATTTTGATCGTCGTGTAAGAGAGGGCGTCGATAGTGAAAATATACATTATGCTGCTGAACCAAAACTTGATGGTTTAGCAATAAGCTTATTATATAAGAAAGGTGTATTGGAACGTGCGGCGACACGAGGCGATGGTCGCGTTGGTGAGGATGTAACATTGAACATCCGTACTATTGATGCAATCCCACTAAAACTTCGTGGTGACAATTATCCGCCACTGATTGAGATACGTGGCGAAGTCGTAATGCCAAAAGCAGGTTTCGAGAAACTTAATCGCCAGCAATTAGATAATGGTGAAAAACCCTTTGTCAATCCAAGAAATGCAGCAGCAGGTTCTTTACGCCAGCTTGATCCGAAAATAACAGCAACACGCCCCCTTTCTTTTTATAGTTATGGTATTGGACTAGCAGAAGGTCAGTCTTTACCTGAAAAACATAGCGAGATGATGGAAAAACTTAAGGCATGGGGTTTAAGAATTAATCCTGAAAGCCAGCTTGTTAAAGGTGTAAAAGGATGTATTGAATATTACGAGAACCTGGCAAAAAAACGAAATGAATTACCCGATGAAATAGATGGTATTGTTTATAAAGTTGATGATATTAAATTTCAGGACATTATGGGATTTGTTTCTCGAGCACCACGTTGGGCAATTGCACGTAAGTTTCCTGCACAAGAAGAAATGACAAAATTGACTGGTATAGATATTCAGGTTGGTCGAACAGGAGCGTTAACACCGGTTGCACGATTAGAACCGGTTTTTGTTGGTGGTGTTACCGTGAGTAATGCAACCCTGCATAACCAGGATGAGATCGATCGACTCGATGTGAGAACAGGGGACACTGTCATAGTCAGACGTGCTGGCGATGTCATCCCACAGATCGTAAGCGTAGTGAAATCGAAACGAACAGGTAAGCCGCGACGTTTTCATTTACCGGATAGATGTCCTGTTTGTGGTTCAGAAACCGCACGTTTTGACGATGAAGCCGTTACTTTTTGTACGGGTGGTTTATATTGTGAAGCGCAACGTAAAGAAGCAATTAAACATTTTGCTTCTCGTCGAGCAATGAATATTGATGGTCTTGGCGATAAGCTGGTTGAACAACTTGTCGATGAAGGGCTGATTAATACAATTGCCGATCTTTATCATCTTCAGCTTGAAAGTTTAATTAAACTTGAACGTATGGCTGAAAAATCAGCCAAAAACCTGGTTGGTTCATTAGAGAAAAGCAAAAAAACAACGCTGGCGCGTTTTGTTTTTTCTTTAGGCATTCATAGTATTGGTGAAACGACAGCACAAACTTTAGCAAACCATTTTGTTACATTAGAAAATATTATGAATGCAGATGAAGAAAAATTACTTGCTGTACCTGATGTCGGCCCTATCGTAGCTGAAAATTTAATGACATTTTTTAAACAAGAACACAATCTCGAAGTTGTTCAGCAATTAATTGACGTTGGCATAAGTTGGCCAAAAATTAAGAAAAAATCAGAAGCTGAACAACCTTTAGCAGGTAAAACATTTGTTGTGACTGGCACACTTGAAAGCATGGGACGAAATGATGCCAAGGCTGCTTTACAGGAATTAGGTGCAAAGGTATCAGGCAGTGTTTCTAAAAAAACCGATTATGTCGTGGTGGGTGAGAATCCCGGCTCAAAAGCGACAAAGGCTGAAGAGTTAGGAATACCTGTATTGGATGAAAAGGCATTAGCTGAATTATTAGCACAGTAATGATATTGATCAATTGCATAATACAGCACAAAATTTGTGAGTATTGTGATCATTCTAATTCAAGACTACTATAGCGTTATTAGTTAGTATTAATCGAGAGAGTAATGGCTACGTATAAAACTAAGATTATTGATAATATTATTTGCGCTGAAATTACCGGTGAATTAAATGCCTCGCTGGCAAATGAGTGGGTTGAAAAACTGGAAGAACAGGAAGCGGCTTCGGATGTAACATTAAACCGGTTTTATGATGTTCGTAATATTAATGCCGTGCATTTAACATTTGATGATTTATGGGGTATTGCACAACGACGTTTAAGCGCATACCAATCTGGTGATGCAAATTTATCAGCCTTTTGGGTCAGTACGCCGCTTAATTATGGTGTCTCCAGAATGTACCAGGCCTTAACCGATGGTACGCCATTTAAGATTGAAGTTTTATACAAATTAGAAGAAATCGCAGATTTTTTAGCTGTTGATGTAAAATTATTAGAAGACGTGACATACTAATTCCCTTCATTGTTCCACTTCATATTATTTTTATTTGTTTTTAAAGGACTACCAGTTTGGCAACAAATTTATTGCAGATAAAAAATCTTGTTAAGCATTATCCATCAGTAAAAGCCGTTAATGGAATTGATATAACATTAGAACAAGGGATATGTTTTGGCTTGTTGGGGCCGAATGGGGCAGGTAAGACCACGACAATTGAAATCCTTGAAGGAATTAACCAGGCAACCTCAGGTGAAATTCTTTATAAAAATAAACCGTTAGGTAATCAATTCCGTAACGAAGCAGGCATTATGTTTCAATCAACTGCTTTGCAGGATTACATAACCGTCCGTGAAACCTTGGTGATGTTTTCTAACTTTTATCCGCAACATGCAGATTTAGATGATTTAATTTTACGCTGTAACCTGACTGAATACCTGGATCAGGATAATCGCCAATTGTCCGGTGGTCAGCGACAACGTTTATTATTAGCAATAGCTCTGGTTAATAATCCCGATATACTTTTTTTAGATGAACCCACTACGGGTTTAGATCCGCAAGCAAGAAGAAATTTCTGGAATTTAATCGATGATATTAAAGCGGAAGGAAAAACGATTATTCTAACGACACACTATATGGATGAAGCTTATACTTTGTGCGATGAAATAGCGATAATGGATCATGGGAAAATCATCGCGCAAGGTTCACCAAAAAGCCTGCTTAAAGAAACGTTTGATGATGTTATATTGCAGTTACCAAAGTATGCATTAAATGATTTTGATCTGTCATCGTATACCATACACGAAAAGAATAACCATTTTGAAATAACAACGTGTGATGTGAATGCGGTTATATCAGAGTTAATTAAAAATAATATTTCACTTTCTCAATTACAAATAAGACCCAGGACATTAGATGATCTTTTCCTTGAACTAACAGGTAAAGAGCTCCGGACTTAATTAAATAATGATGGCATTCAAACGATTTTTAGCTTTATTTTTTACCCGCAACAAAGAGTTTTTGCGTGATCGATCCTCATTAAGCTGGAATATCTTAATGCCCGTTTTAATTGTTGCGGGTTTTTCATTCGCTTTTTCCGGAGATATTGGCAAGCAATTTAAAGTTGGAGTTATAAACGGAGATACTGCAACAATTGAAGCAAAACAGTTTATCCAGTTAAAACACATTGGGTTTTATAACGTTAGCCCTGTTAAAGCAGAAATTGCTCGTTCAATAAAGAAAGTACAACGCCACCAGGTTGATTTATTACTTGATGCGAATAAACAACAATATTGGATTAACACAGAATCACCCAGTGGTTACCTGGTTGAGAAAATTCTTTTGAGTTCGGCAGCGAATCAGAAAACATTTGAAAAACAAACCGTCAGCGGAAAACAAATACGATATATTGACTGGGTAATCCCCGGTATTTTATCAATGAATATGATGTTTAGTGCACTATTTGGTGTTGGTTTTGTGATTGTTCGTTATCGTAAAAACGGTATGTTAAAACGATTAAAAGCAACACCAATCACTGCCTTTGAATATTTGTCAGCTCAAATAGCGTCAAGAATTATTCTGATTATGATTGTGACAGCCTTTGTGTTTTACGGGACACATTATTTTGTCAATTTCGTTATGAATGGTTCGCATTTTAATTTGTTTTTGGTTTTTGCGCTTGGCGCTTTAAGTATGATTAGTCTTGGATTAATTATTGCAGCAAGAATCAGCAGTGAAGAAACCGCAGGTGGTTTATTAAATTTATTCAGCTGGCCTATGATGTTCTTTTCCGGTGTTTGGTTTTCACTTGAAGGTGCGACACCCGTCATGCAAAACATAGCAGAAATATTTCCTCTTACACATGTTACGGCGGCAGCTCGAGCAGTGATGATAGATGGCGCTGAGTTAATTGATATCAGTTATCACTTAATGGTCTTGGTAATACAAAGCGCCGTGTTTTTGTTATTTGGTTCCTGGTTTTTTAAATGGGATTAAATAGTAATTATATCTCGGTCTGTACTTGTACTTGTCCTTGTATCTAGCAAGGTAATAGCTAAGAGATTTATTATAGCGCCCGGTTCTTTATGAACATTGCCTGTATACCTCTAATTTGCTAGTCTCAAAGTCACAACAATTATTTAAAAAAGGAACCTGATATGAAGCTACTTACTACGTTATCTCTTATGGTCATGCTGATAGGTGCATCTGCTGTGGCAGATACTCTGGAGCTAACTAATGGTAAAAGCATGCAAGGAACATTTGTTGCTCGTGAAAACGGTGCTGTCAAGTTTGAAACCAAAGAAGGTGTGGTTGTTAGTATCGATGAAAAAGATGTTAAAAATATTGTATTTGCCGGGGCTGCAAAATCTACAGATTCCGCTACGTCGACAGTGAAAAAATCAACTGGTTCACTGACGGCACCTGCAGGTACAGTTGTTCATGTGCGCATGAAGGATGCTGTTAATAGTAAACATTCCGCAGGACATAAATTCAACGCAGTGCTGGAGGCAGACCTGGTTGCTAACGGCAAAGTTGTTGCAGCTAAAGGATCAAGTGTTTATGGTGTATTGCAAGCGTCCAAGCAGGCGGGACGGATTGCAGGAAAATCGGAAATGACAATAGCTTTCACGGGCATTATGGTGAACAATCAAATCAAGCCAATTCAATCTGGCGAAATCAAGGCAGTCGCAGCAACCACTAGTGGTCAAGAAACTGTTGGCCGCAGTGCACGTTTTGCAGTTATCGGAGCATTATCCGATGGTAGTAAGGGAGCAAAAACAGGTGCTAAGATTGGTTTGGGTGCGTCACTTCTAGGCGGAGGAGGAAGCATTAATATATCTGCAGGAACCTTGCTTGATTTTCCTTTAACGGCTGATTTCACTCCGTAGTATGAAAATGTTGACACAAAAAAAAGCCCCGGAACGGGGCTTTTATATTTTATTAAACTAACGATTATTTAATTTCAATCTTCGCTTTGCTACGTAACTTAACAACATACTCTTGTAAACGTTTGTTTTGAATAACCGGTTTAATCTGGCTTTTTACATCTTCAAACTTTGGAAGTTCACGTTTACGTGTGTCTTCTAATTTAATAATGTGAAAGCCGAAACGAGTTTTAACTGGTTTTTGACTATGTGTTCCATTTTTCAATTTCGCGGCTGCTTCAGAAAAAGCGGGAACCATTTGAGCTGAAGAGAACCAGCCTAAGTCGCCGCCATTTTTACCTGAAGGACCGGTTGACTCTTTTTTTGCTAACTCTTCAAAGTTAGCGCCATCGTTGAGTTCTTTAATGAGTTCTTTTGCCTTGGCTTCTTCTTTTACCAAAATGTGACGAGCTTTAAATTCTTTTGGATCTGCACCACCAATTTGAGTATCGTATACTTCTTTTAGTTCTTTATCAGTAATAGGTTTTGCTGCAGGTGATTTTGTTATAAGCGCCTGGATTAAAAGATTATTTTTTAATTGCTCAAGCTGTGCTTTAACTTTTTTATCTTTATGTAATTTTTTCTTTTTAGCTTCCTGCAAAAGTACTTCACGATTAATTAATTCATCTAAAATAACCTGGCGGTTAACAGGCGCGGCTTGCTTGCCTTGTTGTGCACTTTGGGCCTGGCGTTGTTTTAAATGATTTTCATATTGTGTTTGGGTGATATCTTTACCATTTACTGCAGCAACAGAATTTTTACCTAATGCGAAAGCTGAGTTCGTATATAAAGCTGCAAGCAAAATACTGGCAACACTGAATGTAATTTTGTTCATTTTATTTTCCTTAATAACTATACTAATTGTTAGGGTAATACTTTTTTAAAGGGTTTAACGGTAACTGTGTCATAAACTCCAGCTTTTATATAAGGGTCACTATCGGCCCAGTTTTGTGCTGATTCTAATGAATCAAATTCTGCCACAATTAGCGAGCCAGTAAAACCCGCAGGGCCCGGTTCATTGTTATCAATAGCAGGGTGGGGGCCAGCTAAAATCAACCGGCCTTGTTCTTTGAGCTCTTGTAAACGTTCTACGTGGGCAGGGCGAACGGAGAGTCTTTTATCTAAGCTGTTTTCTACATCTTGTGAAATAAT
>Ga0316204_10008290_pt1 | contig 14557 bp, 11 predicted proteins | sample 6monrhotite_MG_2_FD_205661 | JGI IMG/M metagenome (GOLD analysis project Ga0316204, IMG submission 205661) | Microbial mat bacterial communities from mineral coupon in-situ incubated in ocean water Damariscotta River, Maine, United States -... | ecosystem: Environmental > Aquatic > Marine >...
GGAGGGGTGACCGTCGTTGGTAAAAGACTAGCCGCACTTCCAGCTGGCTCTCCAGTTACTGTTAAATTAACAGGTGTTACAAAACCTAAAATTGAACCTATGTCAAAATCGTAAACTGCATCATCTGGCGAGCAAACTTGTATATTTGCTGGTGTTGCATTCAAAGTGAAAGTTGGCTCTTGCGCACAATTATAACAAATAAAACCAAAATCTTGATCCGTCGCATCACCCATATTTGGAACACCATCACCAGCTATATTAGTTCCGCTTACGGTAATGGTTAAATCTGTCGCTGTTCCAGCTTCAAAAAACACAGCTTCATAATTGTTTAATGCATCACTTGATCCACCAACTGTACTAAAATTATTGGTGAAATTATTACCAAGATAGATGTTCCCACCTGTTGTCACAGATAAATCCAAGTTATTAACTTGTGGAGAGGTACCAACAGCACCAGGTTGATCAGTATAAGCCATAGCAATCCTAACAGGTTTTGTAGGATCAACCGCCGAACCAACCCAAGTCCATTGTTCACCTGAGTTATCAAGTATTTCCGTTTGATTGACAACAAACTTATTAACATCATCAAACATAATATCCAAGTTCGGCATACCAAATCCTTGAGAATTACTGGGTAAATCACCATTTGCACCATCACCAGTTAAATACGTAGGGTGTGCCATCATATAAGCTTTCATCAAAGCTGGGCTAGGTGTAATAGATCCTGATGGCAAAGTGTTTGACTGATCACTTTCTAACCAATAATAAATTAATGAAGCCACTCCAGCCGTTGCTGGGGCAGAGTGTGATGTGCCTGATGATGCCGCAATTATTGCCTGTCCAGAAGGCCTTAAAGCATCACAGGTACCAGATCCATTATTATTTGGGCCTGTTGATGTAGTTCCATGAATATGTGTTCCTGGTGCAATGATCTCTGGCTTGGTTCGGCCTCCTGGCGATGGTCCTCTGCTCGAGAATCCAATAACATCCATTGCATCATCAGCTCCAGTTGGTCCAATAGCACAGCCATCAGTCCAAGGGCCATCTTCATCATCTGGTCTAAAATTTTCTGATGCTCCCACGGTTATCATATTTTTACCATTACCAGGGGTTCCAACTGTTGCAGCTGAAGGACCAGAGTTTCCTGCAGAAATCAACATGATTAACTCTTGATTTCCAGCCTGTGTTAAATCTGCATCACGTATCCCTAAATCAAATGCTTGTGATGAATCATCATAACTACCAGCACAGCCAGAACATCCCCATGAGTTATTCATAATCCGACCACCATCATTATGTACTGATTGAATTAACCCTGAATCATTTCCACCACATCCACTCAAATCAAATCCTGGTCCAAATATTCTTGTGCCAGCTAATCGTGCAAATGGATTGACACCTTGTGTTCTTATATAACCATTCGGATCAACAAATGGAAAGCCAACACGGGATTCAAATCCACCAACAATATTTAAATTTAAATGTCCATGAGAACCAACTGCTTCTCCATTGGGATTAGAAGTACAATTGGATACATAAGACAACCTAGTTGGGTTTGATAAATCACCAGATTCATGAAATGTAGGATCATTTGAATTGACAGTTCCATTACCAATTCCCTGATCAGTTACATCAACAACTGGATATAAGGCAGGGTTAGTAGGAAAGCCTCGACTAGCAAGAAAATCAGCGTATCCAGACATTGCAGGTGCTGAATTACCTGGAATAAAATCAGCCACTAATATTTGATTTTGAACTTCATCATCTAAAGTTCTTTCAAAATTTTCCCCAATCCAATAGGAATCTTGCAAATCTAGTATTTTCTGGATGTCTTTGAACTTGACTGTTATTCTTATACTATGAAATTTCATCACATGTTGCCAAGTAGAATCTTCTTTCAATGTAATACGGCTAATTAGTTGTTTAGACTGTGATAATAAAGGACTATCAACAAGTTGAACAATAACTTTTATTTCCTCATTAGCATCGGTATTTTCTTTAAATCGAACATCAATTGAAGCCGCCTTTTTAAATGATTCATCATAGTCTGCTTGATACTGAATCACATTTTGCAATGGAACTGAGTTCCCTAGCAGAGTCATTGCTTGGCTATCCATCCAAATTAAATAACCATTATTTGCGACATAATGTATAGGATTAATACCAATTGATTCTAGAGAAGATAACCAGTCTTGTTTAATCGGACCAGTAAATTGAATAATTTGTAAGCCATCTGACAACTGACTTTTAGAAGTTGATTTATTATTAATTTTTTGTGTATTAAACCTCTTTGCATCGAATAATAAATAATCACTGTCTTTTAAAATTGAATAGTTGACGCCTTTCTTTTTTAAATCTTTTAGTGAATCATCATCTAAACTATATAATTGAAAACTCCCATAATCTTCAATGAGCTCTGCATTAAACACTTTTTTTAAATTAACTTCGTCTTTACTTATCATTATTTTTGTATCTGCATGCGACAAGGTTGTCATCAATATTAAAAGAAATACAAAAGGAATTTTTCTAAAAATCATATTATTACCCAATATTAAAAACAGATAATCTTAATATAATAAATTAATATTTACAACATAATAAATACGAGTTGAAATTCATGAGTTACTGAAAATTATCTTTATTAATCTCCTTTATGATATAGTATTTATGGTTATTTATTTGCAATAGATATAACAAAATCCATTAACCGTAAAAACATAATTGCAATAAATTTTTTTTGTTTCTATGGAACTTAAATGGATTCAAACCCATTCAAAAAAATAGTGCTACTGAATAAATTTGTAGCCAAACCATTGATATACTCTTCAATGGCGGTATACCCTGAGGGCATTACTGTGGTGTGATCATTACCATCATTGGGATTAAGGCCGTTTTGGTTTTCCCATATATTTGGCATTCCATCATTGTCTGTATCAGTCAGTGGAGAATTTACCGTTAAACCCTCCAACAAATCAATGGGCCGATAGTTTTCCCATTGACCTGTTCTTGTTTGCAAATCTGATAATGATTTTCTAGCAACAATATCTCTGGGGAAAGCACCAACTTGCTCAGTTAAAATTTGCTCTAGCTCTGTGCTAGTGTGGGTAACGATAGCCACTTGTCCTTGAGAACTAAAATCAAACTCACCTATTTGGTTAAATTGCGTATCAACCACACCACAACAAACAAAAGTGTACTCATTCATAAAATTAGCATCATTCCATGGATTGTTAACAACTGCTGTATAAATTCCTGGATCCTCTATTAAGTTATCTTGTAACCAATATTGTGTGAGTATAGGTGGATTGCTGTTTTCAGGGTCAAACCAAAAGGGTGACATTGCAATACTGGGTCCAGCAACATATTTGTTTCCAATGATATTAAATTGGCCATTAGCAACAAGATTGTGATGTACAAAACCTTCTCTGCCATTATAAATTAGATTATTCCTAGTATCTGCTGGCCCCATAGACAATGCTGGTGTTCTATTGCGTGCATGAGCAAAATAATTATGATGTATTGAAATAAATCCACCGGTTCTAGAATTGGCATCACAACTACTGTCATCAAGACATGGGCGGTGATTAAGTATGCCTTTATTATGATCCCAACCGTTACCAGGATCATAAATAGGAAAAGAAATGTTTGACCATTGAACAGTGATATGATGAGCACCATCCCACATATCAATGTTTTCATCAGCTCCATGTGATACATCAATATGGTCTAAAATAATATTATTAGCGCTTGAAAATTGAATGCCATCATGTTGGTTCGGTGGCCACTGAGCATTTGGGTTAGGTGGCCTGACACGGATATGACGAATGATTATATTATTTGTTTCATCTCCAAATGTGGTATACAAATGCCCAACAATAGTAATACCAGCTCCCGGTGCAGTTTGCCCGGCAATAGTCACATCACCATGGGGTATATGAACATCGCCAGTTATAATGCCCGAGACATCAAAAACAATAATCCTCGCCCCTGCTTGGTTTAATGCCCATTGAAGAGAGTTTACTCCTGATGATGCTAATGTTGTTACTTTAATCACCGTTCCGTTTCTCCCACCACTAGCCATGGCACCAAAACCTTGCGCCTCAGGAAATGCTTTAATTTGAGCAAAAATCTGAGAGCTAAATAGTAAAAATATTAACATTGAAAAGATTTTATGATTATTCATAATTATATTAATCTTCAAAACTATTTTTAAACAATAGTACATTTAAGTTTTGTTTCCAATGTTGTAATAATGCACGAAAGGCTTCTGCCTTTACAGTTGATGGCAGTGCACCTGATTGATCAACATCATTAACACCATGACAACCACCACAAGCACGAATCTCACCAGGTTGAAATGTAATCCAATAGCGCTCACGAACCACTGGTGTTTCATCTGGTGCCAATGATTGCCATGCCATTGCCCGTTGTGCGGGTACAAATAAAGCCACAGAACCATCGGGATAAATTTCAACACTACCATCGGGAGCATTCGTGAAAATAATATTATTATTTACTGCACTAGTATCATGCAAATATTGCGAAATAACGCGTTGACCATTATCGGGGTTGGCTATTCCTCCTGAACCTCTGATTTGATCACCTTGTAAAAATTGCATATGAGAAATATCATAAATCTGACCTGCACTACCAATTGTCTGGTGCATTGTATTGGCTACTCTTAAGTTATAGGGTTGCTGCTTATCTTCAATGTCACGGGTGGTGACATCTCGCATGACTATTACAGCTAAATTTTGCGATTTCAGATAAGCTTGAAACTCTGGGACATCCACATCCTCTTCTGAAAGTACTAACTGTTCTGGAATTTCAATGACGGCCGATGTCATTGGTGGTTGAGGTTTAACAACAACTTCAACCGCTTGTAGCTCCCAAAGAGGACCTGTATAACTAACCAGCACGTCAGGATCATAATAAGAAACTGTAACATTACTCAAGTTAGTTAAATTTTGATCTGGAACCAAGTCTCCGGAGCCATTGTCAACAAATGTTTTTAAGCGGTAGTCATACCGAGGAATAGGATTGGCTCGCGTTCCGTCATTATTTGCTGCTCTTGTTTCACTAGTGTGAGATGCAACAATGCTTGAGTCTGACAAAGTCAATGGATCACGAGAAAACCCAATATGTTCAATAGGTGGTGTATTACCTTCCTCAACAAAGTTTCGGGTAGAAATATGTGTCAAATAATTGACTGAAGCTAAATCAGGACGCGCACCAATAGGTAAATCAAACGCAATAATTTGCCCACCATTATGAGTGGCGAATTCAGGGGCATCAATGGCTAAATATCGACCTGCTTGATTGGGGTCCTCGTGTAACATAAAAGTATTTTGTATAGAATTAGTGTTAGGTCTGTTGACACCTGGAATAAATTCAATCAGATTACCATCATCATTAAGGCTGCGGTTAAAATAATCATGAAATTCATGTCTACCAATATGGTTAATTGTTTCTTCTCCTGTCCCGTCTTGGTTGAGTTGCCATGGAAAAAAATGATTAATGCTATGTCCTTCCAAATTTGTTCCAGCTAAAAGATCTACTTCTGCTGTTCTAGGCTCCGGAAATATCTCTAAAACATTATTAATGATGGCGGCTCCTGGATTCTCATTGGCGTAATTAAAAGCACCAATATTATTTGTTGGAGAAGCTTGTTGATCTCTTTGCAAGTGATCCCAACGGGTAAAAATCAAACGACCAAATGAATCGATAAATGGTGAGAAAGAACCGGAGGGAGAGTGTTGTAATAGTTTCACATTTCCTGTATTGACATCTAATTTCCAAAGGCCCGTATTTGTAGGTGTAGATTCATACTCATCTTTTTGTGGGTAATTGTGTCTGTTTTTAGTTCTGGGTAAATCCGATGTAAAGATGATATTCTCATCAGATCCATAAATCGGTGTAATATTGTTATAATCTATGGGTTGATTGGCAAGCTTTGTGATATTTATGGTTTGCCCTTGTCCAAACCCTGTGATTTCATAAATTTGCCAATAATACTGATTTTGTTCAAAAATAGCTGGTGCTCCAATTACCATACTAAATAAAGCCTTAGTTCCACTCCAATGAATAGCTGGATCACGAACCGCAATACCTGTAGAATCTTGTAACCCATCGTGACCAAACCCTCCTTCACGGGTTAAATTACGTAAGCTTCCATCGGTATATCGAATATATAAATCTCCTCCTCTCCCAACATTATCAATATCACCTGTATGATTGGCAAAAGTTGACCCAATGGTTGCAAAATCAGTACTGATTGGAAACTGGGTCACAAACATAATGGGGTTACTACTCACAACACCAGCTTGAAGTTGAAGACTAAATAGCAAGGTAAATAAGACAGTGATTACGTTTTTATTATTTTTATTCATAAAACTCATTTTTTTAGTCAGTGCTTTATTATAATTCAAATCCTAAAAAATAAATGTTAATCACATCAAAGTTTAATGTCATAAAAACGATATATACAGTATTTGTTAAATGAGTTGCATAAAATTTAAACTTTATATGATTTTCTGCGGAAATCTATGTCATATGAATATTAACAATTCTTGAACTGTTCCAAAAAATTAAACAATATCAAATCACCCCATAAAATGAGAGCCATTTCAAGAATACTCTAGTGTCAATATCAATCTCAGTGTTCATAAATTTTGTATAAATAAGATATAATTTGATAAAAAAAATGAGGTATAAATATAGTGCCAGTCTATTTTTATTGATAAATAGATTAACAATGCTTATGATTTACTTTTATAATATTTGGAAACTATTAATGACAACTGTACTGACAGGAATCACAACAACTGGCTCGCCTCATTTAGGTAACTATGTGGGAGCCATTAAACCTGCAATTGCTAAAAGCACATCTAAAGAATTTGATAGTTACTTCTTTTTAGCCGATTTACATGCTTTAATTAAATGTTGGGAGCCTGAAAAAATTGCTCAGTCTACAAAAGAAATTGCCGCTACTTGGCTGGCATTAGGATTGGATACAGATAAAGCAATGTTTTACCGCCAATCTGACATCCCTGAAATTCCAGAATTGACTTGGTTGTTAACTTGTATGTGTTCTAAAGGATTAATGAACCGTTCACATGCCTATAAAGCTTTGGTAGCAGAGAATATAGAAACGGGTGCTAATGATCCTGATAAAGGCATTACAATGGGATTATTTTCTTATCCAGTATTAATGACTGCTGATATTTTGATGTTTAATGCCGATGAAGTACCCGTTGGAAAAGATCAAACTCAACATTTAGAAATGGCACGAGATATTGCTGCACGTTATAACCATCATTTTGGCGATCATTTTGTCATGCCACAAACTATTGTGGCAGAGGATCAAGCCGTTTTACCGGGACTTGATGGAAGAAAAATGAGTAAAAGTTATAATAATACCATTCCACTATGGTTACCTGAAAAACAACTACGCAAACACATCATGAAGATAAAAACCAATATGTTAGAACCCGGTGAAACCAAGGATCCTGAAGATTCTTTTGTTTTTGATATTTATAAGGCTTTTGCAACAAAACAACAAACTGCCTCCTTTAGACAAGCTTTTGCTGATGGCATAGCATGGGGTGCAGCAAAACAAGAGTTATTTGAACTTATTAATTCAGAAATTGCAGAACCCAGAAAAAAGTACAACGAATTAATATTGCAACCTGAACTGATTGAAAAAGAGTTATTAAAAGGTGCGGAGAAAGCCAGAGAGTTCTCAATTCCCTTTTTAAAGAAACTAAAAAATGCAGTTGGAATAAGGCCGATTGTATAATTTTAAAGGGATCAGTACCCTTTAACAGATACCTAGATGGTTAACTGTTTAAATAACGATAAAGTTAAAGGGTACTGATCCCTTTAAAAAATTTAATAGAGGAGAATTTGCTATGATGGATTTTAAGATGGGTGCTGTGTTTTCTGCACTATGGAAGACCAAAGAGTTTATGTTATTTAGGTTTCTGATTTATTTTGGAATAACTCTGGCCTATATTATTGGCACTGGCACTGGCGCTGGAATTGGCTGGTCTGTTGGCAGCGTTGCAGGTGGAGAAGATGGATCTGCCACAGGCGTTCTGTATGGTATGTTTGGAGGATTTGCAATTGTCTCTGGGTTTTTATTTTATGTGCGTGAATATTTATTGTATATGGTTAAAGCCGGTCACATTGCTGTTATTATTAAACATTTAGAAGGTGAAAAAATTCCTACTGGAATGGGTCAAATCAAATATGCCCAAAGCATTGTAAAAGAACGATTCAAAGAAGCATCAGTGTTATTCTTAGTCGATCAAGCGATTAAAAAAGTCGTTAAATTTATCACGAGGTTGTTTACTGGAATCATGACCTTTTTACCGATTATACCAAGACCCATTGTTAATTTTATAAATACCGTCGTTAAAAATTCAGTGAACTATGTCGACGAAATCATCTTAGCATATAACATTAAAAATGAAATTGACAACCCATGGGAAGGATCAAAACAAGCTGTAGTTCTTTATGCGCAAAACTACAAAACATTTTTGAAAAATTCAGTTTTTGTAACCATCATTAGTTGGGTTTTAACTTTATTAGTTTTCATCGTCACATTTTTACCTATAGCTCTAACGATTAAAGCGGGCGATTACAATGTAGGATATATGCCTTTTATTATTGCAGTTGTAGCTTCGATAAGCTTAAAAGCGGCATTAATTGACCCCTTTGCCATGACTGCCTTAATGCAGGCCTTTTTTAAAGTAACAGAAGGGCAAGAGCCGAACCCAGAATGGGAGGCTAAACTTGAAAAAGGATCTAAAAAATTTCGCGAAATGAAAGATAAAGCCGCTAATTGGGTTACTTCAAAATTTGGAGGGAAAGAAAACACACCTGATAAATATGATGGGCTACCGCCACAAGCCTAACGGCCACTGCTAGTTAAATGTTGATGTTAAGAATCAAATTGTTTAACATCAACTTCAATATAGGCATGCTATAATTGATCTGATTACTGATGTTGAGGCTGTTATAATGATTGTAAAATTAACCATAAGTCAAATATTGAATGATACATTCTATTCTATCTCTGAAAATTTTAATTTCTATTTTATTATAGCCTCTTTGTTCATCGGGTTTTCTTATATGTTTGGCATGGTTTTAGGAATACTTTCCCTATCAGCAAAGTCAACCCTTTATAGTGCTGTATTATTTATTACATTATTATCTATCAAAGTTGCGGTATTGGTTCATCAATCCGTTTTAATGAATGATTTTAAAGTTAGCAACTTATTCAAATGGTCAAAATGTGACAGTAAATATTTTATAAAATCTATCTTGTTAGTCATAGTCATCGGAATGATAACTGCTTTTATACTTTCAATCTTTTCATCATCAAAAATTGTATTGATTATTGTTTTAATGCTTATTGGACTTATTATGGCAAGGATTTTAATTATATTCCCTGCCACTGCTGTTGATGAGGATATGCGGCTATCTTTTGCTTGGAACCTCAGCAAAGGATATACAGGCAGTCTGTTCTTTTTATTAATCTGTATTCCAGCCATTACTAATAAATTAATTGAGTATATACCCATTAATAGTACATATACTCAAATGTTTTATTTTGTATTCAGTGTATTAATTATATTATTTGAAATAACTCTATTATCACACTGTTATCAATCTTTTGAAGACAGCCCTGAATCCATTGAGTCAGATTCTCTTATTGATACAAAAACCTTGAAAAAATAAAATCCCACAAGGTTTTTATATCTAATTAAAAATCCTTATTGACGCTTTCCTTCAATGGCTACGTATAGTTCTAAAGTTTCAGAGGCCTTGCCTAAATTTCTTGTTATACCATAATCAGCTAGTTTAATATTCATTGTTCCTTCGAAACCAACCCTATAACCACCCCATGGATCTTTACCTTCACCCACTTTTGTAATTGCCATAGTGACAGTTTTCTCAACACCATGCAAAGTAAACTTACCTGTCACCGTCCCATTTCCTTCTGAATTTAAATCGAAGGATTCACTACTAAATGTCGCTTGTGGATATTTATCAGTATCTAATAAATTTTCAGCTCTTAAATGTACATCTCTTTCTGCATGATTGGTATTGACACTTTTTGTATCAACCACCATAGATATTTTTGAATCATTGGGGTTATTGGCATCATAGCTAAAGCTGCCATCAAACTTATCAAATCTTCCCATCAGCCATGAAGTACCTAAATGTGAAATTTTGAATTGAACTGCTGCATGCATGCCTGGAATATCAATTTTATAATCGGAAGCCGATACAGAAGCACTTAATGCTAGGCTGAGTAATAATGTTTTTATTTTCATTTTTTTTCTCTGGTTTTTAAAATTCTTATTAATGTTATGTCTTTGTCAATAAAATGGTGCTTTAGTGCCCCAATCATGTGTAATGAAGCTAATATTATTAATCCATAGGTTGAATAATAATGTATCACTTGTGCTAATTCAGACTGTTGTTCACCTTTTGATATGATTGAAGGAACTTGAAATATATCAAAAAAACCGACACCTACATCATCAGCTGTTGAAATCAAATAGCCGCTGACACAACAAATAAATAGTAAAATATAGAGTAATAATTGGACTATTTTAGCTAAATATATTTCAATTTTTTTATGATGAATTAAGGCTGCCACCTTGAAATTAATAGACTTCCAGATCAATCTGAAAATTAATAAAAATACAATTAATAAACCAAAACTTTTATGCCACCAAGGATAGACATGGTAATTAGCATCATAATAGTCTAAATCTATCATTGTTTTACCTATAACAAATAAACCAACAATAATGATTGCCATTATCCAGTGAATGAGAATGGAAACAATACCAAAATTATTTTTTGTGTTGAGTATATTCATGTAAACGATTGGACGAATCCTAAAATATAATATTAAAATGAAAGTACAATAAGTGATTGTAGCATGAGATAATTAGTAAAGAAGAATAAAATTATGATTCGTAATGATTCAATATAAAATAGAGTAAATATTTTGATAGTGCTCAATATTGAGAAGAAAGAAAGTCAATTTATCGAATATAAACAGACGCTTAGCTGAAGTGAATACAAGAAAAACACCTCAATAGCTATAAAGCCTTAGAAAAATTAATTGATTCTACTAGTTGATATGCCAACGTTTACCATTGAGAAAAATCTCACCACTGCCATCTTCGTCCAGCTTAAAATCACCATCTAAATCTCTAATATCAATAGATCCAGAACCATCATTTATTGTCAAATTCCCTGAAATATCAACGATATCTATCATACCTGAACCATCTCCAATATGAACATCACCGATAATATTGCTTATATTCAAATGACCTGAACCATCCTCAACATACAATCCTCCGCCAACTTGTTTAATATATGTGGAGCCCGATCCATCATCTATTTTCAATTGACCCCCTATGTTAAAAATTTTCATATCTCCAGATCCATCTTCAATTTCAAGATTCATTGATTCAGGAATTGTTATATCCAAATCAACCGAAATATTGGGTGTTGAAAATGAGAACATTGATTTTTTATTAATGGCTTTTAATACAATAGTTGTATTCTCTTTTATTAAACTAAATTCCATCTTGTCTTGAAATGCATCCTCAAGATCTTCTAGATGGCGGTACTTCTTAGAATATATCCTAGCTTTCACTGAAATTTCATCGACATCAGCTCCTCGAATATCAAGTGCACCCGCGCCCACATCCACAAAGATTTTTTTTGTATTGCCTTGTTCTATTGAAAGGCTTTGGTTAATAGACAATTCATTAAATGCCCAGACGTTAAATGCCAAAGTTGAAATAATCAAGACACTGTAACTAAATATTTTCATGGCTCTCTCTAAATAATTATTCGATAATTAATAGTTAAACTCTTAGAAAACAAAAAAGTTACTAAGTTAAATCAATTATTGTTGAAATTTATATCCAGCTCCACGAACAGTTTTCAACAAATTTTCCTTGTTAAATTTTTTCAGTGCTTTTCTTAGTCTCAAAATGTGAACATCTACTGTACGTATTTCTACAAATGAACTTCTACCCCAAACATGATTGAGTATTTGCTCTCTTGATAATAACTTATTAGGATTTTTCATAAACAATTTCAGTAAATTAAATTCAGTAATACTTAATTTGAGTTCATCATTATTTATCAATATTTCATGTGAATCTTGATCAATAAATATATCGTCAAAACTCAACACATTGGCTTTCTTAAAACCTGAAGCACGTCTTAACTGGGCTTTGATTCTGGCTTGTAACTCTTTAATTGAAACAGGTTTAGTCATATAATCATCAACTCCTGTTTCTAGCCCTTTAATTTTATCATTTTCTTGAGTTCTTGCTGTGAGCATAATAATAGGAGTTTCGGCAACTACCTCATTTTCACGAATTCTTTGTACTAATTCCAAACCAGTTATATGCGGCAAACCCCAATCAATAATAGCTAGATCAGGTGATATATCATCTAAAATTTTCAAGGCTTCCATTGCATTTTTAGCTTGTAAAATAATATAGTCAGCCTGCATTAATGAAAAAGCTAACATTTCTCTTATGGCTGTTTCATCTTCAACAATTAAAATCGTGTGTTTCATGAAAAATACTCTTCTTTTATAACATTTAAATCCATATGTCTTATGTCTTTACCCTTGACTAAATAAATTATATATTCACAAATATTTGTGGTGTGGTCTCCAATTTTTTCCAAAGATTTAGCTGCCCAGCTTAATCTCACTATTTTATCAAGATCATTATGATTAGTTGACATATAATTGATCAAATTTTTATTTACCCTTTCAAACTCCGTATCAACAGTCATATCATTAATAGCAACTTTTAATGCTTCGTCAGCATCTAATCTGGCTAATGCATTGAGTGACAGGGACAAATTACTCTCTACAACAGCAGCTAGTTTTTCAATCTCAGAAAAATAATCACATTCATATTTTTTTGAAATCAAATATTGTGAACATTTTGCTATCTTTGCCGCTTCATCACCTATTCTTTCAAGGTCAGTAATACTTTTTATTACAGCTATAATCAATCTAAGATCACTTGCAGCTGGTTGTCTTTTGGCAATAATTTGAGTACATTCTTCATCAATTTTAACTTCCATTGCATTGATACCTAAGTCTTTTTTGACGACTTTTTTTGATAACTTTATATTCCCTTGTAAAAGTGCTTGCATGGCTTTTTGTAATTGTTTTTCAACCATACCTCCCATATTCAATAATAAATTTCTAATGTCTTCAAGTTCTTCATTGTATTCGTTTGAAGTATGCTTATTAAAATCTAAATAACTCATAGTTTTATCCAAATCGTCCAGTAATATATTTTTCTGTTAATTGATGTTGTGGGTTAGTGAAAATCTGATTGGTATCTCCCACTTCAATCAATTTCCCTAAATGAAAATAGGCAGTTCTTTGTGAAACACGAGCCGCTTGTTGCATGGAATGAGTCACAATAACAATTGTAAAATTTTTACGCAAATCATTTATTAATTGTTCAATTTTAGCCGTAGCAATAGGGTCTAGTGCTGAGGCGGGTTCATCCATTAATATAACCTCTGGTTGAACCGCTATAGATCTTGCGATACAAAGTCTCTGCTGTTGCCCACCAGATAGTCCTGTACCAGCTTCATATAAGCGATCTTTAACCTCATCCCATAATCCAGCTTTCACTAATGAATCTTCTACAATAAAATCTAATTCTGCTTTGTTTGTGGTTAAACCATGTATTCTTGGTCCATAAGCAATATTATCATATATTGATTTGGGAAACGGATTAGGTTTTTGAAAAACCATGCCAACTCTGGCTCTTAATAAAACAGGATCTTGAGATTTATTATAAATATTTTGTCCATCTAGTAATAATTCACCTTTAATTTTACAAATATCAATGGTGTCATTCATGCGATTTAAACAGCGCAAAAAAGTTGATTTACCACAGCCAGAAGGTCCGATTAGAGCAATCACTTCGTTAACACCAATATCTAAGGAAACATTGAAAATAGCTTGGTTATTTGCATAAAAAACATCTACATTTTTTGTCTGCATCTTAGGATTTTCACAGAAAGGCTGGCCTACAGTTTTTGTATGCTCAGTATATATTTCTGTAATCGACTTCTCATTTCTTGTTTCCATTTTTCTTTCATCAACCATATTTAACATTACTTTCTCTTTCATATTACCACTTTTTCTCAAATTTCTTACGCAAATAAATTGCCACTGCATTCATAGCTATTAAAAACCCAATTAAGATTAAAATTGCTGCAGATGTTTTCTCTAAAAACCCACGTTCTGGTGAATCTGCCCATAAAAAGACTTGAATTGGCAAAACCGTAGATGGGTCACTAATTGTCTGAGGTATATCCACTATAAAGGCTACCATGCCTATCATCAATAAAGGTGCAGTTTCACCTAAAGCCTGAGCCATACCAATTATAGTTCCAGTTAAAATACCTGGTAGTGCAGCAGGAAACACATGATGAAAAACTGTTTGCATTTTCGATGCGCCTAATCCTA
>Ga0316204_10008291_pt1 | contig 14556 bp, 16 predicted proteins | sample 6monrhotite_MG_2_FD_205661 | JGI IMG/M metagenome (GOLD analysis project Ga0316204, IMG submission 205661) | Microbial mat bacterial communities from mineral coupon in-situ incubated in ocean water Damariscotta River, Maine, United States -... | ecosystem: Environmental > Aquatic > Marine >...
AATCTATAGCAAAAATCGCGAGCAGACGGCCTCAGCGACAGCCGTGGTGCGAGACAATCTACACCTTTTACCTGGCTCGGGCATTGGCCTGGAGCTGGCCTGCGGTCTGGCGGCAAACAGTTTTGCTATGGCTGGGCAGGGTATAAAAATGGATGCCTGGGATATTTCAGCCGTAGCGGTAGAGCAGGTCAATCAGCATGCCGCGGTAGAAGGTGCCAATGTAACGGCTGTCGCTCGCGATGTAGTCGAGCAACCGCCTGAGCAGGCTCACTACGATTTGGTGGTGGTCAGTCATTTTCTGGATCGCAGCATCATCCCTGCCATCATCGATTGTCTTAAACCGGGTGGCCTGGTGTTTTACCAGACCTTTAGCCAGACCCGGGTTGGTGAGGGCGGGCCGAGTAATATGGACTTTCGTCTGGCTGACAATGAATTGTTAAGCCTGTTTGCTGGTTTTAAGGTGCTGGTCTACCGCGAAGAAGGTTTGCACGGTGATACCAGCAAGGGTTTCAGGAATGAGGCAATGCTGGTGGCGCAGAAGCCGGTTTAATCAATCGAAATTATCTGTATTTGAGGTGCTGCGCTGTTGCCCGCTGCGTTAAAAAATGGTTGAATTTTTTGGCCGAGCGCCAATGTATCTCAGTACCTTTTCGCGTCTAAGATTAAACGGATATTTGTTCCCGGAAAACTAATACAAGCCAGGAGTTGCTATACCTCTATGAATCAGTCGCAACCAACGGCCACCAAAGTTGAGCAGATATTGGCCCAAGAAAAACCCCGCCGCCGGGGCCTGATCATTGTTCTGCTGCTGATCGCCTTTGCCATCCTGGCGGTTTCGCAGATGTTTTCTTCAAACGATGAGACACCGCTGCAGTTTGTCACCAGTGAGGTGACGCGGGGCGATCTCACGATTCAGGTCACGGCCACTGGCACGCTGGTGCCTCTCAACCAGGTGGATGTCGGCAGTGAAATGTCAGGCATCATTGAAACCGTCTCGGTTGATTTTAATGACCGCATTAAACAGGGGCAGGTACTGGCCCGCCTTAACACCGACGAACAACAGGCCAAGGTGGTGCAGACCCAGGCGGCGCTGGAAGTGGCCGGGGCCAGGGTATTGCAGGCGGCAGCCACGGTGCTGGAGACCGATCTCAAATTGAAACGCTGTCAGACCCTGGCGGCAAAGGGGCTTTGCCCACCGCAGGATCAAGATGCCGCTCAGGCTGCCTACGCCCGGGCCAAGGCCGATGAGGCCAGCGCCAGGGCCCAGGTTTCGCAGGCCCGCGCCACCCTGGAGGTCGAACAGGCCCGGCTGGCCAAAGCGGTGATCCGCTCGCCGATTGACGGTATTGTGCTTAAACGCCAGATAGAACCGGGCCAGACCGTCGCCGCATCCCTGCAGGCACCTGTGCTCTTCACCCTGGCGGAGAATCTGACCCAGATGGAACTACGGGTGGCGGTGGACGAGGCCGATATCGGCAAGGTGCATGATGGGCAGGGCGCGACCTTTACGGTTGATGCCTACCGCGATCAGGTTTTTCCCGCCAGCATCACCCAGGTGCGTCTGGCTCCGCTGAGTGAGGGCGGTGTGGTTAGCTACGAAACCATGCTTGCCCTCAGTAACGAAGACTTGTTGCTGCGCCCCGGCATGACCGCCACTGCTCATATTATTGTTGAACAGATCGACGACACACTGCTTGTTGCCAATGCTGCCTTGCGTTTTGTGCCGCCGACACCACCAACCAAACAGAAGGTGGGTTTTATGGATCAGCTCATGCCCCGCTGGGGTAGCCGCAGCCGGTCCACACGGCAGGGCGACAACAAAGTCAAACAGGTCTGGGTATTGGAAGGCAATCAGCCGCGTGCTCTTGAGGTTAAGATTGGTCCAAGCGATGGTCGCATGACCCAGGTTATGGCCAGCGAACTGCAGTCCGGTATGCTTGTTATCACCGATGCCAGCAGCAAAAAACCATGATCGAACTGCAGCAGCTGGGCAAGACTTATGGCAAAGGTGAGGCGGCGGTAGAGGCCCTGCGCGATGTCAATCTGAGTGTCAACGCCGGTGAATTCATCGCCATGATGGGCCCCAGCGGTTCGGGTAAATCCACCTGCATGAATATCCTTGGTTTTCTCGACACCCCCAGTGAGGGCCAGTATCGCTTTCAGGGCAGCGCGGTCGAAACCCTGTCGCGTAACCAGCGTGCCCTGTTGCGGCGTCATTTCATCGGTTTTGTTTTTCAGGGCTTCAATCTGCTGGCACGCACCAGCGCGCTGGAGAATGTTGAGCTGCCGCTAATCTATCGCCGTTTAGCCCGTGCCGAACGCCGCGCCAAGGCGCTGGCAGCCCTGGCGGCGGTGGGGCTGGATGGCCGGGAAGCTCATACTCCGGCAGAACTCTCTGGCGGTCAGCAACAACGCGTCGCCATCGCCCGCGCCCTGGTCACCGATCCGAACCTGCTGTTGGCCGATGAACCCACCGGCAATCTGGACAGCGCCCGTGGTCACGAAATTATGGCGTTGCTGAGCAGGCTTAATCGTGAACGTGGTCTAACTATTCTTATGGTCACTCATGAGGCTGATATTGCCGCCTATGCACACAGAGTTGTGCACTTCCTTGATGGCCGCATTCAAAACGAGGAGTCTAACTGATGTGGTGGAGTGCACTTTCGCTGGCCTTGCGAGAGATCCGCCGCAACCTGCTGCGCTCGGCCCTGACCATGCTTGGCATCATCATCGGTGTCGCTGCGGTGATCACCATGGTCACCATCGGCAACGGCACCACCGCAAAGATCAGCGCCCAGATCGAAAGTCTGGGCAGCAACATGCTGATTTTGCGTCCCGGCCAGCGTTTCCTGCGTGGCTCGCGCGGCGCCGCTAAACCGCTTGATTTAACTGATTCCGAAGCCCTGCGTCGAGACCTGCCTTCCGTCGTCGCTGCAGCCGGTATCACCAACAAGGCCGTCACCGTGGTCTATGGCAGCAATAACTGGACTACCAGCGTGGTTGGCATGGAAAACGACTATCTGATCGTGCGCAACTGGCCCCTGGCCCGCGGCCGACTCATCAGCGACAGCGAACAGCGCGCCGGGGCACCGGTCTGTTTGCTGGGTGCCACTCTGCAGCGGGAATTGTTTGGCAATCAAGATCTCCTCGGTGAAACGATACGCCTCGGCAAGGTTGCCTGTGAGGTCATCGGCCTGCTGGCCAGCAAAGGTCAGTCAGCGATGGGCTCGGATCAGGATGACGCCATCCTCATGTCGCTGCGCGCCCACTGGCGACTTGTTTCTGGCCAACAGAAGGTCAGTCACATCTATCTTTCCGCCCGTGATGACACCAGCAAGGCAAAACGTGATGTCGAACTGTTGATGCGTGAACGGCGCCACATCGGCCCCGGCGATGAAGACGATTTCAGCATCATCGACATGAAAGAGATCGCCAAAACCATGACCGGTACCACCGAAATCATGACCTCCTTGCTTGGCGCCGTCGCCGCAGTTAGCCTCATCGTTGGCGGCATCGGCATCATGAATATTATGTTGGTCTCTGTGACCGAGCGCACCCGCGAGATAGGCATCCGCCTGGCCATCGGTGCGCTGGAAAGAGAAGTGCAACGCCAGTTTCTGGTCGAGGCGGTAGTGCTGTCATCCGTTGGCGGTATTGTCGGTATTCTGCTCGCTCTGTTCGTGACTTATTTTATCGCCAACGCCTTACAGGTGCCGCTGATTTTTGACAGCAGCATCATCCTGTTGGCGTTTGTCTTCTCAGCCGTGGTTGGTGTGGTGTTTGGTTACGTCCCAGCACGTAAGGCTGCGCGACTAGACCCGATAGAAGCCTTGCGGCATGAATGACAAAGGGGGGCTTAAATGTAATGAGTGACGACTTTTTGATTGACTAACAGTGCAATATTGCCTTTAATCTTTTTGCATTTTTAATGTTTGTACATGTCTATTTCAACGATTACATGGAGGTAATAGTAATGAAGATACGTCATATAGCACTGGTTGCGGCAATTTCCATTTTCGCTTCAGGCAACAGCTTAGCGCAAAGTACCTGGACCAACACCAATACCAACAATACCCTCAGCTTTGGTCCCAACTCGTTTTCGCTGTCCAGTAGTAATTTGAATATTTCCCAGAGCAATACCAATACCGATGATCCGACTGCGATCTGTCAGTTTTTTAGTTTTTCATTTGGTTTTACTCAGATTGTTCAAATTATACAGGGCGGTTCAATGACACAGCTTTTTGGCACCATCACTGATCCGGTAGAAGATCCCTGTTTGTAACCTTTATCCTTACCGGGTGGCCCCCGGTAAGGTTCTCTTCACTGCGTCAGTTTTGATGTATTAAGAGCTGGCTCAGCTAATCAGTCTGTTAGGCTTTTCAGGAAACTGATTAAACTAAAGATTGCTGTAGAAGTCTTTCTCGCTCTTGGGGCGACTGCGAAAACGCTTGTAACCCCATTGATACTGTTCCGCTATTTGACGAATGCTCTGTTCCACCATCCGGTTGAGTGCGGTGACAGATGTATTTATATCCTTGGCATATAATTCGGCATCTGCTGGTAGGAAGTGGATGGCGAAACCGCGTCCGCGGGGCAGGCGTTCGGCATAACAGCATAATACTTCGGCATTGGATTTTTGACTCAGGCGTGACAACAGGGTCATGGTGTTGGCCTGAATGCCAAAGAAGGGCGCAAATAGGCCGCCTTTGTCGCGAGGGTCCTGATCCGGCAGGACCATTACCAGTTCATTATTGGCGAGGGCCTGAAACAGGCCGCGCACCCCCTTGGCGTTGGTGGGTACAAGTTTGGCGCCAAAGCGTTCGCGGGCCTTGCGAATCAGATCGTCGATGGCCTGCAAACGGGGTGGCCGATAGAGGCTGGTGAGTGCATGTCTGGCTGAGCAGTAGAGGTTGACCACCTCCCAGTTTCCCAGGTGCGGGCAGGCGAGGATCACACCATTGCCTTTGGCCAGGGCCTGTTGCAGATGTTGTTCGCCATGAACCTCTTGCACCATGTTAAAAAAGTTGGTTTTGTCTGCCAGCCATACCGGGCCACTTTCAAATAGGGTCTTGGCGGTTTCCTGCATGTTGCGGCGTAGCAGGTTTTGTTGTTGTTCGTTGTTGAGAGCAGGAAAACAGCGTTGCAGGTTGCGCCTGGCGATGCGCAGTTGTTTGCTGTTTGTCAGCATCAGCAGTTGTCCCAGCAGGCTGCCAAGCAGGTGATTGATCCGCAGTGGTAGCCTGGCACTAATAATCAGAATTAGCTTGATAAGTTTGGCGCGCATGTTTAAGCAATATTCTGTTGAGTAAATAGGGTGAGGCTGCTGTGTTTCATATCAAATGTGGGTTGTGGACTGACAAGGGTTATAATCCTGTTATTCAACCTATTTTAACAGGAGTGGTCGTTTAAACGGCCGGAAACCGAAATGGATTATATAGCTGCGTTTGGATTTCACTGGTTTTGGTTTTCGGTGGCGTCTCTTTTATTGATTATCGAAGTGATGCACGGCCGCTTTATGTTTATGGCGGCTAGTGTGGCGGCTGTGGTGGTGGGGGGACTGAGTGGTCTTTATCAGGATGTGGGATTTGTGGTGCAATGCCTGTTTTTTATGGTTGCGGCATTAGGCTTTATCTGGATGAGCAGCTCTTTTTTGAAGCAGCGGACGCAAAGAATTCAGGTGCAGCAGGATATTCTTAAAAATCGCAGTTATGTCGGCAGGGTGATGAACTTGGTCAGTGGTATTGAGGGTGGCCATTCCAGCCTCAATATCGATGGTATGGTCTGGACTATCCAGGGCCAGGATTGTCCGGCTGGTGCCCAGGTCAAGATTGTCGATATGGGCGAAGGCTGGCTCAAGGTCGAACCTGCTTAATCCGCTTTAAATTTTTTCTTCTTCGCCTGACAGCAGTCGCTGGATATTGCTGCGGTGACGCCATAGCAACAAGATTGAGATGGCAACGCTGAGGCTAATGTATACATTCTCTGGTGCCAGCTGCCAGGTAAACAGCGGTGTCAAAACAGCAGCAGTCAGGGCAGCCAGGGATGAGACCTTGAAGACCTTGGCTATGATAAGCCAGGTGGCCAGCACCGCCAGTGCCACCGGCCAGGCCAGGCCCAGCAAAACACCAAAGGCTGTGGCTACACCCTTGCCGCCTTTGAAACCAAAAAATAGAGGGTATAGATGGCCGAGGAATGCGGCCATGGCGATAGCCGCCAGGACACTTTCATCAACGCCCATGGCGTGCCCCAGTAAAACCGGAAGCAGGCCTTTGAGCATGTCGCCAAACAGGGTGATGGCGGCAGCCTTTTTGCCGCCATAGCGCAGAACATTGGTGGCGCCGGGATTGCGGGAGCCCTCGGAACGGGGGTCAGGCAGGCCCATTACCTTGCAGGTAACAATGGCGGCAGAGACTGAACCTAACAAATAGGCGAACACAACAAGGCTGATATCAAGCATAATATTTCGATTCGAATAAAGCCGTAAACGGGGCGTAATGATACGGTAGTTGGGCTGGATTGCCCAATCTGTCGTGATTAGTCAGTAGAGCAAAAGAAGAGCAAATGGATATTATTTATTTAAGTGATTTAAAGATCGAGACCGTCATCGGCGTTTATGACTGGGAGAGGGAGATCAAGCAAAACGTCATTCTTGATCTGGAGATGGGCACGGATATTCGCCGTGCCGCTGAAACCGATAATATAGACGACACTCTCAACTACAAAGCGGTGTCCAAGCGGGTGATTGATTTTGTCGAACAAAGCGAATTTGAACTGGTTGAGACCTTGGCCGAGCGGGTTGTGGCCATCATCCGTGAAGAGTTTTCTGTGCCCTGGGTGCGGTTGCGACTCAACAAGAAGGGGGCGGTGTCTGCCGCAGTCGATGTGGGTGTCATCATTGAACGTGGGGATCGATAACCCGCCTTTCTCACAAGGTGGCGAGATGAATTTAGCCTAATTGAAAAAGTGAATGATGAGTGGAAATAAGATAAATCTGAGTTTGATTGGGTTATGCCTATCCCGGCCCTGGCTTGTTCTCGCACGCCTCGACTTGCTCTTCACTCAGGTTTGTAGCTATGGCTACAACCTTCGCTCCAGAGCTGCGCCGAGACGTACGAGACCGGCGCCAGTATTCGGGGTCCTTATGAGAAAGGCGGGTTAGTATGGCATTGGTCTACATCAGTGTCGGCAGCAATATTGAGCCGGCGGTGAATATCCGTTCGGCCATGTTGGAACTGCGTAAGCACTATCCTGAACTAGTTGTTTCATCGGTTTATGAAAGCGAAGCCGTGGGTTTTAATGGCGACAACTTTTATAACCTGGTCGTCGGTTTTGAAACCGCTGAGGATGTTCGTGAAGTCGCGCAGCAACTGCGCAATATCGAAGATAGTCACGCCCGTGATCGCAAGGGTCCCAAGTTCAGTTCGCGCACCATCGACCTTGATTTGTTGCTGTATGACGATGTCATTATTAATGACGATAGCCTGAATATTCCGCGTGACGAGATTAGCAAGAATGCCTTTGTGTTGTGGCCGTTGGCCGAGGTTGCTGCTGAGGTGATGCATCCGCAGTTCAAACAGACGATTGCGGCCATGTGGCAGGCTTTTGATAAAGACAGTCAGTCGCTCTGGCCGGTAGAATTTGACTGGGGATAGCTGCACGGTTTTATAACGTTCAGCATTGATCAGGCCAGGGAGGGGGATGATCGGGGCATGATTAAAAAGATTGCCACACATAGTTTGAAGGTCGGGATGTATATCCACGACCTTGATGCCGCCTGGATGAGCCATCCCTTTTTCAGCAGTCGTTTCGCGGTTGATAAGCAAGCGACTATCGATGATGTCATCGGTGCTGGCATCAAACATGTCTATATCGATACTGAGCGTGGCCTGGATTTTGAAATGGCCGTGCCATTAGAGGTGGTGCGACAGGCAGTTAATCGCAGCAAGCAGCAGGTCGCCGACGATCAGGTCGGGCTGGCTAAGCAGGTCAGCTTCGAGGCTGAGCTGGTGCAGGCAAAGTCGGTTGTCTACGAGGCGAGCAGGGCGATGCGCTCTTTTATGCGGGATGCCCGTTTTGGTCAGCAGATAGAAAGCAGCGCTGTCGACGAGGTTGTCGACAATATCAGTGCCTCGGTGTTTCGTAACAAGGATGCCTTGCTTACCCTGGCGCGCATCAAGACCGTTGATCAATACACATACATGCATTCCATAGGTGTCTGCGTATTGATGACGGCATTTGCCCGGGCTATGGATTATGACGACGAAACAGTGCGGCAAATATCCACTGGTGCGCTGATGCATGACCTGGGCAAGATGCGAGTGTCACCCGAGCTGCTCAAAAAACCGGGGCCCCTGACCACCGATGAGTTTGCCGAGATGAAGCAGCATGTGGAATATGGTGCCGAACAGCTAACGAGTTTTGGTTGGCTGAGTGATGTTTCCATGAGCGTGGTGATGCAGCACCATGAGCGCATCGATGGCAGTGGCTATCCGTTTGGTTTGCAGGCGGATGCCATGAGTGAGGTCGGGCGGATGGCGGCGATTGTTGATGTCTATGACGCACTGACCTCAAATCGTTGTTATAAACAGGCCTGGGAGCCAACCCATACTCTGGGCAAGATGCTGGAGTGGAGCCCGAATCATTTTGGTGAGGAGGTGGCGCACCAGTTTGTTCGCTGTGTTGGTATTTATCCGGTTGGCACCCTGGTGCGGCTGAGTTCGGGCATGATTGCCGTGGTGGTGGAGCAGGACGAGGCGCATCTGCTTCGCCCCAGGGTACGGATAGTCTTTAATGAACGCAGTGGCCGCTATCCCGTGTTGGAGGATGTTGATCTCGCAGCGACGAATTCTGTTGCTGTCGTTGAATCTGTTTCGCCGCAAAAGGTCGGTATCGATCCCCTGGCGTTTATTTGATCTTAAGCTAGCGTCGACTAGAAACTCAGCGTACGGCCACCATCAACATTGATAATCTGGCCGCTGATGTAATCCGCGTCCCTGATCAAAAACAGCGTCGTTTTGGCAATATCGGCTGCCGTGCCCTGGCGTTTGAGGACGGTACGGTCGAGGATTTCTCCCTTGGCCTGGTCATCCATTTCATGTTCCGGCCAAAGAATGGCGCCGGGGGCAACGCCATTAACACGCACCCCCGGCCCCAGTTCCCGCGCCAATGACATAGTCAACATGGCCAGGCCGGCCTTGGCGGCGCTGTAGATGGGATAGCCTTTCATGGGGCGCTGCGAGTGAATGTCGATGATGTTGATGATGCAGCCGTTCTGCTTGGTTAGCTCCGCCGCCGCTGCCTGGGCCAGAAAAAATGGTGCCTTCAGGTTGCTGCCGATCAGGTCATCCCAGTCTTTCTCAGTGGCAGTGCCAAGCTCGGTAGGATAAAAGGTCGAGGCGTTGTTGATCAATACATCCAGGCGTTGCCAGGCTTTGCAGGCTTGGGCGATGACTGCTGGCAGTGTCTTGGTTTCAAGCAGGTCTGCCTGAATCAATATCACTGAGTCGGGGCGTTGCTCATTTAGCTCTGCTGCCAGTGCCTCGGCGGGCTGCTTCGAGTGGCGATAGTGCAGGGCGATATTCATCCCGGCGTGATGTAACTGACGCGCCATCTCGGCACCGATGCGGTGGGCGGCGCCGGTGATCAGGGCGACTTTTTCTGTGAGGTCTGTCTGGCTGTTCATCGTGTTTCAGATCCTATTCGGATAGACTGTGCACACTTTAACTGATTGTTTAGTGAACAGGAATTTTGATGCAACAGCCCCCCAGTGAATTGCCCCTGCCAGATGAATTGGCGCAACAGCATAGTGATCAGCTTAAACAAGAAATCCGCCGACAGATCGACGCTGCCGGTGGCGCCATCGATTTCGCCCGCTTTATGGAAATGGCCCTGTATCAGCCCGGCCTGGGTTACTACAGTGCCGGGGCGCGCAAGTTTGGTGAAGGCGGGGATTTTGTTACTGCGCCGGAATTGTCACCGCTGTTTTCCCACTGCCTGGCGCGGCAATGCCAACAGGTGCTGGCCGAGATCGGTTTTGGCGATATCTTTGAGTTTGGTGCCGGCACCGGCATCATGGCCAGTGAGGTGTTATTGGAATTGGAGCGGCTAGATTCGTTGCCAGGGCAATATTTCATCCTTGAGTTGAGTCCTGACCTGAAACAGCGCCAGCAACAAACCTTAGCCCAGCGCGCGCCGCATTTGCTAGAGCGAGTCTGTTGGCTCGACGGCCTGCCTGAGTCCGGCTTTCAGGGCGTGATCCTGGCCAATGAGGTGGTCGATGCCATGCCGGTGCACCTGCTGCAGTTTAAAGAGGCTGGTTTGGAAGAGCGCTTTGTTGGCCATAATGATCGTGACTTTGTCTGGCAGGACAGGCCGTTGCAGTCGGCAGCGTTAAATCAACGCATCAATGCCTTAACAGAGGAGCTGGGCGATGAGGTGTTTTGCCCCGGCTACCTGACCGAGATCAACCTGGCCCAAACGGCCTGGATCAACAGCCTGGCGGCAATGCTGGAAAAGGGGGTGGCCCTGATCATCGATTATGGTTTTCCTCAGCACGAGTACTACCACCCTGACCGTACCACCGGCACCCTGATGTGCCACTATCGTCATCGTGCTCACGGCGATCCACTGATTCTGGCCGGTCTGCAGGACATAACCGCCCATGTGGATTTCACCGCCCTGGCACAGGCGGCCCATGATGCCGGGCTGGATGTGATGGGTTACACGTCTCAGGCCCAGTTTCTGTTGGCGGCTGGCCTAGGTGAATTGCTGGCGGAACACGACCAGGCTGATACGCGTGCCTATATGGAAGTCACCCAGCAGGTCAAAAAACTTACCTTGCCGAATGAAATGGGGGAATTGTTTAAGGTATTGGCCATCGGTCGGGGGGGGGGCAATGATTTGAATGGCTTCCTGTTGCAGGACCGTCGCGGACGGCTCTAAATACCAATTAATAGCTGTCGTTAACCATGTTATGTAATACCATTCTAATTATAAGTAAAAGGTATATGCGTATATGGTTGATGGGTTTGCTGCCTTAAAACGGTTCTGCTGTGGCCTGCTGATTACTACTCTTGTGGTTCTCAGTGCCGCCGCACGGGCAGCTGATTCTGGGCCAGTCAGGATTGGTGTCTTGACCAAGGGCAGCGAGGCCCTGACCATGCAGCGCTGGCCGGCCACGGCTGAGTATCTGCAAAGCAAAATTCCTGAACGCCGCTTCGAAATTGTTCTGCTAAACCTCCACCAAATCGACAATGCCGTAAAAGAACAAAAAATCGATTTTCTGCTTACCAATCCCACAAGTTTTATAGAAATGGAGAGCCGTTACGGTGTGAGTGCGGTTCTGACTTTGAATCGTCATCTGAATAATGATGAATCAACATTTGAGTTTGCCGCTGTGATGTTGACCCGGGCTGGCCGTATTGGTTTATAAAAATATCCAGATCTGAAGGGTAAATCCATTGTCGCGGTGAATGAAGCATCATTTGGCGGCTGGGCGATGGCCTGGCCTGAAATAAAGCGGCAGGGCATTGAGCCGTTCGAAGACCTGGTTGGCATCGAGTTTGCAGGTTCGCATGAAGCGGTAGTGTTTGCTGTGCTGGCAGGCAAGGCCGATGTCGGGACGGTTCGGTCGGGCATCCTGGAAAGGCTGGCGAATAAAGGGGGCATTGATCTCAGCCAGTTACGGATATTGTCGCATCAGGGCCCAGGGCACCAGGAGTCAAGGGCCTTTCCTTTAAAACACAGCACTAGTCATTATCCAGAGTGGCCGTTGGCAAGCCTTGCTCATGTTAATAGGGAATTGGCCGGGCAGGTAGTCAAGGCCATGCTTGAAATCAAGGCGAGTGACACGCCGGCCTTGGCAGCTAAAGTTTCTCATTGGACGCCATCGGTAACTTATCTGTCTGTACACCAGCTGATGCAGGATTTGCGCATGGCGCAATATCAACGCTATGGAGAGGTTGGTTTGCTGGATGCGGTCAGGCAGCATTGGCATTGGGTTGTGGCGGCACTGTCTGTGTTGCTGTTGTTGTCGCTGTTTGCATTTTATGTGCTACGGCTAAATCTACGTATAGGTAGTATGAACCAGGTCCTAAAAGTGGAAAACGATAACAACAGCTGCACAGGCGGAGTTACTAGCCGAGACAGAGAAAGCCAACAAAATCCTCGATAACATGCTCGAGGGAGTTGTCACAATCGACCGGGCTGGTGTGATACAGATATTCAATCAGGCGGCAGAAAAAATATTTTCTTATCAGCAGTCAGAAGTGCTTGGTCAGAATGTGAGGTTGTTGATGCCGAAGGTAGATGCGCTGATGCATGATCAGCATTTGGAAAAATACGTTGCATCTAAAAAGTCGAAAATCATTGGCCTTGGCCGCGAGGTTTTTGGGCAGCGTAAGGATGGTGAATCATTCCCCCTTGAGATTTCTGTCAGTGAGATGGTTGCCAGTGGTGAGCGAATGTTTATTGCAGTCATGCGTGATCTAAGTGCCAGCAAACAGGCGGAGCAAAAAATTATGCGTCTGGTGGCGGCGATTGAGCATGTTGCTGAAGGTGTGTTTGTTGCCAACGCCGTGATACATGGAGAGCGATGCAATCGCGAGCGGGGTATCACAAGCCCTCGGTAGGAGCCAGAGAGACGTGGGCATCTTTCGCAGAAAGTGCACAGTCGCTACTAGCTCCGTCAGTCAGTTGAGAGCCGACGCGATAGCGAGGTGACGAGGACGGCCGAGGCCTAAATGAGCTGTCGAAGAACGGAGTGGAGTTGGCCCATGGACGGGACAACTCTTTAACGAGTACTGGAGACACCCTTATCTGGATGGCTGTATTGAATACGCCAATCCTGCCTGTGTGGCAATAACAGGTTATAGCCAGTTTGAGCTGGAAAATCAGAAATTGCAGCTGTTTGAAATGGCCGAGCAGGACGAGTCGGGTTTTGGTGACCTTTCCGAGACTTTAAAAAAGGGTGAGTCATGGAGTGGACAATATACGGCCAGGCATAGCAGTGGTTCAAACTATGAGGAGGCGGTGACCATTGCACCGGTGCTTGATGACAAGGGGACGGTGAACTGCTTTGTCGGTGTCTGTCGTGATATATCGGAAAAGCTGCTGCACGATCAGCGCTTGCAGCAGCTGGAAAAATTTGAACTGGTTGCCAAGATGGCAGGTGGTTTTGCCCATGACTTTAATAATCTGTTGTCCGCCATTGTTGGTTATACCGATATGGCATTGCTTGATATGGACAAGGATTCAGAGTTGGGGGCTGATATGGGCCGGGTGCTGGATGCCGCTGGTCGTGCCAAGTTGTTGGTTCAACAGTTGCAAGCGTTGAGCCGCCGGGATTATGACGAGGCGCTGGTGTTTATGCCTCAGAAAACCGTGCATGAGGTGGTGGCTTTACTTAAAAGCATGTTGCCAGCCGGTGTCATGATGACTGCCAGTGTACAGGATGATAGTTGTGAAATATTTCTGCCGCCGGCACAGTTTCAGAAGATTGTGATGAGTATTGGTCTGCATGTTGTCGATGCGCTGGGTGAGGAAGATGGTTGCGTCGAAATATCGCTCAGGAATGAAACTCTGACGCAGCAACAAGTGGTGGGCAAAGAGGGGCTAGTTGTCGGTGAGTATGTTGTGTTGAGGGTGTCGAGGGATGGCAAGCAGATGGACGCGGCGAAGCGGGCTGATGTTTTTGAGGACTGTTATACCACTCATGATAGTGTCAATGCGCAGTCAACAGGCTTGGCTGAAGTATATGGAATTGTTAATCACCATAAGGGCTGTTTGGAGGTGGAGGCTGTGTCTGGTGGGGGGATTAGCTTTTCGGTTTACCTTCCTTGTGCTGTTCAGGACGAAGCGGACTACTAGTTATACGTTTTCGTGGTTGCAGGGCTGTCGCTAAGGAAACATAAAAAAACCGTCACTGTTACCAGCGACGGTTTTTTGTTGCCAGGCCTGCTGCGATTAGCGTTTGTAACCACTGACCATGATGAATGGGCTGGGTGGTGCCATTTGTTCAGATTTGATATCGACAAAACCAACATCGCGCAGGATTTGTTCCATTTCGGCGGTAGAGTAGGATGAGCCGCCAACGGTGTTGATGACCTGGTTAACGCCGATCAGGGCAGCCAGTTGTGGGCCTTTTTTGTCGGCGTGTAGCAGCTGTTCCTGAATCATGATGACACCGTCTTTGTTCATTGAGTCATAACATTTTTGCAGCAGCTTCTTGATGTTCTCCGGTGACTCCTGGTTGGTCATGGAGGAGAGCAGCATGGCGTCGTTGCCTTCGCCCAGTGAATCGTTGTTGTAGTCGCCAGGGCGCAGTTCGACTCTGTCTTGCATGCCGTATTGATCAACAATCTCTTTGGCGATCTTGAGGTTCTGCTCGCGGTCCATGGCAATGGCGTTGAGGCCGTCGAATTTTTCACAAAATTTAACGGCAAAGGTGGATGGCCCGCAGCCAACATCCATTAGCTGCTTCTTGCCGCTGAGGTCAAACATGGCGGTGAGCACATCCGCCTGTGACAAGGCGCGATTGTGCATGCCCATCATATAGTC
>Ga0316204_10008292_pt1 | contig 14551 bp, 6 predicted proteins | sample 6monrhotite_MG_2_FD_205661 | JGI IMG/M metagenome (GOLD analysis project Ga0316204, IMG submission 205661) | Microbial mat bacterial communities from mineral coupon in-situ incubated in ocean water Damariscotta River, Maine, United States -... | ecosystem: Environmental > Aquatic > Marine >...
AGACAGAATTTGAAGGTTACGGAATGCGCATAAGTTCTTCGGCAGGAAATTTGGTACGTCGCAGCGAGGCCGGCACAGGCACGAGTGTGCTGGCTCTTTATAACCCTCCGTTGGACGCGGGAGGCATTGGTAATGCGCTGGATCAGACTTTAACTATGAAAGATGGAGCGAATGCCCAGATCTGTTCGGCAAGCTTCAATAATAATTTGGGTCTGGTGCAGGAAATTCCACGCCCTGCGTTTAGCTTTAATGCACCGATGTTCCAGAGTAAATATGCAATTGTTTCCTGTAGTGTTTCTCTGGCAACCGTTGCCGATAATGCTGCATTCAAGGCAGAGGTTACCGATGGTGGCTTTACTGAAACCTTTAATGCAACGGCCAATGTAGGTGCCTTGCCAGGTAACGGGCCAGCCCGTGCGGACATGAATGTGAATAACATGATTCCTTCGCAGAGCATGAAAGGTGGGACAATTCCGCTGTTTGGCTTCTTTGATATGGCTGATGCGATGAGCGTTAGTGGATTACTACCAGGCGGCGGCTCAACACCGAGCTCAATCAATATCCAGTTGAGACAGAGTGATCTGGTAAAAACAGCTCTGGGCTACGTGCAGGACTGGCGTGTAGCGCCTACAGCTGCACTGGTGCCAAACTTCAGCATCACGGGTGGTACGCTATCTTCTGAGGGCGTTAGGATGCGTCTGCAGTCAATCCATAACGATGCGACGGGTTTACGTATTGCTGCCACTGACTGGCTTATCGTTCAGCAGGGCTTTACCGGTGCAGCACAGACTGAGCTGGATAGTGCAAGCAATCTGGTGAAAGATGATGCCGCGCTTGAGTTTGGTAAATTTCAGACGCTCTTGATGACTGATCCGCTAGGACTTGGCAAGATCACCATGTGTGCTCGTCCTGCAGATGTACCTACTGGTCCATCAGCCAATGATTTTGGCTGTGACCCTGCGGCTTCACCTAAAGGTACTACGGATTTTGCGAACAACAAGGTGACAGTCAAGATGCGGGATAACACCGGTGATTACGCCGCTGCCAACCTGTTCAATCTGAACCTGACATTCACTGATGCCATGACCTTCACACCTGAACTGGCGGGTGGAGTGCCTGCATCAATCACCGGTGCTGGGCAGGTGGTCAATCCTGAGGTCAAGCTGGTCTCCATGGCCTATACCAATGGTGATCATGCAACGTCTCTATCATTGCTGAATCCTTTTTATCAGCTGTTTGGTAGTGCAACACTTCACCTTGGTTCCAGCGCCACGGTACTTAAAACAATCTGGGATGATGCAGCTGCACCAACAGGTGATGCGAATTATGGTGCACGCTTTACCGTGCCTTTGGATGGCGTAGCAGCACAGACCGTGGGTGGATTCCAGTCTACCAATAGCCGTGTTAAAGGTACCGGAGATACCCGTCTGGCAGCGGGTACTTATCAGGTACGTCTGGTACCCAAAGCAGGCGTGCCTGTGACTGGCTGGACTTTCGAAAAGGCCTATACCATGGCAGATGCAACGCCATTGGATGCACCTGAACGAACTGAAATAAGTGTTAATGGCACGCTGCTGTCAGATGGCAGTGTCACAAATGAGGCAAGTACTGCGACGGATGCGCTTGAAGTGGGTGCTACAGCATTTACCTTTAGCTGGGTGTCTACAGCACCAGCGAATACGGAGTGGAGTATCATCATGAAGGTGTGGGATGCCGGTGATGGCTCTCAGGCAGGAGCGAATCCACTGAGCGACGTCTTTAGTGCACAGATACAGACCAGGTCTCTTGGTGTGGGTGATCCTGAGCTGAGCTTCAATGCTGGGTCTAACACCTGGACATGGGAAAATAACGATCTGAATTCGTTGTTTGGCGGCGCAGTTGCCTTCCCGAATGGACTCTATGCGAAGGTCTTTGTGCGCGCAGTTGATCCAGCAGCCAGCTCTAGACTGCAAACCATTAATGCAAATTCAGAAAACTTCTGGATCAAGCATTCAACCGTACCTACAAGCTCTACAGCTTCAGTTGTTTACAATACAGCAACAGAGCTGGGTGCTTTGAGAATGGTTGTTAATCTGCCTGCAGGTGTGTTGATGAGTCAGAACTGTACCGCTGGAAATAACGGCTCTACGCTGGCGATTAATGCGGCCTCTAATGATTTGGCTCTTTTGTGGGCGACAGGTAAGACTGGGCCATTCGATGTTATGAGCTGTGCAGCCGATATAGCAATTGGTGCCAAGACGCCTGCTGCGGGCGACTATAGTCTGACGATTAGCGAAGTGACGGACGTTAACTCTGCTGATTTGAGTGGCAGCATAACCACTGCTGACTTCACAATATCGGTCGTCAATAACTGAGCATGTACCAGGGTGCGGCACTAAACGGTGCTGTACCCTGTCGACACAGACAGGGTTCAGATTGACCGGCAAAGCAGGAAACTGGAATTATGATGAATCGAAGTCTTTGGATATTACTGTTTGTGGCTGTGTTTGCTGCCTCCTGGTTTTTTAGCCAACAAGAGCCGGCAGAAACGACTCCACTTGCCTCAAATTCAGTAGTTCCCGGTGAGAAATCACAGACTGATGTCGATGCATCAAAATCCCTGTCTGCCAGTACTACTGACAGGGCGTCCACGGCCAGTCGGCTTGCTGTACAGGACAAAACAGTGAGCGTTGAGCTCAATGAGACTTTGCAGCAAGCAGCGCCTCAGCTTGAGTCCGCCATTTCAGATGTGGTGGATACAGCGACTCAACAATATACGCAGGGGCAAGGTCAGGCTCAGACTGGTGTATCGCAGACAAAAGGCTCCTCTCTGGGGCAGCGTTTAACAGAGGCAGTTGTGGCGGCTGAAAGCGTATCGGCTGAACAGAATGCAACTACTGATGCTGAGACTGCGGCAGAAAAAGATACTGCGGCCTTCAGTGAAGCCATGAGTTATGAGGTAGAGTTTTTACGTTCTCCCGCTACTCCCATTGGCGCTGTTGATGTGGTACTGACCTGGGACGCAACGCGCCTGGCGCCATTGAATACTCAGGCGGTTTGTGCCGATAAGAGCGGAGCTACTTTATACCAGCAGGGCATAGTGACTGCCTCCAGTGTGCGTTATGCACTTCTGTACCCCACAGGCCTGTCGTCGACAAACACACTTCTGAGCTGTCAATTTAATGCCAGAAAGTCGTCTGGCACTACTGTTAAAGCACCTGAAATTTCAGGTGAACTTTTGAATTTAGATGGTAGTGTTATTGCAAATGCCTCGTCACTCCTACAGGTTGTCCAGTAGGTATCAGACTTGATTTATTTCAGGTATTTAGTCGCTACCTTAATGTTGGCATCGAGCAATAAATAGTATGCAAGCAAGTCATATCGCAGGTATTTCACGCGCTGCACTGGGCATAGCGATTATCATGGCAGCCTGGGTTGCATCCCGTTCAACCTGGGTTTTTTTACAGCCAGAAATAAAGTTACCTGAAGTAACTGAGGCCGAAGTGGTTTTACCCAGGCAACGTGTGGATAGCTCTGTTCTTATCCGTAATGCGCATTTGTTTGGTGCCTCACAAAAGAAAGCTGCGGCACGTCCTAAGCCTGTAAAGCGCAAGGCCTCAGGTAGTCTCAAGCAGGCCACTTTACTTGGACTGTTGGCTGAAGGAGATGGCTCCGGTTCTGCGGTGATCGTGCTTAAAAGTCAGAAATCTCAGGCAAAGGTTTATCACGATGGTGATGAGTTACCGAGTATTGGGCAGATTCATCAGATCTGGGGTGACCGTGTTGTCGTTAATGTTGCAGGCGTACTGGAAAGTCTCTATCTGAAGAAAACCCAGCCTACACAATCTACGCGGCAACGTAATCGTGGGAATGTTAAATCCAATACAAAACTGCGTCAGTTTCGGCAGATGATTACGCAAAATCCCACACAGCTTGGTAAACACTTTGCGGCAAGGCCTGTTAAGCGAAGTGGCAAAATGATTGGTTATTCTATTAGTTCCAAAGGTGCATATCGTTCATTGTTTACAGAAGTAGGTTTACGTAACGGCGATATTGTCACCGTAGTGAATAATATTGAGTTGACCGACACCGGCAATGCATTGCAGATATACGAGCAGTTACAGGACGCAAGGCAGATAAGTGCGACGATACTGAGAGGTGGTCGCACACTCACAATCAACCGCTCAATCGACGGTCTCTGATCTAATTTACGGTCATTTAGCTGAATAGCTGATTATTCCAGACAAGGCGGCAGCGCTGTAGTTTTGTTATGATTTCAGCCCTTTCAAAATAAGCCCAGATCGCTGAGTGATCCGACCTGATTAATAGACGGATATTGATAACAGCATTTCGGCGCAGGGAAAGTTTAAATAGGCGTGGGCAAGATAATGAAAATATTGATCACCAAAGCAGCATATTTTTTGCTGGCGTTTCTTCTGCAGATGAGTGCAGTGGCAAATGCCGCAGAGGATAAGGGTGTCAGCTTGAATATGCGTGATGTCGATATTCGTACAGTCATCGATACTGTGGCAGATGTGACGAAGCGAAACTTTCTGGTTGATCCGAGAGTAAAGGGTAAGGTCACGATTATTTCAGCCAAGCCGATGAAGCGTGATGAACTCTATGATGCTTTTTTATCCATCCTCCAGGTACATGGCTATGCTGCAATCGAATCGGGGTCCATCGTAAAGGTTGTTCCTGACGCTTCGGCTAAACAGATTGGTGGACCAACCTATACAAAAGAGCACAGCGAAGTAGATGATGACAGCCTGGTTACCAAGGTGATAGCACTGGAGTATGTGCAGGCTGCTCAACTGGTTCCTGTGTTGCGCCCTCTGGTACCACAGAATGGACACCTGGCTGGATATCCTGATTCGAATGTTCTGATTATCACTGACCGTGAATCCAATATTGCCCGACTAAGTCGTATTATCGAACGCATCGATCGACCAACAGGTGATGAAGTTGAAGTGATTCGCCTGGAAAATGCCAATGCCACTGAAGTAGCCGGCGTAATCGAAAAACTGCAGCGCACGCAGAAGAAAGGACTGGCCAATAAATCACTGATGGCCGCGGATGAGCGTTCCAACAGTATTCTCGTATCTGGTGATCCGGCAGTCCGTCTGCGTATTAGAGGTCTTATTGCGCATCTGGATATGCCGCTGGAAAGTACCGGTGATACAAATGTTATCTTTTTGAAGTATGCGCAGGCCACTGAACTGTCAGCTTTGCTGCAGGGAAGATTCAAGGCACAAAAAGCGGGCAAGGCGAACGATACGCGTGCTGTCGATATCCAGGCGGATACCTACAACAATGCCTTGGTCATTACAGCGTCGCCGAAAGAGTTCAGAAATATTCAGGGTGTCGTTCGCCAGCTGGATATCCGCCGCGCTCAGGTATTGGTGGAGGCGGTAATCGCAGAGGTGTCCACGGATCTTTCAAAGGAACTGGGTGTACAGTTTGCTGCAGGTGACCTGACAAATAACAGCTCCCCCATTGTTGGTACCAATCTCGGCCCAAACAGTCTGCCTGCTTTATTAAGCTCGGTAGCGGCGGGAACGGTGCCTGCAGTGGGCACTGGACTCTCTCTCGGTCTTGGGGATGTAACGCCGGGCAATCTTAACTGGGTGGTTCTGGTGAGTGCACTGGAGGGAGATGCTGCAACCAACATCCTGTCTACGCCTTCTTTGCTGGCTACTGATAATGAAGAGGCAACGATAGTCGTTGGCCAGAACGTACCCTTTATAACTGGCCAATACACCACGACGGGGAGTAGTGGGAGTACATCATCCACGGTAAATAATCCATTCCAGACGATTGAGCGTCAGGACATTGGTATCACACTGAAGATAAAGCCGCAGATCAATGAAGGCAGTAGTGTGCGCCTTGAAGTGAGCCAGGAAGTATCGAGCGTGGCAACTACCAGTGTGTCGGCTTCAGACCTTGTGACCAATAAACGTTCGATCAACAGCACCATTACAGTGGAAGATGGCCAGATCGTTGTTTTGGGAGGCTTGATCGAAGATCGCCTGCAGGATTCTGAACAAAAAGTGCCTTTGCTAGGGGATATTCCGATGCTGGGTCAGATGTTCCGTTACAACAAAACCACCAAGGTTAAGCAAAACCTGATGGTGTTTTTACGCCCGGTTATCATGCGTGATCCTCAGCTGGCCAATGAATATTCAGGTCGAAAGTATTCTTATCTAAGAGCGCGCCAACTGGAAGCCCAGTTAAATGAGCGTGGTGCTTTTTATGGCAACAAGGCATCGAGACTGCCTGCTACGCTAAAGCAGTTATTTGAACAAAAAGCCGGTGCGGCCAAGCCGCCAGCTGCAGGTAAACCCGTTGTTCCAAAAGCTGAGACTGACGACGGGCTAAGCTGGCACTGATGGATAAAGAAGCACCTGTAGACTTGCTTACAGAACATGTACTGCCGTACGGCTTTGCCAAACGTAAGGGTATTCTCTTACAGGAGCAGGCCAGTGCAGGTGACATGAAGGTGACATGTCGACCCGACTGTTCGCCTTTGGCACTGGCTGAGGTGCGCCGGTTTGTGGCGAGCCCTATACAGCTAGAAAGGGTCAGCCAGAATGAGTTTGAGCAGCGTCTGGCGGCAACCTATGACCGCGGTGATGGTGTTGCCGAAGGCATGATTGCGGATATGGGTGGTGAACTGGATTTGGCCCGCATAGCCGATTCCATGCCTGAGCCTGAAGATCTGCTTGAATCAGAAGACGATGCGCCAATCATTCGTTTGATCAATGCCATCCTGTCGCAGGCAATTAAGGAAAATGCCTCCGATGTTCATATTGAGCCTCAGGAGGGTCGCTTACTCGTACGTTTGCGGGTTGACGGTGCCTTACGCGAGATTCTGGAATCTCCCCGCAACCTGGGCAGTCTGGTGGTTTCTCGGGTGAAGGTCATGGCGCGTCTGGATATTGCTGAGCGGCGTGTCCCGCAGGATGGACGCATATCCCTGCGTATCGGGGGACGGGCAGTTGATATTCGTGTTTCGACACTGCCTTCTGCACACGGTGAACGCGTGGTGTTGCGTTTATTGGACAAGCAGGCGGGACGCCTTGATCTTGGCCACCTTGGACTTGACCCTGTGACGCATGAACATTTGCGCAGACTGATACAAAAACCACACGGCGTTATCCTGGTTACCGGACCAACCGGTTCGGGAAAGACCACAACGCTGTACGCCGCACTGCAGGAAATCAATAACCAGAGCTGCAACATCCTGACCGTGGAAGATCCGGTTGAATATTACATTGATGGCATTGGCCAGACGCAGGTTAACAGCAAGGTGGATATGAGTTTTGCCCGTGGCCTGCGTGCCATCCTGAGGCAGGATCCCGATGTGGTCATGGTTGGCGAGATCCGCGATATAGAAACGGCTGAAACTGCTGTACAGGCCGGTCTGACAGGTCATTTGGTTTTCTCGACGCTACATACCAATACCGCAGTGGGCGCTATTACGCGTCTGCGTGACATGGGCGTAGAACCCTTCCTGCTTTCCTCTACGTTACTGGCCACGTTGGCACAACGGCTGGTACGGGTTTTGTGTACGCAATGTCGTGCACCTTATACCGCCACAGATGCTGAGATGGAGGCATTGGGTATGAAAGGAGAGGCCGCAGCTACCCTGTACAAGGCAGCTGGTTGTCCTGCATGTGGCGCTACAGGTTACCGTGGTCGTACCGGTATATATGAGTTAGTTGTTGTCGATGAAAAAATGCGTGGCCTGATTCATGGTGGCAAATCTGAACTGGAGATGAGCCAGGAGGCGCGTAAAAATACACCTTCCATTGCGGATGATGGACGCCGTCGTGTACTGGCTGGTGATACCAGTATCGATGAAGTACTGCGTGTCACACGTAGCGATTAGATGAACGATGTCAGCATTTGAATTTCAGGCGCTGGATGCGCAGGGACAAAAAAGCCGTGGAGTCATGGAAGGCGACACTGCACGCCAGGTGCGGCAGCTATTACGCCAGCAGAATCTCACGCCTTTATCGGTCAATGAGGTCTCGAACCGTCAGCGCAGTAGTAGTGGAAAGCATTTACACGTAAGGCGCCTGAGTGCCAAAGACCTGGCTCTGGTGACGCGCCAGCTGGCTGTGTTGCTGCGTTCAGGAGCACCACTGGAAGAAGCCCTGCGTAACGTCGCTCAACAAAATCACAAAAAAACGGTGCAGCGTGTCATGGGTAGTGTGCGGTCTAAAGTGGTGGAGGGTTTTAGCCTTGCCGCAGCCATGGCCGATTACCCCAGCGTGTTTAATGAACTGTTTCGCTCGACCATTGCAGCAGGTGAAGAGGTAGGCCACCTGGAAGGTGTGCTTGATCGTCTGGCCGACTTTGCTGAATCGCGCCAGGCCATGGCGCAGCGCCTGACCACCGCATTGGTCTATCCGGTATTGCTGACGCTGGTTGCTATTTTGGTATTGGCTGGTCTGCTCGGTTACGTGGTGCCTCAGGTTATTCAGGTATTCGATAATATGGGACAGGAATTGCCGGGCCTGACTCAGGGACTGCTGCTGGTGAGTGAACTGGTACAGAACTATGGTCTCTGGGCCATGCTTGGGTTGACTGCGCTTGTCTTTGTCTGGCGCTATTTAATGCGGGGGCGCGCATTTCGATTTCGCATTCATCGCATGCTCTTGGCAATGCCAATATTGGGTAACTTAATCAAGGGTATTAACAGTGCGCGTTTTTCACGCACTCTGAGCATTCTGGCAGGTAGTGGTGTGCCTATTTTGCGTGCCTTGGAAATATCTGCACGTGTTATTCCTAGCCTGCCGATGCGTGATGCGGTTGAAGAGGCTGCATTGATGGTTAGAGAGGGTGGGTTGATTCATAAGTCACTGGAGCAGTCAGGTTATTTTCCTTTAATGACGATCTACATGATTGCCAACGGTGAGCAGACCGGTCAGCTGGAAGAAATGCTGGAGCGGGCGGCAGAGCAACAGGAAAAGGAAACCGATACAGCCATAGGAACGGCCCTGGCGCTATTTGAGCCAATGATGATACTGGTTATGGGGGGGCTGGTGCTGGTTATTGTGTTGGCCATTTTGTTACCGATCTTTGAAATGAATCAGCTGATTGGTTAAGCCATCACTTACACAATTTTCAGGATCACTCTTCGGTCAGCGAAAGCTCAACTTCCTTTCTTATTTTCAATGGGATTGTCAGGCTGTCCCATGCAAGGTCAATAACAGGTAGCTTGATGTATTTATCTTTCAGTGCCCAGCGCGCATAACGTTCATTGAGTTTGCGGTATTTGAGTGTTGCGCTGACCGTTAGTGGAGACTTTGCCCATGAGGGCACGCTGAAGCTGTAGTCGATGATGTCTGATTTACCGGCAGCGATAACACGGCGGTAAGATTCGCCGACCATGTTGAACAGGTCATGCTTCCAGACATGGGCGCCTTGTCGGTCTATTGGAATAGTGCCGTAAAAGTAGGCATTGGGATCAACCAGATTGCCTGCCTGCATGCTGCCACTTTCATGGACCATTTGTCCTTCGGCATCCATGACCAGAAACTCAACCCAAACCTGATTAATGTCGGTAGAGCCGCCGGGAAAATTATGGCCAACGCCGTTGTTTGTAACCGCAATCTGTAAGGTCTTTTTTTCACCAAGATAGAAATAATAAGGGGCATCTTCAGAGCGCCTAAGCTGCTCGTTGAGTGCCTGAAAAGTCTGTACGGCATCTTTGCGATGGGGCTTGTCGATACTGATGCGTAATTTGTCTGACTGCAGGAAGGCTTTTGTTGCCTGAAAGTGTTTCTGATCATTACGCAGTAAAGGCAGCATGGTGTTTGCTGCTGCAAAATGGTGTGTGCGAACCAGGCCTTCTTCATTGGCTGATGGATCGTCAGATGCCTGTAGAGGCATATGGCAGTCCTGGCAGCGTGTGGTTGATTCAGAAGAAAAATTTTCTTCATGCTGCTTTGAGTAAGGGCTTTCAAGCCAGGCGGTGTATTCATCCTGCATCTTGATCCACCCCCAGTTGTTCATCTCTTTATCCATGAACTGGTTATGGCAGGATGCACAGAAACGGGACTGGCGTGAAACAGGTCGACCCATATCGTTGATGTGTTGATCAGGACGTACCCGTAGTAGCCAGTCATGCAGGCGAGTAAGTAAAGGACTGTCTGACTGCGCAAACAGGTAATCATTTTTGGGCTGAAAGCGAAAGCTGGCCACGCCCTTGAGGTGGGTCAGGGATTCAATGCCATGACAGCCCATGCAGGAAACGCCCTCAGTGTTGGCCATGGTTCCTGCAATACCACCATGATTGCCGCCGGCTGATAGCTCGCCACTCAGCAGGGCTACCGGTGCGTGGCAGCCTTCACAGTAACGGGTGGCACTGGTTCCACGCTTTTTTTCCAGCAGATTTACGTTGCTGACATAGCTGGGGTCAAGAGCCGCTTCGCGGTGAGCCGATGCTATCCATTGCTGGGCAATGTCACGGTGACAGTTGATGCATCGATGAGAGTCCCCGACCTGACGTTTATCGACAAAGCTACCTGTGCTGGTTTCTGTTTGGCTGGGACGGAAAGGGTGTTCACCATAGTTGTACTGATAATTGTCAACAGCAGGTGCGGTGCTGTATTCGGCAAGATTGTAGTCATACAGCAGAGTAGCCGCGGCTATGAATAAAACGACCAGGCCATTGCTATACAGCAAGCGTGATGTAAAGCCTGGTGCTGTATTGGGAAAGGCACTGTCAGTGCGGGATTTACGTCGTTTTGGCAGCAAGGCCACGTGCAGTATCAGGTGCAGGCTAATGAATCCGATGAAAAGCATGGAAACATATACATGGACGTCATAGATCCACTGCTCACTTTCTTTTTGCCCCTCCAGCAATATCCACCATCCCGCACCGGCAAGCAGAAAAAATAAAATAGCAGATGTCAGTCCACTGATGAGTACGGCAGGACGCTTGAGTCCGGTGGTACGGCGAAAATGTATAAAAAAATAAGGTAGCAGGATCAGGCTACAGGCAATGCCTGTTAGCAGGTGTGAGAGTACATTCCAATGGATCCAGTTGTCCTGCGTGCTAACAAAGTAACTGGCAAACCCGGTAAGTCCGCAGCTTGTTAGAGAAATGGCAACGGCAGTCAGCAGGCTCTGTGAGCTGGATCTGTTTTCAGCATTTTCAGACATCAATGCAGCAACTCTTTACGAAGGAAGGAAAGCACAGGCTCAGGATCTGTCTTGCTTAGGATTAACGCGGCTTTCATGCGAATGTCCGGGTACTGGCTGTTACGCAGTGTATCCCACAGGAAGTGTTCGGTGTTGCTATCCAGCTCGATATTTTCCAAAGCAGATATGGCGCTTTGCTGCCATCGCATGGGAAGTGTGGATAATTTTTCCAGTAGAAAGGTTTTCGCAATGATGCTGTCTTTACGTGACAGTTTAATCATAAGGTGTGTTTTAGTTTCATCATCAATGGCAGTATCAGAAAAAACATCTCTGAGGATAAAGCGAATTTTAAAGGCCTTGATCTGGTCTTTGTCCATTTTCTGATTTAACAGACAATCAACATAGGTGGCACGTACCATCGGTGAAGGATGCTGGAGTAATTTATTTTGTATTTTTTTAATCACTAGCGAACGGTCTGTGCAGGTGTTTAGCACGGAAAGCAGACGTCCTTCCTGTGTCAGTTCAGCGCTGATTGTTTCAAGTAACAAGGCAGCAGAGTCTGCTGGAAAAAGATTGATAGGACTCAGGATGTAGTGAAAGCTTGCTGCATCCACTGTGAGCTGCTCGATGAGGCTTTTTGCAAAAAGGCGGATGAATTTTTTAGAATAGGACTGCTTTGCAAGTGCTCGGTGTAGCAGAATTTTATTGCGCTCTGCAGCGTTGAGTTGAAGCAGCTCCTGTTCAAAAATTCTGTTTGCTTTCGCACTGCCGGCAATCGCCAGTGCTATCAAGGCACTGTGACGAATAGCTTTATCCTTGTGATGCAGGTAGGGGTATATTAGGGCTTCGTGCTCACGAAATTTTACCGTTGCGACAGTCTCCAGTTTTTTCTGTGTACTTTGTTTGTCGGTGTCATCATCCTGATCAAGTAATGTATCAAGTGCCGGTTTTATGAGTTTTTTGGGTAGAACGATACTGTCGATGTTATTACTCAGTTGAATAAAAATATCATAGCGTCGCGTAAGCGGGGTCATGCGATCAGACGTTAGCTGATTGAATAATTCAGTGAGTTTTGGATCATTCAGTCGTGACAGGGCGATGAGTGATGATGCAATAACGGATGGTGGAGATGTTTTGTCTGTAACGTATTGTTGTAGATAGCTTATGGCGCGTGTATCCCTAATCAATCCCAGTGCACGGATCATGGCAGTTTTTGTCTGGCTGTTCGTGCGTTTTTTAAGCTGTTCCAGCAAGGGTAGTACTGCGCGTTGTCTCTCAGCTGCAGCGAGTGCATTGGTGGCACAAATAGCGGTATCGTCTTCGGCATTTTCGAGTAGGTTGATCAGGCGGGGAATGGCCTGCATTTTTCTATGATTAACCGCTTCCTCTTCGTCATAGAATGCACGGAAAGTATTTGCGGTGGCGCACTGTACATCTTTACTGGGGTGCTGAAGTAATGGCATCAGTCGAATAACGCTGGACTCCAGCTCGGCCTTGCGGCTCACTTCGATTGCAGGCAGTAGAATATTGGGGTCATTTGAGGTCAGTGCCTGCATCATGAGAAACAGCAGGCGTTTATCCTGGCGGTGATAGATGTCCTGCAGGATACGAATCCTGTTTGCAGAATTTGACTGCCGCCATAGCTGGTTGATGAGGTCGAGGTTTTTATCTGGCTGTGCCAGTAAAATCTTTCCAAGGTCATTCAGTGCGTCGACGGTATACGATGAAAAATCAGCGCTTTTGCTGACAGCCGGGATGTCCTGTTGCAGGGCCATGATGGCGGATTTGTTGATGCTGTAATAATGCCCTGCTTCCAGCCTGCCAAAGTCCTGTTGAGAGCCATCAGGCCAGGTGACAATAAGTCGGTCTAGACTGTTGGCTTCGTCAATGCCAAGCACGAGTCGTGGATCGCTTTGTGATAGAAACCCGCTGTTTTGACTAAGTGTCCTGTGAATGCGTTTTTGACCGATATGGGCGGTAATGCCTGCACCAGTATTGCTACTGTCAAGGTTACCGGTAAAGTCCAGTCCCACCCAGTTGCCGGAAGGCGCTGTATTTTTAAGAATTTGCAGCGGGTTATTGTTGTTGGAGATCAGCAGTTCCAGCACACCATCATTATCCAGATCGACACTGATGCTTCCTCTGGAAGAGCTTGGGGCTATGCCTTGTCTATTGTCCTGCTGAAGCGTGAACTGGGTATTACCCTGATTAATGAATAGCTCGTTGTATTGTGCCTGAGGGACAACTTTTGCATCAATATCAGGCAGGGTGGAGCCATTGGCAATGAATAGGTCAATGTTGCCATCATTGTTGAGATCGGCTGCATTGGCACTCCAGGCGTTTAAAGGCAGGCTGGTCGCTAGTGTCAGTCCAGAGCTTGAGGCGATGTCCTTAAATGTTGTCGCCTTGTCTGATTTGCGCAGTAACACCGCGCGCCGAGAATTGCCGCGAGTCATAAAATAGGCGTTGTCCGCATCGTTTTGGAAAGGTGCAGTCTGAATATCGTGTGCACCATCGATTTCGAACGGCGCATAGTTTTTTCCTGCAGGACTGAAGTGCTCGCCCCGATGATTAAGAAACAGCTTGTTGGATGAGCCGCGGTCATTGATGACAAGAAGATCCAGCCAGTCATCGTGATTGATATCCAGCCATCTTGCGCCCAGGCTTCTCCCTTGTGGGTCGGCAATCTTCAGTGCTTGTGCCTGTTCCGTGAACTGGAAGTTGCCTTGATTAAGATACATCCGGTTTGGCTCTGGGTCATACAGGGTGGCATCAAATGAAATATTTTTGGTTGCCTTGAATCCACTGTTGCCTTCAAAGGCGCGGGCACCCTTGCGATAGAGTACGTAGTTGCTGATGTAGATATCGATAAGGCCGTCGCGATTAATGTCAGCCAGCGCAATGCCGGTACTCCAGTGATCGCTTAGGATGCCGGAGGCCTCGGAGATGTCACTGAAGCTGCCATCACCATTGTTACGATACAGATAATTTTTACCCACCCCGCTGACCAGAAGATCGCTAAAGCCATCATTATTTAGATCGCCAACGGCACATCCCATGCCTTTTTGTCGACTGTTGAGGCCGGCGCTCAGTGTGGCATCGGTAAAGTATTTGCCTTGCTGGTTGAGCAGTAGACGATTGCCTGAGGGGTTCAGCCACCAGACTTCTCGTCCATAGTCTCGGGTATGTCCACTGCCGCCAACGAAGAAAATGTCCATCCAGCCATCCTGATTGGCATCGATAGCACAAAGGCCGCTACCCAGGGTTTCGGTAAGGTCAGACAAGTGGGTTGATGTCTGCTGATGTGATGGCAGCATTCGCCAGTCAAGGCTGACGTCTTCGAGATGAACGTATTTCGTATTTTTTTGTATGTTCTGTGAAGCTTGAGTAGAAGTGGTGCTTAGCGAAAGAACAGGGG
>Ga0316204_10008295_pt1 | contig 14545 bp, 17 predicted proteins | sample 6monrhotite_MG_2_FD_205661 | JGI IMG/M metagenome (GOLD analysis project Ga0316204, IMG submission 205661) | Microbial mat bacterial communities from mineral coupon in-situ incubated in ocean water Damariscotta River, Maine, United States -... | ecosystem: Environmental > Aquatic > Marine >...
TCGAGGCCATAGGATCCCGTTCGTAGCGGCGGCGAAGCCGACGTTTGTCGCGCTCAAACCCTGCCTCTACGTTCAGTTCGCCGTGGTCAGTTCTGCCGAACTGGCCGTGGTCACATCTGCCGAACTGACGTGGTCACATCTGCCGAACTGACGTGGTCACATAGCCCGAGCTGTCACACCTTCAGAACGTACCGGCTGAATCCATCTCGGATCGTCAGCGGCTCGCACTTCGCCCCATCTCGAGCGTTCCACCAGCCCTTGAAATCGACCGTCCACAGGTCGTTCGGGGCGTCGATGATCGGGTTGGGCGCGTCCTTCGCCCGGGAATCGTCGAGTCTCGGTGGGCGACGACGAGACCGAACTTCACCGGCTCGCTGCAGGATCCGCGCGATGGTTCGCTCGCTTGGAGTGTCATCGTCGGAGAGCCCGCGTCCGACGACGACGCGCAGCTTCTTGGGACCCCATCGTGGATGAGCGCTTCGCAGCTCGAGCACCCGGAGCACAACCTCGCCAGAGACTCTGACGGAGGACCCTTGGGGCCGAGTGGACATGTTGTCGAGTCCCTCCAACCCGGCCTGTCTAAAGCGCTTGAGCCACTTGTAGCCCGTCTTCCGGCTGATCCCGGCGTCTCGGCACAGCTCCGCGATGTTTGCGTCCGGAGCCATCGCGTTGAGCACAAACTCGTGCCGCGCCTTCACGACCGTCGTCTCTCCCCATGGCACAGCTGCAACGGACCACGTAGCCCCCAAGCGCGGAAAAAGCGCGATGTGTTACCTATGTCTTGGCGTGATTGTGTCACCTACGTCATGGCACCAGACCACTTGCCGATGAGTCTCAACAGCACTCCATCGAGCACCCTGCGGCGCTGCGGCCTGGATTCTCGATTTTCTGGCCGGGAACTAGGCTAGGCTAGGACTCGGTGAGGCTTGTTTTTCTGTCTGCGCTCGCGGTGGTCAGCGGCTGCTGCATCAACGACATGGAAGAGATGACGGTCCGCAACGTCCACGGCCCGGACGTCGAAAGCCCGGCATGCGCCGACGACGTGTTCAACTGGGGCGGCAGCACCGAGGTTGCCACGTTCGATGCGGCCACGGTCGACCGCAACGAGTCAGGGCGGGGTAGCGCAGCTGACTGGGTCCAGGTTTTCGGCGCTGACGGCGGGAGGGTGGCACTTGAGCACACGATCATTCGTGAGCACACCTGCAACGGAGGGTGCCCGACGACTATCGATTTCTACGCCTACCCCGAGGTTGGGACGTACACGCTGGTGCACTTTCGTTCGGGCGGCAAGACGACCGATGACGCCGCGCTCGGTGAGTACGACGGGCAGTCCGCGCTGGTCACCGAACTCGTGGTCGTGGCGGACGGGCCTCCCAACCGACGATAGTCTCCTAGGTGACGCGGTGAGCCGGCGGTGAGGGGCGGATAGCCCTCCGCCATTGAGCCAGAGCTCCAGAGATTGAACAGGTCGTCGTCGAACTCGATGACGACGAGGCAAGGGCGGGGGAGCCCTACGAAGAAGCCTCGGCCGGACTCGAGGGTGCCAGGCCCTTTCGTCCTTGGACAGCGCTCTGGCCAGTGCCGCGAACGTCTGGCGCGCCGTACACGCTCTCAAGGTGCCGCTCGAACTCCGTCACCCGGAACGCGTAGCGCCTTCTTGTTCGCTCCGAAGGTCGTGGTGAGACCGGGGGGGTTGCTCGGGATTGGAGCGTCCGCTTCGTCGAAGCAGTGGCTGACTCGAATCACGCAGGTGTTGGTGACCCAGGCACCATTGACACCGCCACCGATCTTTCGCTTGACCTCGTCCGAGCTTCCGGTCGGGTACGCGGCCCACATCTTGTCAAAGTCGGGCAGGCCCATTCCGCGGCAGCGTACCAGGAGTAGGCCCCGCCCATGCTTCAGCACCTGTGGCAAAAGTATCCGCTCTTGCGGCGCCACTTCGATACGGTCGCACGAGTCGAGAGACCCGCAAGGGGCGTGTCAGGTCGCGGGCGAGTTCCACGATGCTCTTGCCCGGGGTCCGGGGAAAGGGCGGTTGGCGGGGCGACCGACGGGTCACGCTCGGCGCTGACAAGAACTACGACACGCGCGAGTTCGTGAAGATGTGCAGGGACCTCAACGTCGTTCCGCATGTGACGCAGAACGTCACGAACAGGCGCTCTGCGATCGACCGAAGGACCACGCGACACGCTGGATGCGAAGTCAGTCAGCGGCAGAGACGAAGAGTCGAACAGGTGTTCGGCTGGCTGAAGTCACTCCAGCACTCCAGCACCCGGACGAGGGCGGCTCCACCCCGGTCGGTGTCGACATGACCGCCATTGAGGACCGATTCGCCGTCGTCTACCAGTGCGACCCGTCTCCGGCGAGATTCAGCTCGTCGTCGTCGATGCAGAGAGAGGCGCCTCTCGGAAAGTCGCACCTCGACGCGCCTGGCCATCTGGCGATGCCGGTCACGCCGCGTCCCAAGATTAGATTGACCCACATCAAGCCCCGGCCACCACCAGGCCACTCGATGACTATGGTTGGTCTCTCACGCAGCTCCCCGGTTCTCGTCTTGGCTCTGTCCGCGGGCTGCATCTCGACCGAGGCTCACGTCGATGCTGACGCAGGCCCTGGTGCCGACAGCGGTGGCGAAGCCGAGGGCTACGGCCGCCTGCGCGAAGCAGACCCCGCCTACAGCCGGATCGACAGCTGTGAGGGCGCACCCGAGGTCGAGTTCCCCGCGGCGGTCTGCGTCTGTGATGGCCTGAGTATGATCGGCAATGTCGATGTTCTCCGCTACGGCGACGCGACCGAGGCGCTGGTCGGGGTCAACGGCAAGGCCGCGTTCCTGAGCAACGTCGATATCGCCGGAACCCTGCACGCGCACGGAGGCCTGGAGGCCGATGGCAACGGGGACTTCGCCCGCGATCTCGTCTCCGGGGGCACGGCGTCCTGGCTGGGCGATCTGGACATAGGGGGCGACCTCAACGTAGGGGGCGACCTCGATGGCATCGGCAATCTCGATGTCGTTGGCAGGATGCAGGTCGGCGGAGTCGACCGTTCGATCGGAAATATCGACAGTGGCGGGGCGGACCCCTACGTCGCCACATCCCCCCCGTGCCCCTGCGAACCGAGCACGTTCTTCGATGTCGCCGGCGCAGTGGCGGCCGCAGCCAGCACCTCGGGCATCGCCGACCTGACCGGGGGGATGGTCGGCAACACGACGATGCGTCTGGAGACCGGCCTCTACTACACCTCGGAGACCAGCTTCCTTGGCAATCTCGCCCTCGTCATCGACGGCAACGTCGACCTCTTCGTGGACGGATCGGTCCAGGGGCTCGGCAACGGAGAGTTCGAGCTCACGCCCGGATCGACGTTGGACATCTACGTCGCCGGTAGGCTCGAGACGGTGGGCAATATCTGGGTCGGTGGCGGTGTGCCCGGCGCGGTCCGGATCTACGTGGGGGGCGAGGGCGGCTTGCTGCTCACCACCGGCAACACTGAGTTCGTCGCTTCGATCTACGCGCCGACTGCCGATGTCGAGTACCTCGGAAACACCGACATTGTGGGGGCGATCTTCGCACGACACCTCGACGTCGTGGGCAACCTCAAGCTCGCCTATCCCGGCCTTCTCGACGGCTCCGGCCCCGAGCGCTGCCCGCCGCCAGATGATGGACCCGGCGACAACGATCCCGACCCGCCAGGCCGCACCACGGCCGGTGAGACAAGTGGCACCACCAGCAATGGGGGCGGGGAGACGGGCGAAGATGCCTACGATGAGCCGCCCGGAAGCTCGAGCAGCGACGCCGCAGGCTCCGAATCGACCGGTGGAGACAACCCACCCGAGTGCCCCGAGGTCAATAGCGACTGTTATCAGATCGACGACAAGTATGCCTGCCTGGCCGAGCCGGCTTGCAAGTGGAAGTACAGCGGCGACTATTGCACCTGGAAGGCTTGCGGCGGGCTCGACGAGACCGTGTGTGGCCTCGACCCCAAGTGCGGCTGGGGCGATTGCACAGATAAGTGCTACCCGGAGTGAGTCCCACGCGCCGGCGCTGGGCCGCGACGAGCGTCATTCAGTTTCCGCCCCACGCCCCGAGACCAAGAAGGACCCGCGCACTCAGCAGCTCCTCACCGCCGACGTCTTCCGTCAGCTCTCCCTCGGTGCCTGCGACGACCAACTCGTTCGGGCATAGCCCCCGCCGCGGTCTGTGCCACGACGCGGTTCAGGGTCGGATACTCTCATTCTCGCTGACACGCACCGCTCTGTACGTTGCGACTACAGGTAGTCGCAACGCAACGCGAACGCGTAGTACGCGATAGCGACGACATACAGCACGAGCCCGGCGACGAGTTGGCCGAGCACGATCAGGATCGCGGTGAGACGCGGGAGGGCACGAACGGCCCAGACCGCGAGCGCGGCTGAGGCAACTGCGATGGTGGCCTGCCCACCCAGCCAAGCAGAAGGGTTCAGCCCGCCCGCGCAAGACTCCACGCCGCGCTCCGGGGCACCCGTCGAAAGCGAGTAGTCGAAGCAGAACCACCCCAACATGCCAAACACGAAGACCAACGAAGCCACCACGGTCATCAAGCCGGCGCAGGGGGGCTGTGCGGTTGTTGAATCGTCCGGATTCGGCATGAGTGGCTCCGCGCCGCTACCGCCGGTGGCGCTGGGCAAGTCATCGCCCGCGACAGTGGCCACCGGGATCGCCGTCGACGACCCAGCATAGCAGCTCCGCACCGTCCAGGCATCTCCGCAACTCCTCTCAGATCGCCGACCTGGTCGCGATCTTACACAGACAAGGGTCTAGCCTGAGGGCTCACCGGACCATCGAGCACGCGATGCTGAGCGTCGTGACGGGATAATCGGTGCTGACGACCAGGGCTCGACCCGTGTCATATGTACGGGTCGAGCCCCCACGCAGCGATGATGAATGTGGAGGGCACCCCCCTTGGTCGCCGCCGTGAACTTGCCGTCGTTGAGCTTCACTGCACGCACCAGGTACATGTACTCGCCGCCGGCCCCAGGACGCAGCCCCCAGGCTCGAAGCTCGTCGGGCCCGACCGGGACGAACGCTTCGTCAGCGAGCTGGGCCTGAGCCGCGCTCTGAGCCGGTGCAGGCACTTCGTGCACCCGTTCGTCAGCGAGCGGCGTGGACGACAAGCCGCTTGAGTGCCCCTGCGGTGCACCCGTGTACCAGGTGTCAGTGTGGGGCCACGCTCGCCCGCAGCCCAGCACTGACAAGAGCAGCAGCAGCAGCAGCAGCAGCAATAGGGTGGCGGATGGCGAACCGCGTCGTGACACGGGGCGGCCCTCGGCGTAGGCCGAGCGGGTGGCAAAGAGAGCGACGCGAGATGAGTGGCACGTCGACCAGTCGATCGCCGAGACGTGCTCGGCCGAGAGCACGTGCTGCAGCTCTGCCGCGGCGTTCTCGGGCTGCTGGAACACGCTCTTGAAGAGCGCGTCGTGCGGGGTTTTCGTCACAGGCGCCGGGACGATAACACTGCCCCGCCCCCCTGGACACCCGCCGTTTCAGGACCTCCGGTTTTCGGGCCTATCTGCCGCCCCGAGGCCCCCGACCCACCCGTGGCAAAACCTCCGATAATCTAGATTGTGTCCACAAAGGACACGTGCCCCATGAAGACAGATCACGGGGCAGGGGAGGGCTCAGCCCTCGAAGACTTCGTCCACCGCCGCAACCGTCGCCGCCCGCACAAGCCAGTCCTGCAGAACCTCGAGCTCGCTGCACTCTTCGACCCGTCGCCGAACATCCGGCGCCACGACCAGACCCCGCGCGTCGAGAACGGTCAACACCGACGCGGCCGCTCGACGCAGCTCCCCTTGGAGCTGTCCCTGGGCCACGCCCTGCGCCACGCCCTGCGCCACGCCCTGCGCCACGCCCTGCGCCACGCCCTGGGCTTTACCTTCGGCAAGAAGCTGTTCTGCGATGGTCATCGTGATGGACTCCGCGGCGGGTGCTCGCCCCTTGAGAATGGCACGAAACTCCTCCAGCTGCAGGTCGGACGAGACGCGGACAACATAGGAGAGCAGAGGGGCCAAAGCGCGCTCACCGCCCGGTGTCTGGGCCAGCTCCTCGAGCTCGCCCAGCCAGTCCACGAGCCGCCGAAGGAGCAGGGCGCCATCCCTCGCATCCCGCATCAACCACAACGCGAGACGAGCCTGCTGGGCGACCTCCCTGCGGCGCAGGTCCGCGTCGTCCGTCCGATGGAGGTCGTCGACGGCGTACGTGAAGTCGGGCAGTACGGCGTCCGCCAGCTCGCCGAGGCTCGGCGAGAACAGTCCCGAGAACCGCGTTGGCGCTGCCCAGCCTCCGGGCACCTGGGCCAACACCGCCGGAACGATCAACGGCAGCGGCGACGCCGTGTCCTCATCGGAGAACCGCTCCCAGATGCTGACCATGTAGCTCAGCAGCCGCAGCGCCATCCTTGGCTCGGGCGTCGACTGGTGCTCGAACAGCAAGTACACGAACACGCGCTCGCCGGAGGCTTGCGCGTTCGCCGAGAACAGCAGGTCGCTGTGCTGGTCCGCCAGTTTCTCGTCGACGTAGCTTCCGGGCTCAAGCTTCAGCGTCGACCAGTCGATCGCGGAGACGTGCTCGGCCGAGAGCATGTGCTGTAGCTCCGCCGCGGCGTTCTCGGGCTGCTGGAACACGCTCTTGAAGAGCGCGTCGTGCGGGGTCTTCGTCACGGGCGCCGGGACGATAGCACTCGCCGCACACCTGAACACCCGCCGTTTCAGAACCCCGCTTTTTGCGGCCTATCTGCCGCCCCGAGGCCCCCTACACCGCCCTGGCAGAAACGCCGATAATATGTGTTATGTCCAATGAGGACAGGATGTACCTGTAGGGCAGGGCGATCGTACACTCGCGAGGCCACCCGCGCAAACGCGCGTCAATTGCAACCGCAGCCCCCTCGATGAGGGCGGCGCTCGTCATGGCTGGCAGAACAGTGGCGTCGGCACAAACGAGACCTCCAGCCGCTCACCCGCGCGCTCGAAAACAGCGGTCACCGATGCGGCTCGGCGCAACCTACCGCGGAGCGCACACTCACCGGCAAGGTCGAGGCCGTCGATGCCAACCCCACCGAGCTCCACGCGTTCGTTGCACAAAACACGTCTTCCAGACTGGTTCTGCTTTTCCCCCCTTCCCAGACTGGTTCTGCTTCGCTCCCTCCTCTACCATGCGCGCGGTGGAGTGGTGGTCGCTTGCGATGGTTGTCGGACCCTCCGCAGCGACAGGTGACGCCGTCACGCTGGAGTATCGCGCGCCGGCCGGCTGTCCAGACGAGCAAGAGGTCCTGGCGATGGTCAACGAAGCGCTGGACTCGGTGCCCACGGTCGAAGCGCGCCACCAGGTGCGTGCGGTCGCGCTCGTCGACGATGACCAGTCGTCACTCTTTCGGCTGGAGCTCGAGATCGACGACGGTGACGCCGTTCGCAGGCGATCGTTGACGGACGCATCGTGTCGCGAGCTCATGCACACGGGCGCGGTTCTGGTCGCGATCGCGGTCGACCCACGCATCGCCGCGGCCGTGAGCCACTCCGACGAGAATGCGGCGCCAGACGAACCGGAAAGTGAGACGTCAACGGTACCCGTTCCCCCGCCCTCGCTGGCGGTCCGCGAAGCGCAGCCGACCGAGGCGCAGCCGGCTGCCAAACCCGATGCATCTCCGGTGGCTCCCTTGCCCCGGGCAACTCCCCAACAACCCAAGCGTCGGGTCGGCAATCGTTCGCCGGCGCAATGGGATCTCGCGGCGGCCGGTGGGGCGGGCTTCAATCTCCTCCCCGGGTTTGCCGCGTCGGCGAGCATGACCCTCGGCGTGCAGCGCAGCCGCTGGCGAGTCGAGAGCGTGGCGACCGGGCTTCCCTCCAAGCGCGGGGGAACATCCGCCGCCAGCGGCCGCTTCTCGCTGGTCACGATCGGCGTCCGTGGATGCGGGGTCTTCGAGACGGAGGCGCTGTTGCTACCCCTGTGCGGAGGGGTGTCGGTCGGCGGAATCCGCGGGCGCGCCACCGACACCCCTCAGACGTCGACCGCCTGGTTTCCGTGGCTCAGCGCGCACGCGGGTCCGAGTCTTCACTGGCGGGTCCACCCACGGGTGCGCCCCTTTGCCGGCGCTGGCTTCATCGTGCCGGTCCTGCGCGGGACGTTCGTCGTGGCGCCGGAGCCTGACCTCATTCATCGCCCCGGAGTCGTTGGATTTTCGGCCCAGGCCGGAATTTCGGTTTCGTTGGGCGAGCTGTGACTGGAAACGCTGCTTCGCGACATCCACGGGTTTGGCGGGTCCGCGAGGACCCCGCATGAGCATGGATGTCAGCGAGGCCTATCGCGCACACGCGGCATTTGTCTGGAGATCTCTGCGGCGCTTGGGCGTCCATGGGGCCGCAACAGAGGACCTCATGCATGACGTCTTCGTGATCGCCCATCGCAAGCAGGCGACCTACGTGGAGGGCGTCGCGATCACCACCTGGCTATACGGCATCGCTCGACGAGTCGCGGCCAACGACCGGCGCAAGGCGACGCGCCGAAGCGCCGCGGGTCCCGACCGCTTGCCGTTCGTGTCGTCCGAGCCGGCCACACAAGAGCGAGAACTGGACTATCGCAGATCGACCGCGCGGGTTGACGAGTTCCTCGAGCATCTCTCTCCCGACAAGCGCGTGGTGTTCGAGCTTGTGGACATGGAGGGGCTCAGCTGCCCGGACGTGGCCACCGCGTTGTCCCTCCCCGTGCAGCAGGTCTACGCGCGCCTGCGGACGGCCCGCCGTCGGTTCGAGGCGTACGCGGCGGAACTCGCCTCCCCAACGAACGAGGAGGCGAGATGAACGAGCGAGGTCAAGCGAACGCCCCGAGACCGCTGAGCGGTGCGGCAATGGAGTTGCTGTCGGCCCATCAGCGTGCGAACACCATCCCGGACCTGACCTTCGAGCGAGGGCTCCGGCGCCTCGAGGACTACCAGCGCGCGGTGGCAGCACGGCGGACGCGACGGTTGGCTGTGACCGTGGGGGCTGCGGTCGCACTGGCGGCGGCGGTGGTCCTCGCACTGCTCGGCCCATCGCTGCTTGGCCGGGAGACGCGACCGGACCCGCAAGAACAGGCGCCCTATCAGCACGATGGGACGGCGCCTGAGGTCCCCGCGAAGAAAAAACCGGCGAACGCCGGCACCGCGCCAACGCCAGCGAGCACACCGCCCTCGGCCACCCCCTATACTCCCACCGCCCCCGAACCGCCCCCAGCTCCAAGCGTGCGCCCCCGGCCCCCCAAGTCGTCGCCCCCCAGGGCTTCGCCTCCCAAGTCGTCGACGCTCGCCGAAGAGCGAAGGCTGCTGCAGCGAGCGTGGAAGACTCTCGCGGAGGGCGAAACAAAAGAGGCGCTGTCGAGTGCCGACGAGCACGAGCGACGCTTTCGTCATGGCGTGCTGGCCAACGAACGATCGGCGATCAGAGTCATCGCGGACTGCAAGCAGGGAGGCCAGGACGCGGGTCTTCGGGCCGCGGCGTACCTCGACCGTACGCCGGGTGCGCTGCTGTCCAGCGCAGTCCGCGAGGCGTGCTGCGATTTTCTCCCAGAATCACCGACGCCGTGACTGGATCGCTGCGGCGACGACAATCACCCAAGCGAGAGACTTATGTTTATGGATAGCAGGCTTGTTTGTGGTGCCCTCGCGTTGCTCGCGATGGCGATTGGATGCAACTTGGGCGAGGAGGAGATTGGCTCGCTCACCGCGTCGGGGACCGGGAGCGGAACCGGTTCTAGTTCCGGAACCGGAGTCGGAACCGGGGGTGTCTCCAGCGGAAGCGCCAGTGACACGAGCACGGGCTCGACCTCCGGCACCGCCGGATCCGCCGGCACCGCGACGACCACCAGCGCCGTGAGCAGTGCGACGGCGGATACCTCGAGTTCCGGAGGCGACTATGAGCGAGACTGTCAGCCGGGCGACTTCAACTGCCAAGGCTTTGGGTGCGAGGATCAAGACTCGGTGATCTTTGGCGAATGCTACAAGAAGTGCACGCCTGACAGTTCGGCTGCGATTGGGGAGCCCGACGACGAGTGCGACGAACCGCAGCGTCCGTTTTGTGGGCAGGTCGGCGATCCGCTCGGAGGCGACTTCGACTGCAACGGCTGCCACCACATCTGCGTCGCCGCGCAGGGAATCAACGTTTGCGAGGCGCCGATCACCAACTGCGGTGAGTAGGGGCATGGGGAACAATGGAACCGTATGCGGCGCTAAGGGCCCGCGCACGGGGAAGTCGGGCGGTGTGCGAGGGCTCGCCGCGGGGGCGGATGACGTAGCTCCAGTCCCCATGGAAGTCGTGGCGGTCGAGACAGATTGCCTGAACCGCGGCGGGATCACGATCCGGCTCCACGACATCGACGAGCCCGCGGTCGAGCTGGTCGACACGCCGGGCGCCCCACCCCCTGCACCACCCCGGCGACGTGTCGTCCCGCCCAGGGGCATGGGGAACAACGGGAACGGATCCGGCGCTAAGCGGCGCCGCTTCCGCTCAGCATCGATAGCTCCCGTTTCAGGGCTAGATAGTGCTCGAAGGTGCCGGTCCAAAGATGCTCGGACGCTCGACGCGACTGTGGACACTGGTGCCCATGATGGGCCGGACTCCATGGGCCACCGGGCAAGCCAGAACACAGGATTCGACCAGCAGGAAAGCGCTTCGGGCTTCTTGCGGAGGAGGCCAATCCTCGGTTCTTCCTTCAAGGGCACCGACGTTTAGCGGACGTCGCGCCGCTTAGCGCCGGATCCGTTCCCGTTGTTCCCCATGGGCCAGACCGTCGACGGAGGACGCCTCAGAGCGCGGGCGATTGTCCGAATCCCCGCCCCTTGGGCGAGCCGACGAGAAATCTCCTCGCGCTCACTGAGCGAGAGGCCCCGAGCGCTCCGCTTGCGGGCCCTCGGAGCCTGACCTCATTCATCGCCCCGGAGTCGTTGGATTTTCGGCCCAGGCCGGAATTTCGGTTTCGTTGGGCGAGCTGTGACTGGAAACGCTGCTTCGCGACATCCACGGGCTTGGCGGGTCCGCGAGGACCCCGCATGAGCATGGATGTCAGCGAGGCCTATCGCGCACACGCGGCATTTGTCTGGAGATCTCTGCGGCGCTTGGGCGTCCATGGGGCCGCTTTCATTTCCAGAAAACGGCAAGACTGGGCACCGCCGCGGCCCCTTGCCGTGGTTTCGACCGTTTCACTCACGGCGGACGCGACCGTCAGCCCGCTTCACGATTTTACCGGAGACTTCGCGCACGCCAACCGTCGACTCCCGGGCTGTGCCTGAGACGAGCTGCCTCGAACTGCCCGGATCAAACCGGGACATCACACTGCGCGCCCGAGTTCAGAGGCTCAGCGCGCTGGAGAGCGTTCGTATCAGCGCTCCGCAGTAGGCTGGCCGGAATCGTTCCCGATTTGTCCTGGTCGATCGCCCGCCCGTACACAAGACTTGCGGTGCGATGATCGAGGTTTCGTTCCTAGCATTCGACGAGGTCCAGGCGCTGGATGTCTGTGGCCCGTTGGAGGTGTTTGCCACCGCCAATGAACTCGACGGGCACGACCACTACCAAACGCGCATCCTCTCGCCCTGCGGAGCCCCTGTCCGAGCGACCAACGGTCTGCGGTGGGTCGTCGACGGAGCGTGGGACGACATGCCGAACGGAGCGACGATGGTCGTCCCGGGCGGGCAAGGTCTCCACACCCTGCGTACGCCTGAAGTCGCGAACCACCTCGGCGGGCTCAGCACCCGTGCGGGCAGGATCGCCAGCGTTTGCACGGGCTCGTACCTCCTCGCCGAAGCCGGCTTGCTCAAAGGGAAACGCGCGTCGACCCACTGGGCGAAAGAGGACGACTTCGCGTCTGCATTTCCGAGCACGACGCTCGACCGGGACTCCCTGTACCAAACGCACGACGACGGCAAGCCAATCTGGACGTCGGCTGGAGTCAGTGCGGGGATGGATATGGCGCTAGCGATGCTCGAACGAGATGCGGGGCCGCAGCTGGCGCATGAGGTCGCACAGTGGCTCGCACTCAGCCTGCGACGCGACGGCGCGGAAGCCCAACGGAACACGGCCCTCAAGTCCCAAGCGCTACATGTCCGCGAGATCGCGCGGGTGCAGGCCTTCGTCCGCAACAACCCTGCGCAGGACCTCCGCCTCGAAGCGCTCGCGCAGCGGGCCACGATGAGCGTCCGGAACTTCACCCGGCGCTTCTCCGCGGAGAGCGGCATGTCGCCAGCGCAGTTCGTCCGGGAGGCCCGATGCGAGCACGCCCGCCGACTGCTCACGGCAAGCGACCGCAGCATCGGGGAGGTCGCCGAGGCCTGTGGTTTCCAGTCCCGCCAGGCGCTGCGCCGTGCCTTGGATGACACCGCGATGCCGGAGGAGAGCTGAGATGTCGATGCCCCCAAGCGTCATCGGCTCCCGCGCCGACCTGCTGATCGAAGCCGTGGTCGTCGCCGAGATCGTCGCGATTCCTGTCCTGTTGCGTGCTATTCGAGCCGCGCAGGAGGGAGGTCTGCAGCTGACGCTTGCCACCATCTTTGCGGTCGCCACCATCGCCCTGGAGATCGACATCCGCATGGCGGGCGGCATGGCGTCCTTCGCAGCCGGTGGGCGCTACGAAGGCACCGTCTTCTTGGATGCTGTGCTGTACGGCCACCTCGCGGTGGCCGCGGTCAATGCCGCGCTGTGGAGCGTCTTTCCGGTCGTCTCATGGCGGAGATTCCGGGCCCGCGTGCTGCCCGGGACATTCTCCGCGGTCCACCGGAGCCTGGGGCGGTGGGCCGTGATCGCCTATGCCCTGACCGCCGCAAGCGGGCTCGCGCTGTACGTTGTCGGCTTCGTGGCTTGAACTGCAGTGTGGGCCGCTGATCGTTGGGCTCAGCGCAGCCGAGACCGCGCAGAGGGATGCCCCTTCGGACGTCGACGAAGCCAGAGCAAGGCGGCGACGGGGAGAACCATCGAAAGCCCCGGGCTCCCCACGACGGTGCATGACCCCTCGCAGTCCCCGAAGCAGGGGCCTTCACGACGAATCCCGACCCCGTCCGGCACGTCGCACGGGCGGTCATAGGTCTCGCCGTCCTTGCCGCCGACCGGCTTGTAGACCGATGTACGTATCCGTTCGACGATCCCCGTCGTGACAGGAGGCGGTGGCCGGCGTAGGCCGGAGCGGTGAGCAAACGGGCAACGCGGGGAGAGTGGCTGGAACGAGTGCGGTCGTGGAAGGCGAGCGGTCAAGGGCTCGGAGAGTTCGCCAAGGACAAGGACTCCTCGAGTCCGCGGTTCGAGGTGATCACGGTCGATGCCCGTTCGTACCGCTGACGAATGATGTCGTAGAGGTCGATGGGTTCGTCGCCGGTCAGGGCGCGCAGGCCGAGGTCGTCGATGATGAGCAAGTCGACGCTGGCGTACCGGGCGAGGCGGCGATCGTGCGTGCCGTCTGCCCGGCATGCGCGGAGGTCTTTGAGCATTTTGTGGGCGGGGGTGTAGAGGACGTCGAAGCCTGCGAGGCAGGCCCGGTGACCGATGGCCTGCGCGATGTGGCTCTTGCCGACGCCGGTCTGGCCGACGATGCAGACGTTCTCGTGTTTGCGAATGAAGCCACACGTGGCGAGGTCGATGACCCGGGCTTTGGGGACCTTGGGGTTGAACGTGAAAATACACGAGCACACGTTCGCCGGAGGCTCGCGCATTCGCCGAGAACAGCAGGTCGCTGTGCTGGTCCGCCAGCTTCTCGTCGACGTAGCTGCCGGGCTCAAGCTTCAGCGTCGACCAGTCGATCGCGGAGACGTGCTCGGCCGAGAGCACGTGCTGCAGCTCTGCCGCGGCGTTCTCGGGCTGCTGGAACACGCTCTTGAAGAGCGCGTCGTGCGGGGTCTTCGTCACAGGCGCCGGGACGATAATACTCGCCGCACACCTGAACGCCCGTCGTTCTGGAGCCACCGTTTTCGGGCCTATCTGCCGCCCCGGGGCCCCTACGCGCCTCTGGCAAAAACGCCGATAGTATGCGCCATGTCCAGTAAAGACAGGGTGTCCTCCTGGGACACATGCGATCGTGCCGGCCAGACGCGCAGAACGTAATCCGGCCCTCGATCTCCGGGCCACGAACCACCCTTGCTCGACGCTCAGCTCCGAGACCGGTCCGCTCAACTAGGAAATCTGACGTGAACGGCGCAGGAAACGCGGGGTCGCACGACACATGGACCCCCGCTTTAGTCACGCATCGTATCCGTTCGACGAACCGCGTCGTGACATGAGGCGGTGGCCGGCGTAGGCCGGTCCGGTGAGCAAGAGGGCGACGCGGGGAGAGTGGCTGGAACGAGTGCGGTCGTGGAAGGCGAGCGGCCAGGGGCTCGGAGAGTTCGCCAAGGACAAGGAGTTCTCGGCGCAGTCGCTGGAGCGCTGGGCGTGGAAACTCGGCGTCGATGGCGAGGCACTGGAGCCGAGGAAAGCGACGCGGTCGAAGACGGCGAAGCCGCTGCAGCTGGTCGAGGTCGTGGCGGAGGCGCACGGCGGCGCGGAGCCTGTGACGCTGCGAGTGGGCAC
>Ga0316204_10008296_pt1 | contig 14545 bp, 13 predicted proteins | sample 6monrhotite_MG_2_FD_205661 | JGI IMG/M metagenome (GOLD analysis project Ga0316204, IMG submission 205661) | Microbial mat bacterial communities from mineral coupon in-situ incubated in ocean water Damariscotta River, Maine, United States -... | ecosystem: Environmental > Aquatic > Marine >...
GATCCGCTCAAGATGCTCCGATAAACTGAAAAGGCCCTGTGGATCCATTATTCAACTCCATTCTCCTCAATGGAGACAGTGAATCATAAAACGGCCAATTCTGCGAGGTTAATGCGGGTGCCCATCTACAGGTTCGAACGCGTGGTTGTCGTAAGCCGGCACCAGGGACAGGCAGACCGATGGTTTTGCCCGGCAAGGTGAATGAACGCTGGAGCCTTGACTTTGTTTCGACTGTCTTCACGGACGGTCATAAGTATAGAGTTCTGACTGTAATTGTTAACTTCAGTAAGAAATACTGGACGTGGATGCCAACCCAAATCCGCTACGCAGCATACTTTGCCCACAATTCGAAGCAATTTGTGCCGGAAAAGTTGAATTGTCCGATCGACCGGGGTTAGGAATATCCCTAACAGACGAAAATCCGATTTTCCAATTTCTGAACAGCGGTCCGTCACCGAAACAATGAATCTCCACAAACCCGCCGTCAAAGGCGGCCCCTCCCACCTCCAATAGAGCGCCTTTCATCCGCGCTTCCATAACGTTGACGCGTCCGTAACCCCCGCACTGACAAAAATTCCGGTTTCTTGATGCATGTCAATTTATTGTCTGAGGAAGATTGTTAGGTTCCGGGCCAAGCGCACTTGAAATCGCAACCGACGACTTCCTTTGACTGATTTTAAAAACCTGTCCGATGAAGTCGGGTTCTGGAACTTGAGGATCAACCACTTGCACAACCGCCTGCCCCGCCTTCTGATCGGTATGGCAATCATTACCTGTACATTGGTTCTGTCATTCGATGCATCTGCCCGCTATCGCCTGGCCACGTTTCAGGACAAGTTTTCCGTGAATGACCTTGTTCCCGGAGCAGACCGCCTTGGCCCGGAAGAGGGGTCTCCGCCCGCGGCCACTGCCTATCGGGGCGAAACGGTTGTCGGTTACGTATTTCTGAACTCAGCCATTGTCAACGCCACCGGATATTCCGGAAAACCTATCCATGTTGTCATCGGAATAGACAGCAACGGTGTGATCACCGGCGCAAAGCTGGTCAAGCATCACGAACCGATTGTCCTGGTTGGTATCCCCGTCAGCAAGATCAACGCATATATTGATGGTTTCCGGGGCCTCGATATTGCCGGGATGCGCAAAGGCGGGAAAGACCGCAATGACGTCGATATTGTCAGCGGCGCCACCGTCACCATCATGATTGTCGAAGACACTATTATACGGTCGGCGATCAAGATTGCCCGCAGCCGGGGGTTGGGCGGCCTAAAGCCGGCGGGCCCTGCGACCTCAAGGGAAGTTGTTTCATTCAGCCAGAAGAAACCGGAAATACTGGATTGGCAGACCCTGCAGGGTGAAGGATCGGTTCGCCGACTGACTCTGTCAGTGGGCGACGTCAATCAGGCGTTCGAAAGGGCTGGCAAGCAGGATGCCGCCTTACAATCCGAATCAGGCGATTCGTCCGCCCGCTTCATTGATCTGTACACTGCGTCGGTTGCGATCCCCGGTGTGGCCGAAAGCCTGCTCGGTGGAGCGGAATACAGAAATTTGCAGCGCTGGCTGAAGCCCGGACAATCGGCAATCGTGATCGGTGGTGATGGACTGTATTCCTTCAAGGGATCCGGCTATGTACGAGGCGGAATTTTTGATCGAATTCAGATTATACAGGGTGATGTCAGTGTTCGGTTCCGTGATCATGGACACAAACGGCTAGGGCGATTTGCCGCCGCCGGAGCACCAGAACTGAAAGACGTCGACCTGTTTGCGATCCCGGCCAATAGTGGCTTTGACCCGACCCGACCCTGGCGGCTTCAGTTGCTCGTCCAGCGCGCCGTTGGTCCGATCAAGAAACAATTCACGACCTTCGATCTGGGCTATGTTCCGCCCGAAAAATATCTTGTACGAAAAGCCCCGCCGATGCCGGCAACGGACACAAAGACACTCGGCGCGACGGATCATAATGATGATGGCGCAGTCGAACCAAACCCGTTGTGGAAAAAGATATGGCTCGGCAAAATACCGCAAATCGGAATTTTGACACTCGCTCTCGGCGTACTGACAGCCATCTTTTTCTTTCAGGACTGGCTGGTTCAATACCCGATTCTGACCGATCGTGTTCGCCTTGGATTTCTCCTGTTCACAGCTGTCTGGCTTGGGTTTTATCAGCAGGCGCAACTTTCGATCGTTAACGTTCTGACCTTTGCCGGTGCGCTGATCAATGGTTTCAGATGGGATTTTTTCCTGATGGAACCGCTGATTTTTATTCTTTGGGCCGCTGTCGCGGCATCCCTTCTGTTCTGGGGACGGGGTGTCTACTGCGGCTGGCTGTGTCCGTTTGGTGCGGTCCAGGAATTGCTCAATCGGGTCGCCAAATTCCTGAAAATCCCACAGATAACCGTGCCGTGGGGATTGCACGAACGGGCATGGCCAATCAAATACATTTTCTTTTTGGGGCTTCTGGGACTCTCGTTGTACTCATTTGAAACAGCCGAAAAACTGGCTGAAGTCGAACCCTTCAAAACCACCATAATCCTGACCTTCCTGCGAACTTGGCCGTATGTACTGTATGCCGTTACTTTGCTGGTGGTCGGCCTGTTTATCGAGCGCTTTTTCTGTCGCTACCTGTGTCCACTTGGTGGCGCTCTGGGCATCCCCGGACGGCTTCGCATGAACAACTGGTTGCGCCGTCACAAGGAATGCGGCTCGCCCTGTCATAGATGTGCCGTTGAGTGCATGGTCCAGGCGATCCACCCGGATGGACAGATCAACCCCAACGAATGCCTGCAGTGTCTGCATTGCCAGACGCTGTATTTCGATACCCACCGATGCCCGCCGATGATTCAGCGACGCCTGAAACGCGAACGGCGGGCAGCGCTGTCGGTCAAGGCAGGCGTTGCCGTCAATGTCGCTGAACAACCGGAACAATTATCCAGAGAATTCGCGGTCGATCCGGACACCGCTCGACAAGCATGAAGACGCCATCGTTTTCATGGAGCCGGAAATCACCCTCGTAGTTATAGGAGATAGATTATGTCTGACCAAAAATCCCAAAACAAAGGCCTCACACGTCGCGACCTTCTGGGCACAACAACAAAAGTCGCGACGCTGACCGGTCTTGGCACCATCGCCGGCGTCGGCGCCTTGATGACACCGGCCGACGTCCGGGCCGCGATCCAGAAATCGCGTTCTGCCGTCGAGCCCGGTGAACTGGATGAATATTACGGAATTTGGAGCGGTGGCCAGTCCGGCGAACTGCGAGTCATGGGTATGCCGTCCATGCGCGAACTGATGCGGATTCCCGTATTTAACCGGTGCAGTGCAACCGGATGGGGCCAAACCAACGAAAGCCGTAAAATTCTGACGGAAAATCAACTGCCCTATGAACGGGCCCATCTTGCGAACAAGGGCGGCATCCACCTGAACGGCGATACCCACCATCCGCACATGTCATTTACCAATGGCACCTACGACGGACGCTATATCTTCGTCAACGACAAGGCGAATACCCGCGTCGCCCGCATTCGCTGTGATATCATGAAGGTTGACAAGGTGATCTCGATCCCCAATGCCGCCGACATTCACGGCCTTCGGCCGCAAAAATTCCCCCGCACCGGATACATTTTTGCCAACGGAGAACACCGGGTTCCGATGCCGAACGACGGCCGCGATCTGGAAGATCCGACCAAATACCATGCGGTTTTCACCGCCATTGACGGTGACACCATGAAGGTCGCCTGGCAGGTCATCGTCGATGGCAACCTAGACAACGTTGATGCCGACTATCAGGGAAAGTACGCCATTTCAAGTTGTTACAATTCAGAAGAAGGTGTCAACCTGACGGCCATGACGTCCTCTGAAACGGACTGGTGCGTCGTCTTCGATCTTGCCGCCATTGAAGCGGGCGTCAAGGCCGGTGATTTCAAAAAACTGGAAGGTGACACGCCCGTCCTGGATGGTCGGAAAGGGTCGAAATACACCCGCTACATCCCGATTCCCAACAGTCCGCACGGTGTAAACGCATCTCCGGACGGCAAATACATGATGATCAACGGCAAACTGTCGCCAACTGTCTCGGTCGTCGAAATGAGCAGGTTGCCCGACCTTTTTGCTGACCGGATCAAACCGCGGGACGCAATCGTCGCTGAACCTGAAGTCGGTCTCGGCCCACTGCATACCGCATTTGATGGTCGCGGCAACGCCTATACGACGTTGTTCCTGGACAGCCAGATCTGCAAATGGAATATCGACAAGGCGATCCGCTCTTACAAGGGCGAAAAAGTCAATCCAATCGTGCAGAAAGTTGATGTCCAGTATCAACCGGGCCACAACCACACGACAATGGGAGAAACCAAAGACGCCGATGGACAATGGCTCGTTTCCCTCAATAAATTCTCGAAGGACCGTTTCATTAACGTCGGGCCTCTCAAACCGGAAAACGATCAATTGATCGATATTTCCGGAGACGTCATGAAAGTCGTACACGATGGTCCGACCTTCGCCGAGCCCCATGACTGCATGATCGTTCACCGTTCACTTCTCAATCCGGAAAGTGTCTACAAACGGGATGATCCGATGTGGGATGTCGCCACAGCGATGGCCAAGAAAGATGGTGTGGTCCTTGAAGACGCCGCCAATGTCATTCGGGACGGCAACAAGGTCCGCGTCTACATGCACTCGATCGCGCCAAGCTTCAGTCTCGAGAGCTTCAAGGTGAAACAAGGTGACGAGGTCACGGTAACGATCACCAATATGGATGACCTTGACGACCTCACCCACGGGTTCACGATTTCGAATTATGGCGTCTGTATGGAAATCGGGCCACAGGCGACCGCCTCTGTCACGTTTGTCGCCGACATGGCGGGCGTCCACTGGTTCTATTGTCAGTGGTTCTGCCACGCACTCCATATGGAAATGCGCGGTCGTATGCTGGTTGAAAAAGCCTGACCGGCGAATTGAAGGAAACATAATTGTGGTTGCGCGAATTCGTCATAAACGTTGCCGGACAATGGCTGCACTGCTCGTTGGCATCTGCCTGTCCTGGCAAACAGGTGACGGGTTCGCAAAAACCGTAATTTTGTCTCCGGGAGCTGACAACCTGAGGCAGGCACTCGTTCGGGCTGCTCCCGGAGATATCCTCCGATTGCAAAAGGGCATATACAAAGGCCCGGTCACCATCACCAAATCACTGCAGCTTGTCGGACAACCGGGTGCAGCCATCCGGGGGTCCGGTGAGGGCTCAACCATCACCGTCTCCGCACCAGACGTGGTAGTCCGCGGACTGACGATCTCGGGGTCCGGTCGGGCTATAAAAACAATGGATTCAGGTATTTTCGTGGACAAGTCCGGTGATCGTGCCCTGATTGAACAAAATCGCTTCGAGAACAATTTATTCGGTGTCTATTTTTGGGGGCCGGATGATGCCGTTATGCGCAACAACATCGTGACAGGATTGACAACTCTGCATGTAAACAGCCGGGGAAACGGGGTCAGCCTTTGGAATTCGCCGGGCTCTGTCATCGACGGAAACGATTTCCGCTTTGGCCGCGACGGAATATTTACCACCACCAGCCGCCGCAACATTTTCAGGAGAAACCGGTTTCGCGATGTGCGTATTGCCATCCATTATATGTACACCAACGACAGCGTCGTCAGCGACAATATTTCACTCGGCAATCATGTCGGTTTTGCCTTGATGTTTTCGCGAAACCTGACAGTAAAAAGAAATATTTCGATCGGCGATCGTGATCATGGCATTCTGCTCAACTACGCCAACGACTCTGTATTTGACGGAAACCGGGTCAGCAACGGAAAAACAAAATGTGTCTTCATCTATAATTCCAACAAAAACGAATTCATCCGCAATGTGTTTGAAGGGTGTGCGATCGGTGTTCATTTCACCGCCGGGTCGGAACGCAATACGATCACATCCAACGCCTTTATCAATAATCGCACGCAGGTCAAATATGTCGGCTCTCGCAATCTTGACTGGTCGGTGAACGGCCGGGGCAATTTCTGGAGCGACAATCCGGCGTTCGATCTCAATGGCGATGGCATTTCCGACGCCACCTACCGGCCAAATGACCTTGTTGACAGAGTTGTCTGGGCCCACCCGACCGCCAAACTCTTGCTCAACAGTCCGGCAATCCAGATGTTGCGGTGGGCGCAGTCAAGGTTCCCCTCCCTGTTGCCCGGCGGCGTGGTTGACAGCGCACCTCTGATGACCCCGCTACACCTTCCACCAGTCACGCACTGGCAGGGCCCGTCATGATTGATACAGCGCTGCGATTTGACCATGTGGTAAAAGCCTACGATGGGAAAACCGTTCTGGATGACATTTCCATCCAGATTCCGGCAGGGGATATCGTCGCGCTGGTCGGACACAACGGGGCCGGCAAAACGACCATGATGAAACTTCTGTTGGGATTGATACGGCCCTCACAAGGCCGGGTTCTGGTTCTGGGGACGGACCCGGCCGGACCGGACGGGGCAGGTGCCAAACGCAAACTCGGGTTCCTGCCGGAAACGGTTGCCTTTCAGCAGGCGATGACCGGTCGGGAGATCCTGAATTTTTTCGCCCGCCTCAAACGCGCACCGCTGGCATGCAATACCAATCTTTTGCAGCAGGTCGGCCTGGCCGACGCAGCAGACCGGCGGGTCAAGACTTATTCAAAAGGGATGCGACAGCGTCTGGGGCTGGCTCAGGCTTTATTGGGATCGCCAAAGGTGTTGTTGCTGGATGAACCGACCACCGGTCTTGATCCGGCACTTCGACAACAATTCTATTCTCTGCTCTCTGAACTGAAGGGACAGGGCGTGACGGTATTGTTGTCATCACATGCGCTCTCTGAACTGGAATCACGGATCGACAAGGTCGCCATCATGAACGCCGGCCGGTTAATGGCGTGCGGCACCTTGACCGATCTGCGCATTGCGGCACATGCCCCCGTTCGAATTCGCGTTCGAACCCGCAACGGCAGGGCGGCTGAAGTTGCCGACCAACTGGCGGGGGCTGACATCAAACAGGTCAATGGACAGGCGATCGAATTTCGATGCCCCGCCGAAGACAAGATGGCACTGGTTCGTCGAATTTCGGAACTCGGAATCGACATCGAAGATATGGAGATTGACATGCCCGGACTGGACCAGCTTTACGCACACTATCGCGACGAGGCCCATCCGTGATGAAGACAACACTGATCCTCGCCGGTCAGGAAATCCGGGACGGACTGCGTAATCGCTGGATCGTCGCCCTGTCCCTGTTGTTGGCCGGTTTTTCATTGAGCCTGACGTTTCTGGGTAGTGCCCCGAGTGGCACGCTTGGCGCAAGCCCTCTGCTGATTACCGTCGTCAGTCTCTCCAGCCTATCGATTGTCCTGTTGCCATTGATTGGTCTGATGCTGTCATATGACGCGGTTGTCGGAGAAATCGAGCGAGGGACGATGCTGCTGCTGTTGTCCTATCCGGTTGCCAGATGGCAGGTGATGGCAGGCAAGTTCCTGGGGCATATTGCGATCCTGATATTTGCGACAGTATTCGGATACGGTTCAGCGGGTATCGTTGCGGCTCTCTCCGGTGATGGATTTCTGAACGATGCCGGGATTGCATTTGCCCGGATGACGGGTTCCTCGATTTTACTTGGCAGCGCGTTTTTGGCGATTGGATATCTGATCAGCACCTGCGTACGTGAACGGGCGACCGCAGGCGGCCTAGCCATTGCAACCTGGATTTTTTTCGTGCTGATTTATGATACGGCCCTGCTTGCGCTGCTGGTAGACCAGGGAGAAGCCATTGCAGGTGGAATATTCCATACCATTTTACTTCTCAACCCGACTGATGCCTACCGGCTTTTCAACCTGGGCGGATTTGACAACATATCAGCCCTGTCGGGAACGATCGGTATGATGGCGGATGTCGATCTCCCCGTCTGGATATTGCTCGTCGTGCAGGCGGCCTGGGTGATCCTGCCTCTGGGTCTGGCCAGTCTGATCTTCAGGCGCAAGGATATCTGAGATGCTGTTCAGGAAAACACAGGGACTATTTCTTGTTTTGCTGGTCTCGCTTGCCGCATGCCGGGAGGAAGCCCCGGTGGCGCCGCCGCCCCCTGCACCCCTGACTCAGGATGCGACGGGCTATTTTTGCAACATGACAATGGTCGAACATCATGGACCGAAGGGTCAGATCTGGCTGAAACGGAATACCGGTCCATTGTGGTTTTCATCGGTTCGCGACACGGTTGCCTTTACACTGCTACCGGAAGAGCCGCGCGATATTCAGGCGATATACGTAACGGACATGTCCGGCGCCGGGTCGTGGGATAACCCGCTCGTCAACAAATGGATCGATGCGCACACCGCCTATTTCGTCATTGGAAGTTCGAAAAAGGGTGGCATGGGGACCGCTGAACCGGTTCCGTTCGGCTCCCGCTCGGCCGCCGGCGATTTTTCCGAACGGTTCGGAGGCGACGTAGTGACGTTCGACATGATTCCGGAGAACCGTATTCTCGGGTCTGATGACCCCGGCGAGCCCATACAAAATAAGGATCTGAACCAGTGAAACCCGTTTTCTCACGTCGCCGTTTTATCACCATCAGCGCCGGTGCCGCCGTTGCCGCGATGACCCCCGGCGGGACGTTCGCTGACAGTCCTCCTCCGGCCGTTCGCTGGTATGGAACAGCCCTCGGTGCAGAGGCCGAACTGATCCTTGTGCATTCTGACAAAAAAAAGGCGGAATTTGCACTGTTGATGGTGCAAAAGGAGGTCCGTCGGCTGGAAAAGATATTCAGCCTGTATGACGGGTTATCGCATATTTGTGCGTTTAATCGGAACGGTTTTCTTGACCACCCGCCGTTTGACCTGCTCCGGTGTCTGGACGAAGCCCGACGAATCAGTCAGATCACGAACGGTGCCTTCGACATCACCGTACAGCCGCTGTGGAACCTGTATACCCGCCACTTTGCAATGTTCCCGGATGGCAAGACGTTACCGTCGCCCGATCAGTTGGTCGCCGCCCGGAAGAAAATAGATTTTACCGCCGTTCGGATCGAGACCCGCCGCCTGTCGTTTTCACGCCCCGGCATGGCCATCACCATGAACGGAATTGCGCAAGGCTACATCACGGATCGGGTTGCCGATTTACTGCATGACCAGGGTTTTGAAAACGTACTGATTGATCTCGGTGAAATTGCTGCGCGCGGGCACCGGTCAGACGGGAGCGCCTGGCAAATCGGCGTCAGAACACCCGATCAGCCGGACAACATTCTGTGCAAATTACCGCTGCGCGATCGGGCGATTGCGACATCGGGCGGTTATGGTACCCGCTTCACACGTGATGGCCGTCAGCATCATCTGTTTAATCCGAAAACCGGTCTGAGCAGCCAGTTGTGGAAATCGGTCAGCGTTATTGCCTCGAATGCCGCCATGGCGGATGGATTATCAACTGCTTTTTCGTCTCTGCCGGAACCGGAAATACGCACGATCGCGGCGGCCACCGACGTGGCGGTGATCACGGTAGACGACACCGGCACCCGCCGGATCAATTTCTGACGGAACCTGTCCGGCCGTTTTGCTGCGTTGCCTAATGTAATACGCCCTCTATCTTGCCCGCATCCCGCAAATCAGTATACGCCTCAACGATGAAAGGTCTGACAGATCGGTGGTCGCGGCGGATCATTGCTTTGCGTTCCACTCTTCTCATCGCTTGCGCCCACTGGCCACCCGAGGTTGAGCGCTTGGCGCTCACGGTCAGGAAGTTATCGAGGTCCTCTTTTCGATAACATACAGCGCGCCCAAGCTTGATAAAGACAGGACCGCCACCATGACACCGCCACTTATTGAGCGTGGAAGTTGCGAGGCATCCATAACAAAAAAGCCGCTCCCGGTATATTGGGAGCGGCTGATCTTGCATCGCAAGTTAATTTGGTTGCGGGGGTAGGATTTGAACCTACGACCTTCAGGTTATGAGCCAAATAGGCCTATGTTTAACCAAAGTTACCTATTTACAATAAACTGTTATTATATATAGGTTATTTCAAGGTACTCGCTTAATCACGATGCCTGAATATAACCCATATTAACGCAAATAGGTAGCCCCATGGTAGCCCCGAATGAAACAGTGAACTTCACCAAGGCCATTTTGGGAACCCTTCCCCTGCCCCCAACCGGCAAGCGGTTTTCGTTTAAAGACGAGCGTGTGAAGGGCCTGATCATCCGGGTGACAGCCAACGGCCAAAAGACCTTCCAGCTCTATCAGAAGCACCAAGGACGCCCTGTCAGGGTGACGTTGGGCACCTTCCCTGACATGAGCATCGAGAACGCCCGCAAGGAAGCCACCATGGCCAAGGGGGCCTTGGCGGGTGGTAACAATCCCAACGTCGAGAAGAACAGGATACGTAAGGAGATCACCTTCAAGGAACTGTTTGATTTGTATATGGAGCGCTACAGCAAGGTCGAGAAGAAGTCTTGGCAGTATGATGAACGTGAGATCAACAAATTCCTGTCTCAATGGTTCAATCGCAAAATCTCCGATATCAGCAAATACGAAATCAAAACCCTGCATTTGAAGATCAGGGAGAACAACGGCCTCTATCAAGCCAACCGTATGTTGGAGCGGATCAGATCGATGTTCAACAAGGCCATTGAATGGGGTTGGGATGGTGGCAACCCGACGCAGGGAATTAAAAAGTACAAAGAGGAATCTAGGGACCGGTATGTTCTCCCCTTCGAAATGCCCCTATTGCTGCAAGCTCTAGAGGCCGAGCACAACGAAGTCGCACGGGATTATATCTATATGTCTCTGTTTACCGGCGCTCGCAAAACCAACGTTCTTCAAATGCGCTGGGAGCAAGTTGACTGGCACAACAGGACATGGCGTATCCCTGACACCAAGAACGGGGAGCCTGTTGTCGTTCCCCTGTCCGGCAAAGCAGAAGAAATCTTGGAACGGCGCTTAAAATCATCGAATGCCAACCCGTGGGTATTCCCTAGCGACACCAGCAAGAACGGCCACTTGACCGATCCGAAGAAGGCATGGATACGGGTTAAGCAAAGGGCAACGCTCACACTCTGGTCTCAAGAAGATAAACTGGCGCAAATCATGGCAGATAAAAAACAGTCGTTGCCGTCAGATCATGACATTGGAAGTCTGTTTCGCAGTGTTGAAAAAGAGGCCATTGGCCGCAAGGCCGAACTGCCGAAGGGCCTTATGGATATCCGGCTTCACGACATCCGGCGCACGTTTGGCAGTTATCAGGCGATCTCAGGAGCCAGCCTACAAATCATCGGCAAATCCCTTGGTCACAAATCACAACAATCAACCCAAGTATATGCGCGGTTGCATAATGATCCTGTACGGGCTTCTATCGATACTGCTACGGAAGCCATGTTTAATTTATCGAATGGGAAGTAATTTAGAGTGAATGATCCGCAAAGAATGAAAGAACTCAAAGAGGCGCTTTCGTTGATCCGGTCTGCGACGAAAGAGGAAGCAAGCGAACTCTTCAAAAACCGTATAGCAGCATTCGAAACCCATAGATTGCGGCTTGAAGAACCTGATAACCGTTTCGACACTCACTCACGCCATGCCTACATGGCAGTAGATGAGATGGAGACATTTGTAAGGCAGATGACAGGTTACAATGCGGGTTGGACGATCGACGCATTTACAAAGCATTTTTCAGAACACATTGGTCGAAATGCCAAATACAACACCGATATTCGAATAACAAATTGTTACTTCATTACACAAATGGTCCATAGAGGTGCATCTGAAACTCAAGCGATGAAACTACTTATGCGGCTGCGTGGTGACGGGGCTATGTCAAGCGGCCATCTCAGGGAGTTACGAGATACATATTCAGATTATAAAAAAATTGATTGCATGATGGAAGGTGATCTATCCATGTTTAGCAACGTCTATTCGATAACTGAATTCCTTGAGTTTTCGATTTCAAATCTAGAGGGCAACGAATTGGCTTCTCAGAAAGCTGTCGATGCCTTCCGCTCCTTTTTTCAAGAACTGATAGACTTAATGAAATCCAATCATAGCCTCGTCGCTTCCAAAGACACAGGTTATCCAGAAATATTCGGGTGTGTCATTGACTGGATGAATGCGGAATATAAAGACCCACTCGATTACTTTTATACTCATGATTCTCATCATACGGTCCGTTTAGCGATCAGGCGAAGAGCATTGTCAGAGTACATACATACGATGTCATATTACTTGGAAGAAGCTCTTAAACCTTAGTGTGGAACAAACTTTCTTCCACACTGGAATTTACTTTTCTCCACGGTGAAGAAACTAAATTCCACTCTCAGCCACATCTAAATTCATCCAAGTTACCTCAGAGCAAACGAACGCGGTGTTCGTTGCAGTTCGTAAAACTGAGGTAATTGGATATGACACAAAAACTTCTGACCAAAGAAGATGTCTCAAGGATATTGGGCATCACCGTTGGCACGCTGGCCGTCTGGCGCACGACCAAACGCTATAACCTGCCCTACGTCAAATCAGGACGCTTGATCCGCTATCGTGAAGAGGACGTTCAGGCCTTCATCAACTCCCGCCTCCATGGCGAGGTGTTGGTATGAGATGTTCAGCAAGCACACTGAAAACCAGTCTTCCGCCAGATCGTTATTACAGCGCACACCTAACCGGTTCATGGGGCAAGCCTTCAGGGCAGGATTGGCACTTGTGGGATAGGCTCTGTCCTTTCCATCAGGACCGACAGGCCGGTTCATTCGTCGTCAACAGGGCCACAGGAGCCTTCAAATGCTTCTCTTGTGGCGCGGCAGGTGGCGACATCATCGACTTTCACATGAAGGCCAACCAATTGGACTTCAAAGCTGCCTTCTCACAACTTCAGGAGATCGCGCAATGAATTGTGTCATGAAGTGGCCTTACAAAACAAAAGACGGAAACGTGGTTGGACACGTTATCCGTCTTGAGAACGAGAATGAACTTGGCGGCTCAAAATCTCGTAAACAGATCATACCGTACTTCAAGGAAAATGGTCAATCCGGTATTCCTGACGACTTGCCGGCAGAACATCGGATTTACGGTCTTGATAGCATCTCTGATTATTCAAACCCGATCTTCATTGTTGAGGGGGAGAAGTGCGCCTATGCGCTTCAGGAGCTTGGCTTTCAAGCCATAACCAGTCTAGGCGGGTGTGGGCAGGTTCATCTTGCGGACTGGTCCGTTATCAAGGATGCAGAGTGTGTCTATATCCTTCCCGACAATGACCAACCGGGCCGGAAGTATGCCTATACGGTGTATCAACGGATAAAGGCCTTCAACGGACTTGCTGAGGTCAAGCTTCTACGGTTCCCGATCTGTGACAAGACGGATGTATGTGATTACCTCAAAACCATCCCTGAACTGGTGGACTGGAACGAACTGGATAGCTTGCGGGTACACCCTGCCAAGGATACGGCGCGGGCGATACTGGAGCGGTATATCAGCACCAATAGCGAAGCCGTTCCGCCCTCATGGCGTTTCCTTGTCACCAAGCACAAACACAAGCTGATCAGTGTTAATGACCTTAGCCATATTCTGTTACCGAAGCGGGAAACGATCCTCTCGCCATGGCTGACAGAAGGCTCCATTAATATGGTCTTTGCCGACCGGGGCATTGGCAAGACTTTCTTCTGTCTGTCCTGTGCCGTTGCCTTGGCGAACGGTGACGGGTTCTTGAACTACAAGGCCGATAAACCCGTCCCTGTGCTTTATCTCGACGGTGAAATGCAGGCCACAGCCATGCAGGAACGGTTAAAACACCTAACGTGTGGGCAACCGACCAAGGAACCGTTGTCGATCTTCACGCCGGACTGTCAGGACCTGACCGATCATATCCCGGATATAGGTGATCCGACCGGACGGCTTGAGATCGACGAACTGGTCAAGACCGTCAATCCCAAGGTGGTCTTTATCGATAATATCTCGACGTTCATTCGTACCGGACATGAGAACGAAGGCGACAGCTGGTCACCGGTTCAGGAATGGGCCGTCCAGCTCCGAAAGAACGGTATCGCCGTTGTCTTTATCCACCATGCCAACAAGGAAGGGAAACAGCGGGGCAGTCACAAAAAGGAAGATGTGATGGATATCGTTATCCAGCTCAAACGCCCGGATGATTTCCTTCAGGGTACGGACGATACCCGGATGATGATCAAGTACACCAAGTCGCGGCACATGGGCGCGTTCGATACCCAGGACATCGAGGCTACCCTTAAGGACGTTGACGGTTCCCTGCAATGGACGTGGGAGGCGGGCGACCTGTCGTTCCAGCGGGCGAATGACTTGCTGAACGACGGCCTGTCCATGGCTGAAGTCGCAGACGAACTGGGCGTCTCCAAATCCACCGTTCATCGGTGGAAGAAGAAAGCACAATCGCAACAATCACTTTAAATCAATTACCGTTCCGCCGTTCCCCGCCCTAGGGCGGGGAACGGCGGAACGGTAAAACAAGGAAAAACTATTATGAACAAAAAAGCACTCTTGGGCGGTCTGTTACCGCTGCTGACAAATCCCGGAACGATGATAATTG
>Ga0316204_10008297_pt1 | contig 14544 bp, 9 predicted proteins | sample 6monrhotite_MG_2_FD_205661 | JGI IMG/M metagenome (GOLD analysis project Ga0316204, IMG submission 205661) | Microbial mat bacterial communities from mineral coupon in-situ incubated in ocean water Damariscotta River, Maine, United States -... | ecosystem: Environmental > Aquatic > Marine >...
CTTTTTTAAAAACTAAAATATCACCAAGTTTTTTCATAGGTAAATTTAGGGCTATAACGATGATATTTTTTATTTTTACAAATACTTCTAAAAGTGGGTTTGGAGTATTATATAGCACCACTTGGCCCATAAATCTTTTTTTATTGTGATAATATCTTAAGGCGAACCCTTTAAAAAAGTTAAAAATTCCCAATTTTCCCTGTTTTTTAACACCAGCAATTATTTTATTATAGACCCCTTCCCATATTCTAGGTACAGCAGGAACATACGTTGGTTTGATATCACGTAAATCATTACCAATATTTTTAATGTCAGTGTAAGTAATATCCATACCTGTAGCAAAAAACATATATTCGGCAATTCTTCCAAAAATATGCCATGGTGGCAATAATGTTAAGCCACTATCTTGTGGGCCAGTGTGGATCAACTTAGGTAAAATGTTGATTTGTGATGCTAAGTTTGCATGAGTTAGCATTACACCTTTAGGATCACCAGTGGTTCCAGAGGTATAAATGATAGTTGCTACGTTATCGGGATTTACCGCACTAATACGTTTTTCAAGTTCTTTTGCCTCTTTGCCATTTTTTTCAATAATTTGTTGGCCCTTTTCAATCAAGCTTGTCATAGAAATAACATTTTTTTTGGCTTTTTCTGGCATATTATCATCCATGACAATATATTTTGAAACTTTACCCTTTACTTTCTTTAACCCAGATTCAATTTTTTCAATTTGTTCTTTGTTATGAACCAATACAATGTCACTACCTGAGTGGCTAATGATAAAACCTAGTTCTTGACCTGTTGAGTCGGTGCCTCTAGGTACATCAATCGCTCCCGCTAATTGAATTGCAATATCAGATAATGTCCATAATTGAGAGACATCGGCGATGATGGCCACATGTTCTTTTGATTTAACCCCTAGGTCGATTAAACCTACTGCCAAGGCATGAGTTATTTTTTCTACCTGTGCGTAGGTATATGTTTTAAAGTCTTTTTTTTCTCTCCAACGAAATGCTATTTGTTCAGGATATAGCTTAAATGAAGTTTTGAAAATGTCTATTAGTGTTCTATACATGGTTTCCCCTTAAGTTTTACTATTTGCAAAAAATTTTGTTGGCAAATATAACTGTAAAGACTGTTATATAATCTTTTTTTCAATGTCAAATAGAAATCTTTTATGCTGCTTTTTTTTTACAAATACTTGATATTTCCTCACTAGGTAGTATTACTTATTTTTACGCTTATTTTTACCAATTGTAGTTTGCTTGCTTTTGATGTAATCTCATGTCACAATAGAAGTCTGTTGCAAATGATATAGGAGTAAGAAGCATGATAAAAAGAATAAATTTAGTACATTTTGCTTTGGTTTTTTGTTCAACACTAGTTTTTAGTTTGTATGCGCAATCTACCGGTAAAGAAGCTTTTCAAGCGAAATGTGCAAGTTGTCACTCAATAGGTAGTGGTGACCTTATAGGACCAGATCTTAAAGATCTCAGTAAAAGAAGAGAAATAAAGTGGATTTTAGGTTTTATTCAAGATCCAGGAAAGTACCTTGATAATGATAAAATTGGTAAGGAATTACTGGTAAAATACAAAATGAAAATGCCCAATCTTGGTATTTCTGCAAATGAAGCAAAAGATTTAGCAGCTTATATTGACACGCAATCAGGTGGTAACTCAAAAAAAATTGATGTGGTAGTACCAACAGGAGACGCTATTAACGGTAAGAAATTATTCCTTGGTAAGGTTAGGTTAGAAAAAGGTGGGGTAGCTTGTATCTCGTGTCACTCTGTAGCAGGTGAAGGGAAACTTGGTGGCGGTACCTTAGGACCAAATTTGACAGATATATTTAAGAGATCGGGAACTAGTTTGGCTTTAACACTAAAGTCTTTACCGTTCCCTACGATGAAAGGAATTTTTGATAAAAAACCTTTGGTCGAAAAAGAAGTAAATGATCTTTATGCATATTTTAGTACTATTAAACCCGTTAAACCAGGAAATCATCAAGCAAACTTTATTTATATTGGTCTTGGCGGATTTATAATTGTAATGATGATCTTCGCATTTGTTTGGAGAAATAGACTTAGAGATGTCCGCAGAAAATTAGTTGAAGGAGAAAAATAATGAGTTGGATAAAAGATATTATCAATCCCAAAAGAAGAGAGTGGGAAGAGTTTTATAGAAATCGTCATCAGCATGATAAAATAGTAAGAAGTACTCATGGAGTCAATTGTACTGGTGGATGTTCATGGCAAGTACACGTTAAAGAAGGTTTAGTTACATGGGAGACTCAACAGTTAGATTACCCAAAGTTAGAAAAATCATTGCCCCCTTATGAACCAAGAGGTTGTCAAAGAGGAATATCTGCATCATGGTATGTCTATAGTCCAACAAGAGTTAAATATCCTTATATAAGAGGTACATTACTTGATTTATGGCGTGCAGCTAAGCGTAAAAACAGTGATCCTGTAGAGGCCTGGGAATCAATTCAAAGTGATTCCGATGCTAGAGCATCTTATCAGCAGGCTCGTGGTAAGGGTGGATTTAGAAGATCTACTTGGGATGAAATGTTAGAGTTGATTGCAGCGAGTAATATTTATACTATTAAGAAATATGGTCCTGACAGGGTAGTAGGTTTTTCACCAATTCCTGCGATGTCACAATTAAGTTACGGTGCTGGTTCAAGATATTTACAATTGTTAGGTGGAGTAAACCTTAGTTTTTATGATTGGTATTGTGACTTACCTCCAGCATCACCAGAAATTTGGGGTGAGCAAACCGATGTGCAAGAAAGTGCAGACTGGTTTAACTCTAAATTTATCGTATCAATGGGTGCTAACTTAGGTATGACAAGAACACCTGATGTTCACTTTATATCAGAAGCGAGAACTAACGGTTCTAAGTTTACTGTTTTTTCTCCAGATTTTAGTATGGTATCTAAATTTGCTGATCAATGGGTCCCAATTAATGCAGGACAAGATGGTGCTTTTTGGCAAGCGGTGACACATGTTATTTTGAAGGAGTTCTATGTTGACAAAGATGTAGATTATTTTACAAAATACTCCAATCAATACACCGATGCTCCCATATTAGTTGAAGTTATGGATAAGTCTAAGCCAGGTAAGTTCTTAAGAGCGAATCGCATTAATAAGTATGCCAATGAAGAAAATGGTGATTGGAAATTCTTGATGTTTGATGAAGAGACTAAGGCACCTAAAATGCCAAAGGGATCAGTAGGGCATCGTTGGGCAAAGAAACAAGGCCAGTGGAACTTAGAATTAAAAGATGGAATTGATGAATCTGAAATCAAACCTCAGTTATCATTTATTAATGACAATGATGAAATTTTACAATTAGAATTTGAAGACTTTTCTAATGATAATAAAATAAGCAAGCGTGGGGTTCCAGTAAAGTATATTGAATCTAAAGACGGAAAGGTCGCAGTAACAACAGCTTTTGACCTATTAATGGCACAACATGGTGTTGGTCGTGGTTTAGACGGCGACTATCCTTCAAGTTATGAAGATGATTCTTTCGCATTTACTCCAGCGTGGCAAGAAAAGTTTACCGGTATTGGTAAAGATACATTAATTAACTTTGCTAGAGAGTTTGCTACCACAGCCGAAAAAACCGAAGGTAAGTGCACGGTTATTATTGGTGCGGGTATTAACCATTGGTACCATAACAATCTCATGTATAGATCGGCAATTACATCGCTTATGCTTTGTGGTTGTATTGGTAAAAATGGTGGTGGGTTAGCCCATTATGTAGGTCAAGAAAAATTAGCTCCCCAAGCGTCTTGGAAAACGATAGCCATGGCAGGAGATTGGCAAGGGCCACCTCGCGTCCAAAATGCTCCAACTTGGCACTATATGCATAGTGATCAGTGGAGATATGAAGGTCCTTTTGCTAAGTACAGCCAACTTAAAGGTGACAATAAGTTTACCGAAGGTCACACAGCTGATGCCAATGCAAAAGCAGTGAGAATGGGTTGGTTACCGTTTTATCCTCAATTTGAAAAGAGTAGTATTGAGATTGTTAAAGAAGCAAAAGATAACGGTGCTAAAAACGAAGAAGAAATCATCGCTTATGTAGTAGAGCAGCTAAAATCTAAAAAGTTAAAGTTTGCAGCTGAAGATCCTGATAACGAAAAAAACTGGCCAAGAATGTGGTTTATCTGGAGAGGCAATGCTATGAATGCTAGTGCTAAAGGCCAAGAATATTTCTTTAGACACTACTTAGGTACTCACGATAATTCAGTAGCTGAAGAAGAAGTAAGTAAAGATATGCTTAAAGAAGTACAGTGGCGTGATAGTGTTAAAGGTAAAATGGACTTAGTAGTTGATTTAAATTTTAGAATGGATACTACTGCTTTGTACTCTGACATAGTGTTACCTACTGCTCACTGGTATGAGAAAAATGATTTGAATACAACAGATATGCACTCATTTGTTCACCCACTATCAGAGGCTGTTCCTCCAAGTTGGGAGTCAAGAACTGATTGGCAAATATTTAAAGCTTTTGGTAAAACCTTAAGTGTAATGGCAGAAGATCATTTTGATGGTCCCATTGAAGACCTTGTTTGCTCTCCGTTAAATCATGATACTCCTGCAGAAATAGCACAAACCGAAGTTAAAGATTGGGCAAAAGGTGAATGTGAGCCAATTCCTGGAAAAACTATGCCAGGTATGAAAATTGTTACTCGCGACTATAAAAAACTTTTTAACAAATTTATATCTTTTGGACCAAACCCTAAAACTAAAGGTATTGGTGCACACGGTGTTAGTTGGAAGATTGGACCTATTCACGATAAAATGCTTAAAGAAATGCCAACAGTTAAATGGGAAGGTGAAGAGTATGTGTCATTAGAAGATGCTAAAAAAGCAGCTAATGTAGTACTTAGACTTGCTCCTGAAACCAATGGTGAATCGGCAATGTTAGCATTTGAATCGCATGAAAAAAGAGTTGGTTTACCATTAAAAGACATGGCCGAAGGTACAGCTGAAGTCACCATGAACTTTGATGATATTCAAAGACAACCAAGACGTCAATTAACAAGCCCAGTATGGTCTGGAATTATTAATAATGGTAGACAATCATACTATTTAGAACATGAGGGATATATTGCATTTGGTGAGCACTTACCAACGTATAAACCTAAAATTGATGCTGTACTTTATGGTGATATCAAAAAAGACCAAATGAGTGATAAAACCCTAATGTTGAACTATTTAACTCCGCATGGAAAGTGGCACATTCACTCAACTTATTACGATAACTTGAGAATGTTAACCTTATCTCGTGGTAAAGAGCCAATTTGGATGAACGATAAAGATGCCGAGAAAATTGGTATCGTTGACAACGATTGGGTTGAAGCATATAATGATCATGGTGTAGTTGTTACCAATGCTGCTGTGAGTTCAAGGATACCGCCTGGGATTTGCATTATGTATCACGCACCCGAGAGAACTATTGGCGTACCGAAGTCTCCTCTTAGAAAAAATAGACGGGCTGGTAGTCACAATAGTTTAACTCGTGTTAAGTTGAAGCCAAACTTGATGATGGGTGGTTATGGTCAGTTTACCTTTGGTTTTAATTACTGGGGGCCAACAGGTGTAAATCGTGATACCCATATATTAATTAGAAAGCTAGAAGGAAAGCCTCAGTACTAAGAGGCCATGGCAATATCTCTTGTGAGGTATTGCCAAAAGTAAAGGAATAAAATATGAACGTTAGAGCACAAATATCAATGATGTTTCACTTAGACAAATGTATTGGCTGTCACACCTGTAGTGTTGCCTGTAAGAACCTTTGGACAGACAGACAAGGAACTGAGTACATGTGGTGGAATAATGTAGAAACAAAGCCAGGTACAGGCTATCCAACAAAGTGGGAAGATCAATCAAAGTATAAAGGTGGTTGGACTGCCGATAGCAAGAATGGTGAAGTAAACTTAAGATTATTAGCCACAGACAAAAAAAGAGGGTATTCTAATATTTTCTTTCAACCGCATTTACCAACTATGGATGACTATTATGAGCCGTGGACATACAAGTATGATGACTTGTTTAATTCACCAGCCTCAGACGATCAACCTACTGCAATGCCAATATCTTTAATAACAGGTGAACCCATAGAAATTAAAGCTGGTCCAAACTGGGATGATGATTTAGGCGGATCTTCAATTTATGCAAAGAATGACCCTAATTTAGATGTGTTAACTCCGCATGAGCAACAAGCTATGTTCGAAATTGAAAAGATGGTATTTTTCTATCTTCCAAGAATTTGTAACCATTGTTCGAACCCTGCATGTGTTGCTTCGTGTCCATCAGGTGCATTGTATAAACGCGGTGAAGATGGTATTGTTTTAGTAAATCAAGATAAATGTAGAGGGTGGAGATATTGTGTGTCAGCTTGCCCATATAAAAAGGTTTATTACAATTGGAAATCGGGAAAGTCAGAAAAATGTATTTTATGTTACCCGAGATTAGAAACAGGGCAGGCTCCTGCATGTTTTCATTCTTGTGTTGGTAGAATTCGCTATTTAGGTGTGTTACTATATGATGCCGATAGAATTCAGGAAATTGCAAGTTGCGATGAAAAAGAATTAGTAGCCAAGCAACGTGATATGATTCTGGATCCTTTTGACCCTGAAGTTATAGCTCAAGCTAAAAAAGATGGTATCCACCATTCTGTGATTGAAAGTGCGCAGCAATCTCCTGTTTACAAGTTTGTAAAGAAATGGGAAATTGCTATGCCTTTGCACCCAGAGTTTAGAACATTACCAATGCTTTATTATGTTCCACCGCTTTTACCTGTTATTGGTAGACAAGAAAATGATGTAGTAGATCTAGACACAACAGATTTTTTTGGTTCTATTGAAACTGCAAGAGCACCGGTTAAATATTTAGCTAGCCTATTCGGTGCTGGTAATGAAGAGCCAATCATTAAGGCATTATTAAAACTTTATGCTGTGCGTCATTATCGTCGAATTCAGGATTTAGATGATGTTAACCAGTCGACCGTAGATCAAGCTTTAGCAAAAGCTGGGGTGACGGCCGAAGAATGTGAAGAAATTTTTAGATTGTCTGCATTGGCAACTGATACAGATCGTTTTGTAATTCCTAAAATGCACCGTGAATATGCTGCCGAGTTATTAGCTGATAAAGATAACTTTATGAGTGATGCTTATGACTATAAAGCCTCTGCCGGTTTTGGTTCTGTGTCAAAACCAGAGAGGGGAGCTTAATATGAGTTTAGTCGCAACAAAAAATAACACTGCCAAAGAAATTTTTATTTCTTTGGCGAGCATTTTAGAATATCCCAATTTTGGTTTAGATGATACCAGTAAGTATAAAGAGTTCAAAAGTAGAGTTGATGCTTTAAGTAAAATGGTAGCTGGTGAAAGTAGTGCTGCTAATGATAGCTTAAAATTATTTCGTGAGTCGCTTGAAAAGCTTTCAGCTTATGAGCTTGAAGAGGTTTATACCTTAACATTTGATATAACCCCTTCATGTTTTATTTATGCTGGTTACCTGCTTTTTGGTGAAAGCAATAAACGTCTTGAGTTTTTAGTTCAGCTCAAAGAAAAATATAAAGAATTTGGTTTTGAGCATGAGTCATTAGACTTACCTGATCATCTTAGTGTTTTAATTAGATTTTTAGCTCACCTAAGCATGTCAAGTGAAGAAAGTGCAGAGGTTTTATACAATGAGCTATTAGAAGATTGTTTGATACCAGCAACAAATATTATGAAAAGAAGTTTTGATAAAATTCAAAACAGAAAAGAACAAGATAAAATAGATGTTTCTATGTACTTTACTGGACTAAAAAATCCATATTTTTATTTGATTTCTATGACTGGGCATTATTTGATGACATTAGTTCCTCAAGGGTTTACACCTATAGAAGTGACACCAGAGAAAGCAGATTTTGATCCTGAAGAATTGTACAAAGATCAAAATGAGGATATTTGCGGTGGTTGCAATATTCCTGAACAGGTAAAAAAAGTTGGTAATTTGCCACCATTTATTAAATATAAAAACAGTGATGGAAGTCAGTCTGCTCAACTTCCCACCTCGTTAGATTTACCCTCAAATGAAGCAATGAAAGATATTAAAGGAGATTTAAAATGACCCAAGATCAATTATTATTTGGAGCTTTTCCCTATGTTGCACTTGCATTAGCAATCATTGTAACTACACTTAGGTTTACTAGTCGCAAGTTTTCTTACTCTAGTTTATCGTCACAATTTTTAGAAAAAAAGAAACTTTTTTGGGGTTCTGTAAGTTGGCACTATGGGCTTTTTGTTTTATTAGCAGGACACCTAGTGGCATTTTTGATTCCAAGAAGTATATTAGCATGGAATGGCACTCCCTGGAGATTATATGTTTTAGAGGGGTCGGCCTTAGTATGTGGACTGCTTGTAGTTTGGGGAATGATTGCTCTAATTTACCGTAGAATTTCAAGTGCTAAGATTCGTGTCGTAACTTCAAAAATGGATGTCATATTGTTATTAGTCTTACTAATCCAAGTAGTAGCGGGCGTTTATATTGCAATATATTACCGGTGGGGTTCATCATGGTTCGCAAGTTCCATGACACCTTACCTATGGTCGATATTATCTTTTAGTCCCGATCTTAGTTTTATCAACACCATGCCGTTTGCTGTTAAGTTACATATCTTCGGGGCTTGGTTGCTGGTAGCATTATTACCATTTACAAGGTTAGTGCACTTTTTATCTTTTCCTTTTTCATACTTTAGAAGACCAAATCAGGTTGTTGTTTGGTATAGAAAAAAGTATTAAAGCATAAAAATAATAAGTTTTTTTAACAAGTTAGTTGACAGATATTTAGATTGTTATGGTTAAAGGTTACTTTTTAGTTGCAAAACAACTTAAAGGTAACCACACTTGAAATGTATCTAAATTTCATAAAAAATATTGAAAGGATGTAAAATGAAAGTAAAAGATTTAGTAGATTTTAAGCGTGAAGACATTAAAATTCTTCATTGGACATGGATAGCTTTTTTCATTACCTTTTTTGTTTGGTTTAACATGGCCCCTTTAGCAAGTACAATGCTAAATAAAATGGGTTGGTTAACAAAAGAACATATAAAGGTATTAGCTATTTGTAATGTGGCTTTAACAATTCCCGGACGAATTGTAATTGGGGCAATGATTGATAAGTTTGGACCACGATTGATATTTTCGGGTTTAATGATCGTTATGGCAATACCAGCAATATTGTTTGCATTTGGTAACACTTTTATTCAATTGGTGATTTCAAGGTTGATTTTAAGTGTTATTGGTGCTGGTTTTGTGATTGGTATTCGTATGGTGGCACAGTGGTTTCCACCAAAAAATGTAGGCTTTGCCGAAGGTTTCTATGCTGGTTGGGGAAATTTTGGATCGGCTGCTGCGGCGATGCTAATGCCTTGGATAGCCCTGTCAGTATTTGGTGCTTATGAGGATGGATGGAGATATGCTTTAGCCTTTAACGGGTTGGTAAGTTTCTTCTATGGTATTGCATATTTTTTCTTAGTAAAAGATATTCCTAAAGATGGTGCAACAAAGTCTTATCATTTCAAGGCAGTTGAAAAAGCCCAACCTATGACGGTAACTTCTTATGGTGATTTGATACAGTATTTAGTGTGGTCGTTTCCATTACTAGGAGCGATTGGTGTTTTAGTTTGGCGTGTCAGTGGTATCATTATTGCAAAGGGAACTCCGCAAGCTCACCAATTATTACCTCAAAATTATGCTATTATTATTTATGTAGTATTAGGATTAATGTATGTCGCTCATGTGATGAAAGTATTACAGGTGAACCTGGCAGGATTGAAAAAAGGCTACCCGAAAGAAGAAAAGTATCACTGGGGAAGTGTAGCAGCACTTAACTCAACTTACTTTGCTAATTTTGGTGCAGAGTTAGCAGTTGTTTCAATGTTACCATTTTTCTTTGAGAAAGTATTCACAATAACACCAACAATGGCAGGTTTAATAGCAGCTTCTTTTGCTTTTGTAAACTTAGTGGCAAGACCTTTAGGTGGGTATATATCTGACAGAGTAGGTAGCCGAAAAAAGACAATGTTATTCTATATGATTGGTATTGCAGCTGGTTTTTTTGCAATGGGATTCATTGCAAAGTATGGTCCAATGGCTGCTGATGGTACAAAGACACTTGTTCCTATGTTTCAAGGTACATGGTGGATTATCGTAGCAGTTTTTATTACGGTTGGTTGTTCGATGTTTGTTCAAGGTGCAGAAGGAGCAACTTTTGCTATAATTCCTGTAATTAAGAAAAATATGACAGGACAAATAGCAGGTATGGCTGGTGCTTACGGTAATGTAGGTGCTGTGATTTATTTAGTAATTTATTCTTTAGTAGATGCGAAAACATTCTTTTATATCATTGGAGCTGGAGCCGCAATAAGCTTTTTATTTTGCTGGTTGATGCTTGAAGATCCTAAAGATGCGCACTCTGAACATTAAATTTAATAAGCTCTAGAGTAAATTTTTACTCTAGGCTAAAAACAAAAGGAGATTTTATGTCAAAAATAAATATTCAAGACTGGAATGTTGAAGATGAAAGTTTTTGGGGTTCTACGGCTAAAAAAATTGCTAATAGAAACTTATGGGCATCAATACCCGCACTGTTATTGGCTTTTTCAGTATGGATCATGTGGGGTGTACTTGTTAAGTATATGAAAGAGTTTGGCTTTAATTTTGGTATGACTAAAGGGTTAGTTGAAGGAACAGCAGAATACATAGCCGCCCTTAAAGAAGTTAATAATCTTTATTATACACTTCCTGCAATTGCTGGTTTGTCAGGTGCTACTCTAAGGTTACCTAATTCATTTTTAATATCCCTTGGTGGTGGTAGAAATGTAATATTTGTAACTACTGCATTATTGATTATTCCAGCCATTGGGACAGGAATGGCGTTGAGTAATATTAACACTTCGTATATCTTTTTTGCTGTTATGGCATTGTTGTCCGGTTTTGGCGGTGGAAACTTTTCATCATCTATGAGTAACATCAGTTTTTTCTTTCCCAAGAAAATGCAAGGCTATTCTTTAGGTATGAATGCAGGTTTAGGAAACCTTGGTGTAGCTGTAATGCAAAAGGTTATTCCCTTTGCAGTAGGTTTCTCTTTATTTGGTGGGACAGTAGGCGCGGTTGCAACAGCAAAAGGAGCACCATTTGCAGGATTACAAAATGCTGCTTGGGTTTGGGTTCCATTAATTGCTTTAGCTACTCTTACAGCATTTTTTCGTATGAACAATGTTTCTACTGGGACACCTAGTATGCCAAATACTATCAAGGGTGTTTCGAAAACTCTTTATATGGTATTTTTGGGTTTAGTGGCAGCTAGTGTTGGTGCTCTTCTATTAATTAGCGTAAAGTTATCAATGTGGATAGTGTTACCCATCGTAGTCGTTTTAGCAGTATTGCTAATGAAGTATGCGACACCATCTGAAATCAAAGGAAACTTAACTAAGCAATTTTCAATTTTAAGTGATAAGCATAACTGGATTATGACTATCATCTATACAATGACCTTTGGGTCATTTATTGGTTATTCTATGGTTTTTCCAAAGTTAGCACAAGATATATTTGTATATTCGAATGCTGCCGATCCCAGCTATGTAAATCCTAATGCACCTAACATTATGATATGGGCTTTTCTTGGACCAATGTTTGGTGCACTAATCCGTCCTGTCGGTGGTTGGGTATCTGATAAGATAAATAGTGGTGCTAAAGTAACTATGTGGAGTACAATTTTTCAAATTATTGCTGCTCTTGCAGTAGCCTATTTTGTAGTACAAGCTAGAGGAACTAAAACTCCAGAAATTTATTGGTGGCCTTTCTTTGTTGCTTTTATGGTACTTTTTCTAACTACTGGTATTGGTAATGGTTCTACTTTTAGAAGTATTCCTTATATCTTCTCAAAGGAAAAGGCTGGACCAGTGCTAGGTTGGACAGCAGCTATTGCAGCTTATGGTGCTTTTATTATACCAAAAGTTTTTGGCCAACAAGTAAAAGCAGGAACTCCAGAATATGCCTTGTATGGGTTTGCCATTTATTATCTAATTTGTTTAATATTAAATTGGTGGTATTATCAAGGCCCAAAAGCCGAAATTAAGAACCCATAACTTAAGGGGAAGTTAATTTCAACCACAATAGTTTTGAGAAATCAAGATTATTGTGGTGATTCTCTATGTTTTTTCGCACCATTATACCCATTAAGTTGTTTTTTATAACATTTTGAATGTGTAAAAAGGTATTGAAGCAAATAACTTAGAAGTAGTAATCTTGTTGTTTAGTAAAACCAAATGAAGAATAGCGGGTTTAAGTATATTTCTAAGAAAAAGGTGAGAGTAATTACTTTTACATTTTCTGTGTTTTTTATTATCGTAGTCTCAATTAGCACAGGAGTTACACATTTTATAGAGTCCAATGACAAGTTTTGTGCTTCTTGTCACACCCAACCTGAAACTACCTATTATCAACGTAGTATTGAGAAAACAAGCAGTGATTTAGCTACTTACCATGCAAAAAAAAATATTGATTGTATTGATTGCCACAGTAAACCTTGGTTTACGGGAAGGATTATTTCACAGTTTCAAGCATTTAATAATTATCTAGTTCACAGGGCTGGTGAAGGCAAAAAATTTAATAAATCAAGAAGCTTAACAGGCAATGAAAATTGTACTAAGTGTCACTCTAACTCGATGTGGAGCACTGAAAGAAGTGGGCACCATCATTCACCAGTGATGCAACAGAAATGGCAAGCTAAAGGTGGCCCTTTGCAAACTTGTGAAAGCTGCCATAATTCTCATGGAAAAACTAGGAGACTTCCTGGAAAGTTACTTTTAACATCAAATAATATTAGAGTTACAAGAATAAAAAATTTACCTTCAATGAAGAAATCTCATGTGTTAAATCAGTGTCAAAGCTGTCATAAGGTTTTAGATAAAGAAAAAGAAATTCATTTAGAGTACTTTAAATGAGTTCTTTTTTCTATTTATTCAATTCTAGCTTAATTTCTGTTCCTTGACCTCTTCTTGAAGTTATATTAATAGTAGCATTCATTAATTGGGCACGTTGCTTCATTAATGACATGCCTAAACCTTGATTCAACATGCTAGTATTAATACCCTTACCATCATCTTTTATTATAAGAGTAATTTTTTTGTCATTTATTTTTTCAGCTGTTATATAGGCAATGGAAGCTTTGGCATGTTTGTGGATATTCAATAGAGATTCCTGGATAATTCGATATAGGTTAATATCCCAGTTATCAGGAAAAAATGAGTTTAATTGCTCAAGATTAGTTTTGACTTTTATATTACTATTGTTGACTATTTTTGCAACTAATTTTTCAATAGCTGTACATAGACCTAAACCTTTCATGCCAACAGGAGAAAGGGTATGTGACATTTGACGGGCAGTTTCTGAAATAGAATTAAGGTAATCAATGACTTCGTCACACTCTGGTTCGGTATTTTGGTTTGATATGTTATAGCGCTTTTTTATCTTAACATAGGAAGATTGAATTAGCATTTTTACTAAAGCAATGGAAGTACCTAAATCATCATGAATCTCTCTAGAAATTCTGTCTCTTTCTTCTTCTTGAATTTTAATAATAGCTAATGAAAGGTTTTGTATCTCTTCTTGAGCGCTTTTTAGCTTGGTAATATCTTGTACGAAACCAGTAAAGAATATCTTATTTTTTATCATCGATTCACTTACCGAAAGAAACATGGGAAACTTTGTTCCATCTTTTCTTAGACCAACTACTTCTCGTCCGATACCAATAATTTTAGGTTTTCGTGTTTCTAAATAGTTGTTAATATAAGAATCATGTTCTCGTTTATAAGGTTGGGGCATTAAAAAACTAATATTTCTTCCTATTAAGTCATTAGCAGAATACAGGAACATTTTTTCCCCACCTGGATTGATCGTTTCAATAATGCCTTTTTTATTTATTGTGATTATGCCATTTACTGCACCTGTAATAATGGCATTTAACTTACTATAAGATGACTTAAGCTTAATTCTTTCTTCCCTAATGTGTTTTATCATGGGATAAAAAATATTAATAGCACCTATTAGAATGCTAGCTAGAATACAGCTAATTAACGCAGTTAATATAATTTGTATGTAGAAAGTATCATTGTGAACCACTTCCTCAAATACATGGACCGTTTTTTTTTAATTGTTTTGGGATTTTACTTTCAACTAAGTTTAAAATTATATTTAAGCTTTTTTCGCGAATTTTTAAAGAATTTTTACCTGTTGTTACCAAATGAATATTTCGCAGTAACATTTGCACATTATGATCTAGTATTTCTAATAGCTTGGGCGATGAATTGTTACTGAGATCTTCAAAATGATCCATAATATAAATATGGGATTTTTGTAAATCTTTTGCAGTTTGATTGAGAGAATTGGTTAGTTCGATACTATTTTCTTTATGTAAGTGATGTAACAGTTGTGATGATATTAAGCCAGATCTTTGTGATAGAACCCGGTATTTT
>Ga0316204_10008298_pt1 | contig 14542 bp, 16 predicted proteins | sample 6monrhotite_MG_2_FD_205661 | JGI IMG/M metagenome (GOLD analysis project Ga0316204, IMG submission 205661) | Microbial mat bacterial communities from mineral coupon in-situ incubated in ocean water Damariscotta River, Maine, United States -... | ecosystem: Environmental > Aquatic > Marine >...
GGCGTCTGTCAGGAAGCTGGCCGTTCCAGCGCCACCCCGGCGCCCACCAAAGGCGCTCGAGCCCGGCCGAATGATCAAAAGATTGGCCCCGAATGAGGCGATTTGTTCCTCGATAGCTTTGCTGGCACCTTCTGTGACGGACACCATGACAATGACCGCAGAGACGCCAATGACGACGCCAAGCATGGCGAGGGCGGACCTTAGAGCATTCACCCGCAAAGCGGTGAGGGCAACGCGTATGGCGGCGAAAATATTCATGTCCGGTCCTCCACGATTTTGCCATCGCGGAACACGATTTGCCGCCGTGCATGATCGGCGACGTCCTGTTCGTGAGTGACGAGGATGATGGTCATCCCCTCGCGATTGAGTTGGTCGAAAATTTGCAAAATTTCTTCCGAAGTCTGTGAATCCAGCGCGCCGGTCGGCTCATCCGCAAGTAAAATGGCAGGGTCGTTGACCAGAGCCCGGGCGATGGCGACACGCTGCTGTTGGCCTCCTGATAATTGCGAGGGTTGATGATCCATACGATCGCCAAGCCCCACTTGGGTAAGCCGGGCTTCTGCACGCTGTTTTCGTTCAGCCGCGGATATTCCGGAATAAACCAGCGGCAAGGATGCGTTATCAACGGCAGCGGTACGCGGCAGCAGGTTGAATTGCTGGAATACGAAGCCAACGCGACGTCCCCTAAAGGCCGCCAACTCATCGGGCTTCATGTCTTCCAATCGCTCGCCATCAATTTCAAGCTTGCCTGATGTTGGCCGATCCAGCGCACCAATCATATTCATGAAGGTCGATTTCCCAGACCCCGATGGGCCCATGATGGCGACATAGTCTCCGCGCTGAATATCTGTGCTGACGCCGCGCAATGCATGGACTTCATTCTCGCCCATTTTGTAAACACGCGTCAGATCGCGGCAATGAATAAGGGAAGATGTCATCCCTCTGACATCCGCGCTCGGGTAACAACCGCTTCGCCTTCTTCCAGTTGCCCGCCGACGACTTCGGTTCGACGTCCATCGCCGACGCCGACGCGCAAGCGGCGTTCTTCCAGGAAGCCATCTTCGGTTTCGACCCAAACGCTTGCGGCTCGTGTTTCTGCATTTTCAGCCTGTATTTGCTGAAACCGCGTCATTTGCTCAGCCGTCAGGATTGGGCGAAGGGCATTGGCAAAAAGCTGATTCATGGCATTGCGATCAGGTGGCTGACCGGACGTCTGGGCTTGTGTCTGCACCTGCATGAAGGCGGTGCGGACGGCCTGCTGCGCTTCTTCGCGCTGGGTGTCAGTCATCTCAAGCTGCTCGGCAATGCGGTCCATCATGCCACCGCCACCGCGCCCTCCGCGTTGGCCACCGCCACGACGCTCACCTTGTTGCGGTGCTTCAGCGGGTCTGGCCAGAACCTCAAGCGCTCCCGACGGACGAAAACGTAGAGCACCGTTCGGTACCGACAAAACGCCCTCGCGTTCGCCGGTGACAATGTCGAGATTGGCGGTCATGCCGGGCAAGAGCCGCTGGCCAGGATTATCCGCTGTAACAACGACCGTGTAAGTGACGACATTGGATTCATTGGTTGCTGCCAGACGGACCTGATCGACATTGCCGGCATAGCTTTGCCCCGGGAAGGCATCGACGGTAAAACTGGCGGTCTGCCCCTGCAAAATTTGTCCGATATCGCTTTCATCGACCTGTGCATCGATTTGAATGACAGAAAGGTCCTGGGCGATTGTGAAAAGAACAGGGGCTGACATGCTCGCGGCAACAGTCTGTCCAACGTCGACCGCGCGATTAATCACCACGCCGTCAATCGGCGCACGGATAATGGTGCGTTCGAGATCAATTTGAGCTCCGCTCAGCGTCGCTTCTCGCTGTTGCAACGTGGCGCGGGCATTTACGATTTGGGCCAGCGCGACAGCGCGTTCGGAGCGGGAGGATTCCAGTGCCGCTTCTGCGGCTTCGAAAGCGGCTGTGCTGGCGATCCCACGTTCCAGTAGAGATTCGACGCGGCGGAAATCTTCCTGAGCGACGCGCAGATTTGCATCGACTCTCTGCAATCCGGCCTGCTGCAATGCAATTTGGGCATTGGCCGTGGCAACAGCTGCTTCGGCCTCGCGGACCCGGGTTTCATAAGTTTGAGGACCAATTCGGGCAATAATCTGCCCGGCTTCGACGGGCGAATTGAAATCTACCGTTAGCTCGGCGATTTGACCTGATAATTGCGAGCCAACTTCGACGGTCACGCGGGCGCGAACAGCCCCGGTTGCCGCGACCGAACGGCGGATATCCGCAAGCTCGGCAGCTTCCGACTCTATCGTCAATTCGCCGGTCGGCGCGCTGCGTCCAAACACATACCATCCGCCGGCAATAGCGATCACAACGGCCGCACCAGCCGCGATCCATAATCTATTCATTAAATCAGCCCCGATCTCTATCCCCGGAACGTAGCCCGAGTCGCTATTCCGTCGTAAATGGCGCAATTAACTGCAGCTTCAAGTGAATTCGCGTTTAGAATGGGGCTTAGCCTATAGGCCCATACGATCATTGAAGCGTCCGCCGGTTTCAATTCCCACAAATGATAACAGGTGGGCGACCAGCAATATCATCAGAAATCCGAACGTAATCGCCAATAAAGTCCAGGGAATCAGGCGCGGGCCCATCGCGGGGTCCGGCTCGCGACGGGTTCGCAACGCGGAAAATGCGAAGGCGGCGGCTGAGGCGATGAAGAGAATGATTGTGAGGGTGAGGGACATTCCGGCTCCGGTGCCTTGGTGAATCCATGTTCGGTCTTGGCCCAGAAATAGGGTCGAATGTGCAATTCTACCAGAGCTATGACCGCAGCAATGGTTTGCAAAGGCCAATAAAGCGGCATGCGCGCCACGTCTATCCATCGTGTGCGCAAGCCTGCACGGCGTATTGCAACGAGGCCGCACAGCATGGAGGCGGCGTATCCGAGCAGCAAAAGTCCGATGGCAGGCGTGTTGATGTCGGTGAGGCCGAGCATTGCCAGCCCAGCGAATAATAACAGTGCCGGACCATGCAGCAGGGCCGAGAGGGCGGCCGCGCCGATGGTTATTGAGAGACTGAAAGCTGCCCCGATCGATAATCTGGATGGCTGCCGCAGATGGACGGCCAATGTCTGGATATAGCCTTTCAGCCAGCGCGATCTTTGACGGATCCACGGGCGGACATTCTCTGGTGCCTCCTCCATCGTTTGAGGCGCGATAACGTCGCTGCGATACCCCAAACGCGCTAGCCGAAAACCCAGATCCGCATCTTCGGTCACATTATACGCATCCCACCCGCCCGCTTGATTGAGGGCTGCGCGGCGGAAATGATTGCTGGTACCTCCGAGCGGTAGCGGCAAGTCAAACCGGGCCAAGAACGGTAGGATGGCGTGGAATTGAACGGCATATTCCAGTGCGAATTGCCGGGTCAGCCAATTTCTGTCGTGATTATACCAATTAAGGGGCGCCTGAACGCATCCAAGCTTTTCGTCGCCGGCCGCAAATGCCTCGGCGGCTGCGCGTATCTGACCCGGGTGTGGCACATCTTCCGCATCATAGACTGTGACGATGTCGCCGCGCGCAAAGGTCAGTGCATAATTCAGGGCGCGGGGTTTTGTGCGGGGGGTGCCGCTCGGGACGATGACAATTTCAAACCGGCTGTCGAAAACCAACTGCCGCGCTGCCTGAATGGTTTCATGGTCGTCAGCTTCCATGATGATTTTGATATCGAGCAATTGGGGAGGATAGTCGATGGCTGAAAGGGCACGGGTCAGTTGTGCGAGCACGGCCGCTTCTCTGTAGACCGGTGCCAGAATGGTGAAAACGGGAAGTTCTTTTTGGAGCAGTGGTTTTGTTGGAGCAAAACGAGCGGGAAGAGCCGCCGCAGAGAGGCGAAACAAGATCAGGCTCAGGAAAAATAGCGCTGCCACTGCCTGAAGCATGGCCCAGCTCAGGGCGGGCGCAGTTGTCAGGCAAATAACGCTCGCGAGGCACACCGCAAATACGGCACGCTTTTGACCCTCCGAAATGCCGGTTTTAGCCGACAAAACAGGTGAGTGATAAAGCAGGCCATTCGCCGCCTGATCCGCCCACCCCGGCGCCAATCTGTGCGGTGCCAGCCGCTCGACTGCACGCATGTTTCTCCCGGCAAGCTCGCTTGCCAGATATCCCTGCCCATCCATCGTCCACCCCGATGTTTATTGAAAACAACTTTAGGCAGAACTGTGGAAAAAAGCGAATCGCTTAGTGATTTCAGGCTTTCGGGTTGATCAAGAGATCGAGCTTCACATCGTTCAATATGTCATCGGTTGTAAAAACCGCGGCCGCAGACGTCGGAAACCCATCCGGCATGTCGTTATCCTGTTCGGCGCGCTCGGCCAAAGACAATGCCAGTGCCCCGATGCCAGGGTTGTGTCCGATCATCATCACACTGTCTGATCGTTCAAAAGCCTCGATCGCCGCGCGAAACAGCATTTCCGGAGAGGCGTGATAAAGCGCCATCGGGTCATCAAATTTCGGATTACCCAGAGCCTCGCGCATGGTCACAAAGGTCTGCATGGCGCGCTGGGCTGGTGACACGAGTACCAGTCCAACCGATAGGCCCGCTGCGATCAGTGCTGATGCGGTCTTGCCAGCATCTTCACGCCCACCCGGCGTAAGGCCGCGATCAAAATCATCATCCGCATCCATGCGGTCGACAGCTTTGGAATGGCGAACAAGGATCAATCGAGGCATGAGCAGTCTTTCGGATCGTCGAAATGGGAGTTTGCCGTGACTTGGCCAAAAACGCTACTGGCCAATGCGTTTTTTCCACGGTCGGAATGTGTTTATCCTAATCCAGCGTCCGGCGATAACGTGTCAGGGCCAATGTCGCGATTACAGCAAATGTAATCATCAACGGCCAGAGATTGGGCCAGACATCCGCCATGTCAGCTCCCTTCAACATGATGGAGCGTACCGCGCGAATGAAATGAGTGGTTGGCACACCTTCACCGATTGTCCGCGCCCAAGCGGGCATGGCGGCATAGGGAAACATGAAACCTGATAGCAATATCGACGGCAAGAAGACGAAGAACGTCATCTGCATGGCCTGCATTTGTGTTCGTGCCAGTGTCGAGAACAAAAAGCCCAGTGACAAGTTGACCAGAATGAAAATGGCGACAGCGGCGATGAAGGCAAAAGCGCTTCCCAGGAAAGGCACGCCGAAAAGGTATTTTGCCGCCAACAACATCAATGCGACCTGTATTGCTCCCACAAGCACATAGGGCGCGATCTTGCCCGCCATCACCTCCAGCGGCCGCGTTGGTGTGGCAAGCAAGGTTTCCAGCGTGCCACGTTCGGCTTCTTTGGTCAGGGCCATAGAGGTCATCATCGCCATGGTCATGGTCAGGATAATACCGAGTAGACCCGGCACGATATTCATCGCGGTTTCGCCCGCAGGATTATACCGTCGGTGGATCACCGGTGTCGCGGCGAGGGCACCACCCCCATATTCCGCCGTCGCATTGGCAACGATTTGCGGGAAAGCGCCGGCCCCGGCCCCTGCGGCTACTGGATCGGACGCATCCACATCCAGCAGAATATCCGGATGTTCTCCACGCAAGAGATCTCGTTCAAAATTTGCCGGGACGACGAGAATGAAGATTGTTTCGTTTGTACGAAAGGCCGCGTCGGCGTCACCGGGCGAAATAGTGCCTTGAATGTCGAAATACTCGGACGTTTCCATGCCCTCGATGATGGCGCGGACCGCGGGGCCATCATCACCCAGTTCAACCAAGGTCGGTAGATGTCGCGGATCCGTATTGATAGCGTAGCCAAACAATAGGAGCTGAACCAACGGAATGCCGATCATCATTGCAAACGTCAGCCGGTCGCGCCGCATCTGGATGAATTCCTTCATCAGGACGGCCAGAATTCGGGAAAGGGAGGCCATCATGAGAAATTGTCCTCCGCGCCAGTCATCAGGTAGATGAAGGCTTCCTCCAGTCCGGTTTTGGCTTCGCTGACAATGATGCCAGCATTGCCGGAATAACGCATGACGGCGGTTTTTAGAGCAGCTTCATTCTTGCCTGAGACATGCATGGCGGATCCAAAGCGCGCGATTTGATCGACACCCTCAGCGCCTTCCAATTCATCCTGTATCGGTTGCAGGCCTTTGCCTTCAATGCGCCATGTGTGCAGGCCGACCCGCGAAGCGATTTCGTCTGACGGCGCATCAATCAGTTTCCGGCCATAGGCGATATAGGCGATGAAATCACACTGCACGGCCTCGTCCATATAATGGGTGGAGACCAGAACCGTGACGCCCGCCTTGGACAGTTTGCGGATACGGTCCCAGAAGTCTCGACGCGCTTTCGGATCCACTCCAGCCGTCGGTTCATCCAACAGTAAAAGCCCGGGCGAATGCAAGGACGCCGCAGCGAGGGCCAGACGCTGTTTCCATCCACCGGACAGGGTATCCGCCATCTGGTGGGCGCGCGGCTCAAGGCTGTATTCCTCCAACGCTCCATCAACGACCGACTTTGTGTTCGGCAAAGCATGCAGGCGTGCCATAAAATCCAGATTTTCACGAACCGTCAGATCGCCATAAAGCGAGAATTTCTGCGTCATATAGCCGACGCGGGATTTGATCTCGCGCGCCTGTTTGAGGATGTCATAGCCCAGGGCTTGGCCCGACCCGGCATCCGGCTTCAGCAGGCCGCACATCATGCGGATAGTTGTTGTTTTGCCTGAACCGTTTGGTCCCAAAAACCCGTAAATCGCGCCTTTGGGCACGGCCATGGAAAAGTCATCGACCACTGTTTTGTCGCCAAAACGCTTGGTCAGACCTTCAACCTCGATGGCGATTTCTGTCATGGTCGTGTCATTCCGGCTGGAAGGTCAGAGGCGTGCCCGGCGGCGGAGGTGAAGCGTCGATAAAGCGGGCTTCCGCCCGAAACACCAGCCGGGCGCGCTCGTCCTCGGAATAGATGACGGGCGGTGTGAAGGATGGCGCGGCATCGATGCGTCGAATTTCAGCTTGCAGGCCCGAAGCACAGGACGAACAGGATATGTTCAACGTCGTTCCGACCTGCCAGTTCCCAACCTCTGCTTCCGGGATGAAAATAACGGCATGCACAGCATCGTCTGGCAACAGACGCAAGACCGGCTGGCCTGCACCGGAAAGTTCACCCTCAAAGCGGATCTGACGGTCGATCAAGGCGGCTGCGGGGGATGTCACCGAGCGGCGGCGTATCATCTCACGCAAGCGATCGCGCTCAGCCTCGGCAATTGCGACTTCAGCGGTGAGGGCGCGCAGCTGGTTTTCACGCGCCGGGAGGGCGGTGAGGGTCAGGCGCTGACGCAATTCTGCAACGCGCGCATTGGCCGAGCTGGCCGCAGATTCCGCTTCATCCAATCGGGCGCGCGGGACAATACCTCGGGCGAATAGGTCCTGTTGCCGTTCCAGGTTTTCAGATGCTTCGCGTTGCGTGGCGCGGGCCGCTGCGAGTTGATCGCGAGCGGCGGCGATCTCTGGCTCACGTCCGCCAGCGGCGGCATCGTCAAAGCGCGCCGAGGCGGCTTCGATCCGCGCTTGGGCTGCTGCGAGTTGTTCATTCTCCAGCGCACTATCAAGCTCGAATAACAAGGCTCCAGCTTCGACATGATCGCCCTCGGCCACTCGAATGGCGTTGATCCGCCCGGCCGTTTCCGGGGCAATCAAGCGATAGTCACCTTCGGCGTATCCCAGATAGATCGGGTCGGCATTGTCGCTGCATGCCGTCAGTGCCAATGGAACTAAAAGAAGAAGCTTACGCATCTGTATCTCCGCGAGGCTTGAGGCCGTTCAATACTATGTCGGCAATGGAATCTGCCATTTCGCTGGGGTCGATTTCTGGATCACCGGGCATTTTGAAAACTGTCGAGAGCATCATGTGGGCAACGGCAGGGCCCATGAAGGCGAGCAAAGCGGCTTCGCTGGAAACGTTGCGAAATTGGCCGTTTTTCGCTCCGGTTTCGATCAGGTGCCGTATCGCCATGCGGGCGATATCGATGACGCGTTCCCGATAGAAAGCGGCGAGTTCGGGGAATTTTCCGGCCTCTGCCAACACCAGACGAGGCGCTGCGGATACGCCGGGATCGCTCAATGCGATCAAAGCCATTTTTAGGATGGCGCGATAAGCTTTTTCCGGATCGTGGTCCGCGCCCATCAAGGAAAGCGTCGAGGCCGCATTGGCAATGCGTCCGGCAGATTGCTCCACCAGCGCTTTGAGCATCGCTTCCTTACTGTCGAAATAGAGGTAGACCGCGCCCTTCGAAAGACCGGCGCGCTTGGCGATGTCTTCCACGCGTGCGGCTGCGAAGCCGCTTTCGGTGAAGATTTCCAGCGCTGCCGACAAAATTTCATCCGGCCGGTCTTCCGGGCGACGGCGGGCGGCCTTGGGTTGGGCTTCTGTGTCCATGACACGTATATAACTGACCGGTCAGTCAGTTGCAACGAAGCAAGGCAGGTAATGTGTGTGGGGAGAGGGGGGGGGAGAAGGGAGAAGGGAGAAGGGAGAAGGGAGGGGCGCGGTGAAGGTTGTAGGCTGAGGAAAGCTGACAAATAGCCGTCATCCCTACGAAAGCAGGGACCCAGTTGCGACCATGCCAATCGGCCGGGCTGAGCCGACTTGTCATTTGCATTCGCGCTCCACAGATTGCGCGCATGAATTTTCAGCTGCACCGCCGCTCTGGGCCCCCGCTTTCGCCGGGATGACGTGAGAGACATCGAGGTTGGAGGGAAGGTGATCAAAGACTTCCGGAAAAGGAATGCCATCCGCCCCGCATCGCGCTAGCATCCAACCAAACAGGAGACCGCCATGTTCGAACACATCTATCTCGCGCTTCACATTCTCATCGCGCCTGCATGGTTATTGCTGGCCATAGCGCCGGGCTGGGTGTGGACGCGGCGGATTGTGCATGCGGCGTTCTATCCGCTCATCCTCGCGGCGATTTATCTGGCGTTCCTCTCCGCCGGGATATTCTTCGGCCAGTCTGATCCGGAGGCGGGGATGTCCTCGCTCTCTGCAGTGATGGCGCTGTTTTCTCACCCGGTCGGAGTGCTCACCGGCTGGACGCATTATCTGGTCTTTGACCTGTTTGTCGGGGCGTGGATTGCACGTGATGCATTGCGCGTCGGCCTCAATAAATGGGTCGTTCTGCCCGGCCTGTTCTTCACCTTGATGTTCGGCCCCGTGGGTCTGGCGATCTATCTCCTGACCCGCAAACTCTCCGGTAAGGGCGAATGGTCTCTGGTGGAGGGGCCTTGATCCTCATGGCAGAAATAGCCGTCATCCCTGCGTATGCAGGGATGACGGTTTTGGGGGCGACAAAATCGCGCGATACGTTTTCGATTCCCTCCCGCACCAACCCCCGCTACCTTTGCGGGCATGATCCGTCTGGTTCTCACCTGTCTGGTTTCCGTCCTCCTCGCCGCGCCGTCTTTCGCGCAGGAGGACCAGCTGCCGCCTCTGCCGACCCGCGCCGAAGTGCTGGCGGAGATTGAGGCAGCGCTGACGATTGATGAATCGTGGGAGGCGGCAGAGCGACCGGCAAGCGAATTTAGTGAGTTGTATTATGCCGCCGTCAGTATTGTGGGTGTTTCTGACGAAGAACTGCCTTTTGCTCAAACTATCGAAAACTGGCTTGCGATAATCTCGCGGTTGCTCGTCGAAAAATCAGAATCTGAGGAAATGCGAGCGGATTCGATATACGTTTTCGGCGATGCTGTTTCTGGAATGTGGGAAATCCAGAGGTCGCGGGGCGATGGCATTGATGCCGACCTCATGGCACCGCTAGCCGATCTTACCACAGAAACAATTCTGGCCTACGCCGACCTGCTTACCGAGGAGGACGAATGGGTGCGGTCGATCCTTGGTTATCAACTTGGTCAGCTTGCCTTGCTTCATGCCGACCTCAGTGATTTTGAAGATGCACAATTAGCCATGGCTGCCAGTTGGCGACTCCAGCCGCCACAGCTGGAAGATGGTTGTGCGCCGTTACGGGCAGGTTTTTCATGGCTGGAAGTTGGCCAGTTGTTGCGTGCAAGAGACTGGGTCCAAACCAGTGTGGAATGCCGCATGGCAAACGGTAATTTTGGCTGGAATGAGTTGACCGATTTGACAAGTAGCCTCGTCTTTCATGAGCCTCGCGAGAGCCTTGATCTTCTTATCGCGGGCGAGGTGCTGGCCCCGGACGCCGGTCACCTTGGCGAAGAATATGTATGGATGGGTCAGGTTCTCTCCGATCAGGACGAACGGGAATCGGCCCGACTGGTATTGAGTCGTGCCTATCGTTTCATGGCCGCGAGTGCGGATGAATACTCTCTCCATGACTGGTCTGGACTGCTCATCGGCTTTAGCGAAATCGGCCAGTGTGGCCGATATTATGAGATTGCGCCGTATGTTCGAACGCAAATGGCGATGTCTGTGCTGGAGGATCGGCTGGCTCGACTGAATGCTGGCCCGGATGGGTATCGAATAATTGTTGGCGGGCCAGACCCGGACGAGACAGCGGCAGGCCGTCTGTTTCGGGCTGAGATGAATTGCGGTAGCGCGTTCGAGGCGGTTCGGCAGTATCGTGGATTCTTGGAAAATTATGGAGTCGTCCACGAAACTCACGGAATGTTTGGCGTCGGTAGCAGCCAATTCTATCTCGCCATTTTTGCAACACTGACGGTCACTGGAAAACGCGCATTTCTGGACGCACTGAACAGGCATCACGCCATCGACCTGCCGGACGATGCATATGAGGGTGGAGTGCCAGATGGCCGTTATCGCACCCTTTTCGCACTTCGGGTTCTGGCGGCTGGTGAGCCCTTGAGCCCCTACGACCAGGAGGCTGCAATCCGCGACCAGTACGCGATCGCCGAGTATTATCGGGAGTGGGGCGGCTACGAATACATCGAAGCCCTCGCATGGCTGGCGTTGGCCCTCCCCGAATAGCCGCCCCACGCGCGCCCGCCATTGACGAGAACGCGGCTGCGGCCTAACTCGCGGGGCCGTATCCCTTTGTCACAGAAAGCCTGATCTCATGTCTCTTTCCCAAGCCGCCGCCAACGCCAAAGCCTGGCCGTTCGAGCTCGCGCGGGAGATTCTCAAACGGGTGGAAAAATCCGGCAAGGATGAGGTGATTTTCGAGACCGGCTATGGTCCGTCCGGCCTGCCGCATATGGGCACGTTCGGCGAGGTCGCCCGCACCTCCATGGTGCGCCATGCGTTTCGCGTTCTGACGGATGATAAAATTCCGACGCGGCTGATCTGTTTTTCCGACGATCTGGACGGGATGCGCAAAATTCCGCCCAACGTGCCGCAACAGGAAATGTTGCAGGACTATCTGCAAAAGCCGCTGACCGATGTGCCGGATCCGTTTGGCACGCATGAGGGCTTTGCCCAGCACAATAATGCGCGGCTGCGCGCTTTTCTCGACGGGTTCGGTTTCGAATACGAATTCCTGTCGGCGACCGAGCAATATCGCTCCGGCGTATTTGACGACGTGCTCCTTCGCGCGCTGGAAAAATACGATGACATCATGAAAGTGATGCTGCCCACTTTGGGCGCGGAACGTCAGGCGACCTATTCGCCTTTCCTGCCGATCTCTCCCAAGACTGGCCATGTGCTCTATGTGCCGACCAAGGCGCGCAATGTTGCAGACGGCACGATCACCTTCACCGATGAGGATGGCGAGGATGTCACAATTCCCGTCACCGGCGGGAATGTGAAACTGCAATGGAAGCCGGATTTCGGCATGCGCTGGGCGGCGCTGGGCGTTGATTTTGAAATGTTCGGCAAGGACCACCAGACCAATGCGCCGATCTATTCGCGCATCTGCCGGATTCTGGGTGTCGAGCCGCCGGTTCAATATGTCTACGAGCTGTTTCTGGACGCTGTGGGCGAGAAGATTTCAAAGTCGAAGGGCAATGGTCTTTCGGTTGAGGAATGGCTGCGCTATGGCACGCCTGAAAGTCTGTCGCTCTATAATTTCGCCAAGCCGCGCGTCGCCAAGCGCCTGCATTTCGACGTCATTCCCAAGGCGGTGGATGAATATTATCAACACCTTGCCGCCTATCAGACGCAGGACGAAGCCAAGCGGCTGGAAAATCCGGTCTGGCACATTCATGACGGCAACCCGCCGTCGACATGCCCGCCTGTCAGCTTTGCCTTGCTCTTGAATCTGGCGTCGGTTTCTGGTGCGCATGACAAGGCGACACTGTGGGGCTTCATCGCCAAATACGCCCCCGGCACGTCGCCGGAAACGCATCCGGTTCTTGATGGGCTCGCGGAACGCGCGGTGGCCTATTATGAGGACTTCGTCAAACCCGAGAAGACCTATCGCGAAGCGTCCGATCTGGAACGCGGCGCGATGCTGGATCTGATTACCCGCTTCAAGGCGCTGGACCCGGAGACAAAAGACCCGGAGACGATCCAGAACGAGGTCTATGCCGCCGGCAAGGAACAGCCGTTCGAAAATCTGCGCGACTGGTTCAAGGGGCTCTATGAAGTGCTGTTGGGCCAGAGCCAGGGCCCGCGCTTTGGCGGCTTCGTTGCGATTTACGGCATCCCGGAAACCATCGCCCTGATCGAACGCGGTCTGGCGGGTGAGTTGGTCTTGAAGGCCTGACTTTCAAAATTTGATGTAAAGGATAATTGACATAACGTCAGCAATTTAATACGTCTGCGCATGTCAAAAATTACTAACACTAGGTATATGGAGTTTGACATGAGTTTTTATGAGAAAAGTAATGCGCTGATGCTGGCAGCGATCACTCTGGTTTACGGAGTATATTTCGCAATGGTGTTAGGAGTTCCGTTGTTGTCCGGTGGCGGGTTCAACACAGAGATTGGCCTGCCAATGTCCAACGGGCTGATGATCGTGACCGTTATTGCCCTGATCGCGATCTCTGTTGCCGGCCATATTCTGATAGCGATTTTTAACAGGAAAGACGCCGGCAGTCAGGACGAGCGCGATAAGCTGATCGAGATGCGCGGCGACCAGCGTGGTGGATTTGTGATGGCTTTCGGGGCCGTCTGCGCGATGGGCCTTGCGATGCTCGCTATGCCGCATTTCTGGATCGTCAATATGATCCTCGGCGGGCTGGTGCTTGGCGAGATCGTTAAGGCAGTTTCGAAGTTGATCGACTATCGTCGGGGAGTTTTGGCATGAGTTTTCGTGAAAAAAGTACGTGGGTTTTGCTGGCGGTCACGCTGGTCGTCTATGGCTGGTATTTCGTGACCACGCTGGGCGGAGTCGTGGGGGCGGACGCTCCGGCTGTCCTGGATAACGTTCGCTTGTTCGGCGCGATTGTGACGCTGGTCGTGCTCACCATCATTGCCCATATCGTCATTGCCATCCTGTCTCCCAAGGACGCGGACCAATCCGATGAACGCGACAGGTTCATCGAGCTGCGCGGAGATCAGCGCGGTGCTATTTTGATGGGGATTGCCCTGTTCTCGACTATGGGGCTGGCCATGGCGGGCGCTTCCGTTTTCTGGATTGCGCATGCGGCACTGGCCGGTCTGGTGGTTAGCGAAGTCGTCAAAGCGGTTTCGAAGCTGATCGATTACCGGGGAGGTGTGTAAGCATGGGCAAGCCCACCCGCATCACCAATCGCCTTCGTGAGTTGCGCTTTCATTCAACGGAGATGACGCAAGCGGACCTGGCGGCTCGCGTGGGTGTGACGCGTCAGACCATCATCGCCATCGAGCAGGGGAAATATTCTCCCTCGCTCGAAGTGGCGTTTCAGATCGCGCTGGTCTTCGGGGTGCCTCTGGAAGAGGCGTTTCAATACCCTAAGGCGGGTTGATCAAGCCGCCGGGCGGTATTGGCCGAAATGGTTGTGGATCATCCGACGCAGGCGCGGGTCGGCATCATTGACCGCATCGCGTGTTGGGAAAGCCGGCGCCGCGCGCAATGTCTCGATCGGGACGTTCAGAACACATCGATCATAGGCGGTGTCGAGTGTCAGGGATTCCCACGGCACCGCGTATAATCGCTCTCCGAGTTCGCTGGCTTCATCCAGAAGGATTGTGGCATGCATGACGCGTCCGGTGGTGACACCGACAATCACATCATCCAGCGTTCCCAGCTTGCGGCCGGAGGGACTGACAACGGAAATTCCGTGCAGAGCTGTGGTGGAGGAAATGCGGGGGAGAATGGACATGGCCTCGCTCCTTTTTCATGAAGAGGCTTCATCATCGACCGCGCCTGAACTCGCTGGTTCGCGATTTGTGTTCACGCGCAAGTATCAATCGCCAGTGATTCGGCGACATTTCAGTGACGTGAAAATGTCCGGAATGTGACGGTTCTGACCGATGCGCCCGGCAAGGCTCCGAGCTACTGGCTGGCCCAGACGATGCGCGCCATCCAGGAAATTTCAGATGTTTTGAGCGCTCGACCGGGATAGTCGGGATTGAGGGAGAGAAGCTCTATCCCGTCATCGGACAATCTCGCGACTTCCTTGGCCATGACCTCACCGCCCGTCGTGCGAACGACAACGCGATCACCCTTACGCGGTGTTTCGCC
>Ga0316204_10008299_pt1 | contig 14541 bp, 9 predicted proteins | sample 6monrhotite_MG_2_FD_205661 | JGI IMG/M metagenome (GOLD analysis project Ga0316204, IMG submission 205661) | Microbial mat bacterial communities from mineral coupon in-situ incubated in ocean water Damariscotta River, Maine, United States -... | ecosystem: Environmental > Aquatic > Marine >...
TGCCTCTTTTGTTTCTGTGACATCAATCATCAGGCCGACCAGTTGATTTTTATCGCCATTTTCGTTTGTAATATTAATAACATCTTTGATCCAAGCAATTGTCTTGTCAGATTTTATTAACCTGTATTCCAACTCAAAGGATGAATGCTCTGAAATCGACTCTTTGATGGTGTTAACGACTTGCATGCGGTCATCTTCATGTATATGATCTAACCAAAAGTTATCTACATTTAGCCAGTCTGAAAGTGAATATCCATAGAGGTCTACCACTTTACTACTAATATAAGACATTCTTTTTCTATCAAAATTTTGACGCCATAGAATAACTGGGTGCTGTTCTATGAGTGATCTGTATTGTTCTTTACTGGCAATAAGGTCTTTAGTTTTTTGATCGAGTTCTAATGTGCGCTCATCAACTCTAATGTTAGTTAGTGTGGTCTTACCAGTTATAATTAACAACATGGCACCAATTAATCCTGCGAATAAAAATCCAATTTTAGCCAATAGTGAGCTTACAGAGGATTTGCTTTGAATAAAGTACCTTGAAGTTGGTGCAATGGTTAATTGTATGTTTTCATCTTTAATAATGATATTTGATGTGATTTCAACTTTATTTGTCGGTAGCTTTTCCCTGGTTTCAATCAAGCTGATTAATTCAGAAGAATCATTGAGTTTTATATATAATTTGACATAATTTAGCTGGTACTTTAACAGTATTTTTTTCAAAGTATTTTCTAAATCATGAAGAATATATACTTCTAAAAGTTTACCATTCTTTTGTATTTCGAAAACATTGATGAACTGTTTTAACTCAGGAACATAACGAATTTCTGATAAGGGTTTATCTTGGTCTCGAATTTCGTTAATATGCTGTTGAAAATCATATGTCCTTATTTGTTCAAATTTATTTTCATCATAATTTTCCGATAACTTAATAAATTCTAATTTATTATCAAAGCGCCAAATTAAGGCATTAAATCCCATTTCATCTGAAGTTAGTGAGTTGAAATATGTTGATAAATTGATTCTGTCTTTATCATCTGCTGTAAAGTGTGAGTAGGTATAAATGAGAAAACTTTCCATCCAATTATAGGATCCATTAATTTTAGTTTCTATAATTTCATTTTTTATAGATAAATTATCAATAACCCTGTGTTGCTCACTCTCGTAAGTTTTATTAGCCATAGCTATGACTGTAAAAAATATAGCCAGAACAGGTATACCCACAGTAAAATACCTGGGTTTCCAGATAGATTTAGGTTGTGCGATGATTATCATTGTTAATGGGGCAAAAATAATAAAACCTAATAAATCTCCAAACCACCAATCAAAGAAATTGCTTGAAAAAGACATGTCAGTTATAAATCCCAACATATACTTAATGAGATTATAATAAAGTGATGATAGTAGTGTAGCTAATGGTCCTACAATTAAGAAAAATTTTAATATTGATTGATAGGTAATTAATGCATTTGGATAACCGATAAAATAACGAATTAAATAGGCGCCTAAATAACAACGCAGCAAACTAGCTGTAATCATGGCATTGCTAATGGCAAACTCAATTAGTGTAAAGGATTCTAATGAATCATGCTGGAGGTAATATCGGATCAAGATTTGCGCCAAGTATAATCCTGGCAAAACCTTTATACCCCATACCAATGCGGTTATCGCCCCAATGCCAACAGCAGGCCATATTAAGATGGCTTGAGTGGGATCGTTCATCAGCATAACTAAAATTATCGTGGTAAAAAAGTAAAGTGAGAATGTTATGGCGTTATTTTTTAGATACATCTATTATTATAGTCAATATTATTATTCTATTTCTAATTATGCCATAATAGTTTATATTGATGTAGCTTTTTTAAAATTGCATTGTAAAGTGTTGCATTAAATTCATTATCAACTCACATTTAATTAATCGCCCTATGAACAATATGTCTTTTTTCTATTTTATTTGTATTTTACTATTGATCTTTTTTGTCTTATATTTAATAAAAATACCTAGAAAAAGAAGAAGAGCTCGGCTTTATAAGAAGGATTTTCCTAGCAACTGGGTTGAAATTATTGAAGGGCACTTTACCCTATATACAAAACTTCCTGATGATTTAAAAAGACAATTACATGGTCACATTCATATATTTTTAGATGAAAAAAATTTCGTTGGCTACAATGGAATTAATATCGATGAGACAATTAAACTGACCATTGCAGCTCAAGCTTGTTTGTTGTTATTAAACCGTAAAACCAACTATTACCCACACTTATCTAATATTTTAATCTATCCAAATGCCTTTACTCACGACGATCATGAAGGCAATCAACAACATGGTAGGCTTGGAGAATCATGGCACAGAGGTCCGATAGTCTTATCATGGATGCACTCTCAAAGTGGAGCAAAAAATGATGATGATGGCAATAATGTAGTGATGCATGAGTTTGCCCACCAATTAGATCAAGAAAATGGTGCCAGTGATGGTTTGCCAATATTACACCACAATAACATTAAGCAATGGAGCTCAGTGTTAAGTAAAGAATTTAATACTTTGAAAATTAAAACAAAATTAAGAAAAAAAAGTTTATTGGATAAATATGGAGCCACTAATCCAGCTGAGTTTTTTGCAGTGATTACTGAACACTTTATTGAGCAACCAGGGCAACTATTAAAAAAACATCCTGAGTTATATTTACAGTTAAAAAAATATTATCAAATCGATCCGATAGATTGGAGTTGATGGTTGTTAAAATCATGTCATTTTGCTATCATCATTGGCTTTTAAAACAACTGGATATTAATTAATGTCGCTAACAAATCTTCTAAAACTCATTTTTATTGTACTTATCGGATTATCATTACAAACAGATGCTTCTGAAAAAAAATCATTGGTTAATAATTATACTTTGACTGTCACAGATGCCAGTCATCATTTGGCAGGTGTAGAAGTTGTTTTTACTGGGATTAAAACAAAATCATTTAATGTGAAATTACCGGTGTGGAGATCAGGCAATTATAAAATATTAGATTTATCTAGTAATATCCGGAATTTCTCAGTATATGACGCTTTTGATAAGGAGTTATCTTGGCATAAAGACGACAAGAATACTTGGCGAATATTTGTTAACACACCAGGTGTGATTAAAGTGAAATATCAGATTTATGCCAATCTATTGAAAAGGCGGGTCAGTCACATTGATGAAACCCATGCATTTTTAGATGCGAGTGGAGTGTTTGTATATAATGAAAGCCAAAGAGACAAGCCATTAACTGTAAAACTGAATGTGCCAAAAGATTGGCGTTCTGTTTCAGGAATGGACTCCATAGCTGAACATACTTTCAAGGCTGATAGTTATGATGTATTAGTTGATTCTCCAATTGAATCTGGCATTCACCATTACGATTCTATTCAAGTTGAAAACCAATTGTATGAAATTGTTATATGGGGAGATGCCAATTTTGATATCCAAAAGATTAAAACTGATATAGAAAAATTACATTATCAAGGCAAACTATTGTGGAAGTCTTTTCCATATACCCGCTATGTTTATATGTTTCATGCTGGTGATAATTTAAGAGGAGCAACTGAACACTTAAACTCGACGATTATTCAGCTTGATAGATTTGGATTTACAGAAGGTGAAAAATACAACAAGATCATATCTACTACCGCACATGAATTTATCCATACATGGAATGTAAAATCCTATCGACCAGCGGGTATTAGCCCTTATGATTACAACAAAGAAAACTATTCTGATTTGTTTTGGATGGCTGAAGGGTCAACCAGTTATTATGATAATTTATTGCCTTTGAGATCAGAGATTTATGATGCAAAAACTTATTTCGAGTATATTGCCAAAGACATCAACACCTATCAAAATAAACCTGGAAGAAACGTCATGAGCTTATCAGAGACCAGTTTTGATACCTGGTTAAATCATGACAGAAACCGTGCACACAATACAACAGTCAGTATTTACTTAAAAGGCTCATTGGTTTCTTGGTTGCTGGACAAAAATATACGTGAAATGACTGATAATAAAAAGAGTTTGGATGATTTACAATATTTGCTCTATAAAAACTATGCAAATAATGAAGCTGGATACAATGCATCACAGGTTAGACAATTGCTTCATGAAATGACGGGGCAAGATTTTACACCGTTTTGGAACGAGTATGTTGAAGGCACCAAAGCGATAAACTTTGATGAGTTACTGGATTTTTATGGTTTAAAATTTTCCATCAAAGAAGATGATGAAACAAAAGTCAAAGCCAGCTTCAATGCGAAATATATCGAACACAATGGTATGGCCAAAGTATCTGTACTCAACAGCGATGGAGCGGCTTGGAAGGCAGGCATCACATCCGATGATGTTTTAGTGGCAATAGATGGTATTGAATTGCCCTATGCCAAAATAAAAGAAAGAATAGAAGGGTTGAAAACTGATCAATCTTATCAACTTCATTACTTTAACCAAGGAATTTTAAAAGAGACTAGAATTACACCCCATAATGCTGCACCTGAAAAATTAACCATTATTCCTATAGATAAACCATCAAAAATACAGAAAAAAATATTTAAAAGTTGGAGTCATCTTGAATTAAAAGACATAGGTAAAGATGACTAAAAAACGCATCATTGCCATAGCCGGAAATATTGGAGTAGGCAAGACTTCGTTAGTTGAGTTTCTAACTTCCACCTATAATATAACTCCATTCTATGAACCCAATGATGAAAATCCTTATCTTGATGATTTCTATAAAGACATGAAACGGTGGTCGTTTCATTCACAATTGTATTTTCTGAGTAATAAATTTCGCATACACCAACAAGTTGATTTATCAGAAGGTGTAGTAGTGCAAGACCGAACAATATTTGAAGACGTAGAAATTTTTGCAACTGCTTTGCACGATATGAAAAAAATGAGTGATCGTGATTGGTTAACTTATCACCAATTTTATAAAAACATCATTGCGTCTATTAAACCACCTGATTTGATGATCTATTTGAAATGCTCCATACGTACAATTCGAAAAAGAATAAAAATTCGTGGTCGCAAAATGGAACAAGACATTCCTTTGTCTTATTTAAAACGACTAGATAGACTTTATGAGAATTGGATAAGCCGTTATTCATTAAGTAAAGTTATGGTTATAGAAACTGACAAGCTTGATTATGTGTGCGACTTAATTGACCGACTCGATGTCATGCAAAAAATAGAAGCATTATTGCCAACTTCCTTGGAAAGGCAATAAAAATGATTGTGGATTTATCCTTCTTAATAAGTAAGAAATGATAGATATCAACAACATAAAAATTATTTCTAGATAATTATTTTATACATTTTTTTGATTTGTTGTGCTAGAATATAAATAAAATAAAATACTACTTTACATTTGACCGTGGAAAATAAGTAAATTAATAACTTGAACTATAGCGGTTAAATTTTGTTATTTGGGGGAACAAAATGTTTAATCGTATTCATGTGCTATCACTTATTTTATTGATGATGGCAAGTCAATTAGTTTATAGCCAAAATAGAAGTTACAATGTTTATCTAGATCTAGATAATGATGCAACCACTGGTTGTACGGTTTCTCAACCAGATTTTTCAACTCAATTCCAAGGCATTGATGGTTATATTAGTGTCACAACATCTGATTCGCCAGTTTCAATTTTAAGTTCACTTTACTATGCCTGTGATAATAGTTCTTTTGGTTCAGGCAATTCAGTGGTTGATTCTGCATTAGGGTTGAATACAAGCCCATCTGGATACGACGTATTCGAAATGCAATTGCCCTTTTCAGAATTAGGAATCAATTCATCAACACTAATTAAATTGTATTATACTGCTGGATCGAATCAAAGTTCTGATATCTTACGATTATATAATGGTGGAGATATTGTTATAGGAATTGAAATTCCACACAATATCCCAATGTTTTCAATGACATCATTGATTATTCTTTTGGTATTGTTCCTGTTTATCGCTAAAAAAGCCCACAACAAACGTTTAACAATTATGGCATTAGTTCTCACATATTCTGGCATAGTTTGGGCCATGGTATTTATTATTGATGGAGAAATAAGTGATTGGTCAGGCGCAAATGCAATAGTTGATCCAATTGGTGACAATTCTAGTCCTGGCAACTATTCAGACATTGCACAGGCTTATGTACATTTAGATGATCAATATTTTACAACAAGAATGGATATTGTAGATGTTGAAAATGAAATACCAACCGCTAATGCTACAAATGCCAATGTTCTAGAAGAAGGCTCTGTCTTAATAACATTAACAGGCAATGACATTGATGGTGATAATTTAACATTTGCAATTGCAAATACCACTACAAATGGTCAATTGTCTGTCATTACTCAAATAGACTCAACTTCAGCAAGCCTTATTTATACTCCAAATCCAGATTTTTTTGGCAACGATAGTTTTACTTATGTCAGTAATGATGGACAAATTAATTCATCTGAAGCAATTGTCACTATTGTTGTTGACCCTGTCAATGACCAACCTACATTTGATGCCAGTGCCAGTATTAATATAATAAAAGATTCGGGACTTTATTCTGCACCATGGGCAACTAACATTAATACTGGTGCGGCCAATGAGAGTACTCAGTTGCTGTCTTTTGGTGTCATTTCAAATGACAATCCTGTATTGATACCTGTCAACCCTGTTATTAGCCCAACGGGTGTTATTTCATTTACCCCATCAGTAGGTGGGAATGGTACAGCAAACTTAACCATTCAATTACAAGATGATGGTGGTACAACAAATGGTGGAATAGATACATCTAACATCTTTAATTTGGCCATTATTGTGGAAGGTGTCAATGATGCACCATCGTTTATAGCTGGCGGTGACCAAACTGTAAATGAAGATGTCGGCCTTCAAACTGTTGTAGGTTGGGCAACGGCTTTATCAGCAGGCCCGCCAGATGAAAGTGGTCAAATTTTAACCTTTAATATTACAAATAACAGTAACCCAAGTTTATTTAGTTCTGGCCCAAGTGTTGATGGCGTTTCTGGTGATTTAACCTATACAACAACTGCTGATGCAAATGGGATGGCAACTATTACATTAAATGTTCAAGACAATGGTGGTACCGCAAATGGTGGTGTAGATACATCAGCTACACAAACTTTTACTATCAATGTGACTCCTGTGAATGATGTGCCGGCTTATACGAATGTTGGCAATGTATCAGTTCTTAAAGATGCTGGGCCTTACTCAAGTTTGTGGGCTTCTGCGTTATCAGCAGGCCCTAGTGATGAAAGTGGTCAGATTTTAAACTTTAATATAACTGGCATAACTAACCCTGGGCTATTCTCATCACCGCCAGATGTTGATTCAAGTGGAAATTTGACATTTGATGTGACTCCAGATACATCTGGAACTTCAACTGTATCGATTAATCTTATGGATGATGGTGGTACGGCAAATGGTGGGGTTGATACAACTGCAAGTCTTGACTTTGATATTGTTGTTGGAGGTGTCAATGATATGCCTTCTTTTGTAGCAGGTGCTGATGAAAATATTCTTGAAGATGCTGGATTACAGACAGTAGTAGGGTGGGCAACAGCCTTATCTCCTGGTCCTGCAGATGAAAGTGGCCAATTATTAACTTTCAATATTACAAATAATACAAACCCAGCCCTATTTAGTCTTGCTCCAAGTGTAGATGGTGTTACTGGTGATTTAACCTATACTACAGCTACAGATATCAACGGATCAGCAACGATTACACTCAATGTAATGGATAATGGTGGAACTGGAAATGGTGGTGTGGACACATCTGCAACGCAATCATTTGTTATTACTGTAGATGCAGTCAATGATGTACCAAGTTTTACACCAGGTCCAAATGTGACTGTATTAGAAGAATCTGGAGCGTATTCATTAGCATGGACAAATACATTCTCTGAAGGTCCTTCTGATGAAAGTGGTCAATCGTTAAGTTTTAATATTACCAATAATAGTAATGCTGGATTATTTTCAGTTGCTCCAGCTGTCAGTACAACTGGTGTTCTTTCTTTTACTCCTGCAGTAGATGCATCTGGAACGGCTACTATATCAATCAATATTATGGATGATGGTGGTACTGCAAACGGTGGAGTTGATACATCTGCAGATATTATGTTTGATATTATCATTACTGACATAAATGATGAACCATCATTTATTGCGGGTGGAAATGAATCTGTTCTTGAGGATGCTGGACCTCAATCTGTATTAGGATGGGCAACTGCAATATCAGCAGGACCACCCAGTGAATCAAGTCAAACATTGAGTTTCAATTTGTTGAATGATAACAATGCACTCTTCAGTGTGCAGCCATCAGTTAGTCCGAATGGTACTTTAACTTATACCACTGCAAATAATGCCAATGGTACTGCTACAGTTACATTGAACATCATGGATGATGGTGGCACAGCAAATGGTGGAGATGATACATCACCTGATCAAATGTTTGTCATTACTGTCACATCCGTTAATGATGAACCAGGTTATACAAGTGGAGGAAATGTAGCAGTATTTGAAGATTCAATAGCTTACAATATGCCATGGGCATCTGCTTTAACAGCTGGACCAGCTGACGAATCTGGACAGACACTTAATTTCAATATTACAGGAAATTCAGCTCCAACATTATTTCTTGTTGGACCCTCGATTAGCAATACTGGTCAATTAACATTTACACCAGCTGCTGATGCAGTGGGGGCCGCAACAATAACTGCAAATATAATGGATAATGGTGGGACAGCCAATGGAGGAGTAGATACTTCGGTTGGTCAGATGTTTACAATTACTCTAAATCAAGTTAATGATGAACCTTCATTTACTGTAGGAGTAGATCAAAGTTCGAATCAGAATGCAGGATTGCAAACTGTAAACAGTTGGATTGTGGCATCGTCACCAGGTCCAGCTAATGAATCAGGGCAAACTTTAAGTTATAACCTTAGTAATGACAATAACGCTTTATTTAGTTCTCAACCCAGTGTTAATTCTGCTGGCGATTTAAGTTATACATCTGCAATGAATATGAATGGCAGTGCTGTTGTTACTATTAATGTCATGGATAATGGCGGAATAGCCAACGGTGGTGATGATACATCACCCAATCAAACTTTTAATATTACAATCCTTGATCCTCCACCAGCTAAAGCCGATCCCAGTTTTAGTGCTACTACAAATATTCAAGTTAATACACCAGCAGGAACTGGTTTATTGAGTGGTGCGACTGGATCAGGACCTCTGGTGGTTGGAAATGCCATGAATCCAGCACCTACTGTGACAACAGGTGGTGGTAATCTTAGTATTGTAACTGCTACTGGTGCATTCACTTACAACCCACCTGCAGGACTTGATACAGGAACTGATACCTTTGTTTACAAAATTTGTAATCCTAGTCAATGTAGTGCAGACATTACTGCAACACTAAACTTGTCAGGTAACACAACATGGTTTATTGTCAATTCAGGCACCCCTGGAGATGGAAGGCTTACTACACCATTTAATTCAATGGCCGCCTTTATGGCGCAACAAAATGGTGGAACGCAAGCTGATCCAGATGTTAGTGATTGTATTTTCATAGACAGCGGGAATCACATTGGACCTTTCACACTGTTAAACAACCAAAAAGCAATCGGAAAAGGTTCAACAACAACAGTAGCTACTGAATGTGTGTTGGCCCCAGCTGTTAATAGTGCCCCATTACCAACAACAAATGGCGCTCGCCCAGTAATAACGAGTGCTGGAAATGGAGTAATCGTTGCATCTGGTAATACTTTAAGAGGTTTTGACATTGGCAATGCTAGCAATAAGTTGGTCGGTGCGGTGTTTGGTACATTAACAATTAATGAGATGTTAATGATAGGCACAGGTAAAGCCATTGATCTAACTAATGGTACTGCTGCAATCATTCTAGATTCATTAAACTCATCTAACAGTTTTGATCAAGGTATTGATATGGATAATGTTGCTGGTAGTTTCACAATTACTGGCCCTGCAATTATAAGTGGCTCTGTGTCTCAAGGCATTTCTATCATCAATTCTTCAGCTAATGTTAATATTAATACAGGAAGTATATCGACTGCGAATAATAACTCATTTAGAGTTTCTGGCAACACAGGCACTGTGACTTATGGTGGAACAATTAACCATAATATCCCTGTAGCAGCTGTTAGTATCGTCGGAAACACTGCTGGAGTTACTACACTTAGTGGCTTTATTACTGCAAATACCTCAGTATCTACAGCCATTGATATGGATAATCATGGAACTGTAAATCTTTCAGGAGGTATGGCATTAACAACAACCAGTGGGTCTGCTTTCACATCTGTTAATGCTGGAACCATAAATGTAACCGGTACCAATACAATATCTTCAACCACTGGAACAGCTGTTGTCATATCTGGGGTCAATATTGGAGCATCTAATGTGAGTTTTCAAAGCGTTTCCACTGATGGCAGTGACACAGGAATGTCATTGACTTCCTTGACTGGTGTTGGCTCCATATCTGTTACTGGAATTGGATCTATAAATGGCAGTGGAGGAACTATCCAAAACAACAACACAAATGGTATTTTTATTCAAAATACGAACAATGTATTTTTGAATAATATGAATTTTACAAATGCTACAGATGAATCAGTAGGCTGTAATGCAGGTGTTGCTGGTGTTACTGGTAATTGTAATGCAGCCATTGAATTCGATACTGTGAATAATGTTAGTTTAACCAATGTAATAGTTGATGGAAATGGCGATCCGTCAGATGAATTGGGTATATTTGGCCAAAATGTATCGAATTTTGATATGAATGGCGTCACTGTACAAAATGTTTCAGATGCCATAAATGAACATGGAATTTATATAGTCAATTTATTGGGCAGTGCGGCATCCTCAAGCCATTGGCAAAACCTTACTGTAAATAATACAATTGGCGATACTGCCATATTAATTGCTCAAACAACTGGTATGGGGGAATTATTAGTGGATGGTACCAGTACGGTTTCGAACGCATTAGAAGGTGGTTTTGAGGCACGAACTAATGGTCCAGCTGCAGGTTTAATCATAACGATTGATGATACAACCATAGAGAATACCAACACTGGGGCATCATTCTTTGCAATTGATGGTTCAATTGATGCATCTGTTACAAATAGCACAATTAGTGCAGGAACTGGAATTGCTTCAATCAGTCGCATGGGATCAGGAACCAATGGTGTCATGTTTGTTGGGATTGCAGGTCAATCTACAAATATTCCTTCATCAATAAACTTATCAGTAGACAATAATATGATTACTCAAGAAGATGGTGGAGCAGGTGGTACAGGACGTTCTGTTAGTGCATTGAGTGGTTCTTCTAATGTTAATGGAACGATTACTTCTAATGTTATTGCATCAGATGATGATTTTGTTGATGGTTTATTCACCAATTTTACAGGTACTGGTAATGTTGCAGATAATGTTATAAATGTAAATAATAATACCATGAATATGTCAGGAACTGGATTGACAATTGCCGGAGTAGAAATAAATGCCTCAGATAGTAATGGCGGATTGGCTGCCATTGCTCAAGGTAATACAATTACTTATGGTGGTACAAATACTTTTTCAGCTGGAATAGTTATGGTCGCAGGAGATGGATCAGGACCAGATGATGCGAATACATTGTGTAGTCATGTTATTAATAATGATATCAATAATTTATTCTTGGGGTCATTTGCACATTATGGATTTGTAAACCAGACATCAGCAACAACGACCAAAAATATACAAGGTTTACCACCTGGTGTTGTGACAGATGCACAAGTTGATGCTTACATAATTGCGAATGATGTTGATATTGGTGATATAACTACTGCTTCTGATGTTAATGCTAATTTTGGAACCATTAATGGTACAGTCAATTGTTTGTAATGAGGTTTTTTTTAACTACTGTTAATATTTTGTAGTTAAGCTTTTTATTGAATAGCTTAAAAATTCAATACTCACTAAAAAAAGAGGAGATTTATAAATGTATATTAAACATATAGAATTCTATACAATCAAAAAGGGGAGTGAATTATGTCTGAACCATTTTTAGCTGAAATAAGAATAGTTGGTTTTAATTTCGCACCAAGGGGATGGGCATACTGTGATGGTCAAATATTGCCGATCAATCAGAATCAATCACTATATTCATTATTGGGAACAACATATGGAGGTGATGGTAGGACATCATTTGCCTTACCAGAAATGCGAGGTAGGGTTCCAATACATGTGGGATCAGGACATGCTCAAGGTCAAAGAACAGGTACAGAGTCTGTAACATTGACAGCAGCAGAAATTCCAAGTCATAATCATGTTGTTCGTGGAACAAGTACAACTGCGAGTCAAGCAGTGCCCAATAATACATTATTGCCGGCATCAAATAATGCCAAACCATTTGCTAGTTCAGGAACTGGTACCATGAATTCATCATCAATATCAACTTCAGGTGGACAAGCGCATAACAATATGCAACCTACATTAGCGATGCATTTTTGCATTGCTTTACAAGGTCTGTTCCCATCACGAAACTAACCATAGGAGAAATATTATGTCAGAACCATTTGTCGGAGAAGTCCGAATGTTTGCGGGCAATTTTGCTCCAAGAGGGTGGGCCTTTTGTGATGGCCAATTATTAGCAGTATCACAAAATGATGCCTTATTTAGTTTGTACGGGACAATTTATGGAGGAGATGGAAGAACAACTTTTGGTTTACCAGATATGCGTGGAAGAATACCAATGCATGCAGGTAGTGGTCCTGGTTTAACACCAAGGGCTTTAGGATTGAAAATTGGAAATGAAACAGAAACACTGACAGCCAATCAAATTGGGAGTCATAATCACAGTATTCAAGCCAGTAATACTGCTGGATCATCAGCAACGCCATCAGGAAGTTTTGCAAAAGACAATTCGTCTTCAAATTTGTATGTGACTGCGCTATCTGCGACTACCACAGCAATGGACTCGAGTATGATAACAAATTCAGGAGGATCTTCAAATCATACCAATATAATGCCATATTTGTGTGTTCATTTTATTGTTGCCTTAGTTGGCATTTACCCATCGCGTCATTAGGAGAATTATTATGTCAGAACCTTTCATAGCAGAAATTAGAATTTTTGCAGGAAATTTCGCCCCACGCAGTTGGGCCTTTTGTAATGGTCAATTATTGCCTATTGCACAAAACACTGCTTTGTTTTCGCTTATAGGTACAACTTATGGTGGTGATGGTAGAACTACAACAGCCTTGCCAAACCTACAAGGTCGAGCGCCAATGCATCCTGGCAGAGGACCGGGATTAACTACTCGTAGACTTGGTCAAAATGGCGGAGTTGAAACAGTTACATTAACTGAAGCTCAAATGCCTTCGCACAACCACTCTGTTATAGCTGATGCATCCCCTGGTGGATTTGGTGGAGGTGGTGCTAATACAGCAGACCCTACAAATAATAGTTTAGCCAGTACATCAGCCAGTGGTCAGTTTTATGCATCTGGTGCATCTAATGTTGTTTCTATGAACCCATTGAGTGATACTGGTGGTGGTCAAGCTCACACCAACTTACAACCATTAATTGCCATAAATTATATCATTGCATTACAGGGTTTATACCCTTCTAGGAGTTAAAAATGAAAAGAAGAAAATTTACTCAATCAATCGTATCAGGAATTGCAATTTCAAGCTTGCCAATTGGAGTAAGTTTAGCATCAAAACCTTGTGATTTTAATCTCTATAAACACAAAGAAATCAATACTATTGATGGATATAAACTTAAGTTAAATCAGCAGGTGCACCCAACCAAAAATCAGGACAGAAAACAATTTATCCTGACATATGACGTTGAGAAAAACACCAGTTTATTGAAAGAAAAAATATACGATTTAGTAACGGCCAATGGTGAAACTCACAAAGTTTTTATGACACCTGTGAATGACAACCAGTTACAAGCTGTTTTTAATTGGAGAATAAATGCCTAACAATAAATATAGCCAGTCTATTTCACTAGGTGTTTCATTTAAAGCCATCTCTTTTACTAAAGAAGAGATGGCTTTTCTTTGCAAGCTATATACCAGCACGAGATGGGAAGAGGTTTTGCAAGCGCCATGGACGGATGATCAACGTCAAGAATTTTTAACAAAACAATTTGAAGCACAACACAAACATTATCTATCGCATTACCCACACTCAGATTTTTTAATCATTGAAAAAAATAAAGAAAAAATAGGTCGCTTATACATTGACAGAGATGAGAATTCCATTTGTTTAATTGACATTGCTCTACTACCAGAAAATAAAAATAAAGGACTGGGAACAGTTTTACTAAATGACTTGATAAATGAAGCACAAAAAAGCAATAAAAAAATCGTGCTACATGTAGAAAAATTTAACCCTGCCTATGATTGGTACATTAAAAATGGATTTAAACAAATTGAAGACAAGGGAGTGCATCAATATATGGAATGGTATCCAAAAGCTATTTAATTCGGAATTATTG
>Ga0316204_10008300_pt1 | contig 14540 bp, 11 predicted proteins | sample 6monrhotite_MG_2_FD_205661 | JGI IMG/M metagenome (GOLD analysis project Ga0316204, IMG submission 205661) | Microbial mat bacterial communities from mineral coupon in-situ incubated in ocean water Damariscotta River, Maine, United States -... | ecosystem: Environmental > Aquatic > Marine >...
GAATCACCGCCCGCCGCGCCGCCGGGACTACTTCGCCTTGTAGTCCGGACAGACCCGGGCGTTCGGTCGCTCGCGGCGCGTGCAGGTGTTCGGGTGGTTGTACTTGCAGCGGTCGCACAGGAAGTCCCCCCCTTCCAGCGCGAAGAGGCGCCGGAAGAAGAGGCGAACACTCTGCAGGAACCCCACGTCGCCCCCTTAGCGACGCGCCGAGATCACTTCGATGCGGTCGATGTCGATCAGCGGATAGGCGCCAGCCGCGCCCTGGGCGGAACGGACGGAGACGCCTTTGATCCCGATCTCGAATCCCTCGTAGAGGCCGAGGTCGTAGCGGCCGCTGCTGCACTGCACCTGCGCGAGGAAGTCGGAGCCCCAGCGCACGAGGTACACCGACTGACCGTCGCGCGACTGGCGCTCGAGGAAGCCGCGGCTCTGGAAGCGACCCCACAGCGGGTCCTGCTCGTTGAGGTTGCGCTCCGCGGCGTCGCGCAGCTCTTCGAGCTGCTCCTGGCGGGCGGAGTTCGCGCGCGCGATCTCCGCGCGGATCTCGTCGAGCTCGCGGTGGGCATCGAGCTTGTCGATGCGCTGCGCAACGAGCGAGCGCGTCGGTGCGTCCGGCTGCATCGCGAGGATCGCGGTGTAGCTCGCGAGCAGCGCGGCGTAGTCCGGCGCTGCGCCGCCGGCGGCCGACGCCGCGAGCGCCGAGTCCATCGCCTGGTTGGCCGCGTTGAGCTTGGCGTAGATCGCGGGGCCGCTGGCGCCCGCCGCCTGCGTTCCGGCGGGAGCCGCCGGGGTCGCTGCGGGCGACGACGCGTTCGTCGGGCTCGCCGGCAACGCTCCGCCGGGGAGCGAGGCCACCGCGGTCGCCGTGGCCGTCTCCCAGAGCGCCTTGCCGTTCGTGTTCGCCGGGACCTGGGTCGTCTCTGCCGCGAGCACGTAGGCGAGGGTGTCCACCGGCGACCAGACCTTGACCCAGTCGTCCGCCATCGGGAGCGACGGGTTCTGGCGCTCGATGAAGCGCAGGCGCTCACCGCGGTCCAGCTGTCCGAGCGGATAGGAGTCCTGGCTGCGCGGCAGCGGACGCATGTTCACGTAGCTGCCGGTCACCTCGAGCCAACCCCCGCGGTTGGTCTCCTTCAGGTACTTGCCGAAGACCCAGACCTGGACGCCACCGGGTGCGGCCACGCGCAGGTACGGGGTGCCCGGGCGCGACGGGTAGACCGCCAGCGGCGTGCCCCCTGCGACGTCGAGAACCCGGCGGCCCTTGTCGTCGGGCAGGTTGAGCAGGACCGCTCCGGTCGACCCGCTCATCACGTAGCGCTCCGGCGTGCGCGCGGCGTCCTGAGCGCGCAGCGTGAGCGCGCTGCCGAGCGCGAGGGTCCCGTGGGCGAGCGCGGCCGGAGCCAGGAGGCCCAGCACCACGCCACCGGCCGCGAGGGCCCGCAGGGCTCTCGTGGGGATGGCGCGTTCGGGGGTCGTTGCGTGCGTCGAAAGCTGCACTGCGCTGCGTCGATTCCTGCCCATGGCTGTCGCTTCGCTCCGCTCCAGGCGGTGAGTCGTGGTCTTGCGGTGAGTCGTGGCGGCGTGGTCGTCCCCGTCTCTCGGCGCTGCCGGCCGCGCGGCCGAGCGTCTGGGGCTCGCGCGCGGATCTCCGCGCCGATGCTGGCGATCCTAGCCATCGCGCGGACCCGGATCCACCGCCTGTCGCCCCCCCTTTCCACACAGCCACAACCCCTGGGTTGGCCTGCGGAAGCGCGCCTGCCGGGCGGTAGACTCCTCTCCGCGCTCCCCCCTCCGGTCCCGCCCTCACACTGCCGATGCCGCAAGCTCTCCAGTTCCCCTACATGTTCTGGGCCCACCACGAGGGCTTCCTCTCGCCGTACTGCCTGTCCCAGTCCGGGATGCCCGTGCCGGAGGCCAGCTTCCTCGCCGGTCTGGGCATCGACATCGCCCACCCCTGCGTGGAGGCCAAGCCCGCGATCGAGGCGCGCCTCGCCGAGCTGTTCGACGTCGCCCCCGAGCGCGTGATGGTCACGGTGGGCGCCTCCTCCGCGATGCACTTCGCCGCCCTCCAGTGGTTCCGCCCCGGGACGCGGGTCGCGGCGGAGATTCCCTCCTACGAGCCGATCCGCAAGCTGCCGACCTTCTTCGGCGCCGATCCCCGCCCCCTCGAGCGGCGGATGGAGAACGGCTGGCAGATCGAGCCCGAGGACCTGCGGATCGCCCTCGAGGGCGGCAGCGGCCCCGGCCACGCCTTCGTCACCAACTCCCACAACCCGACCGGCGCCATGATGGACGCCGCGCGGATGCGCGCCCTCGCGGCCGAGACCGAGCGCGCCGGCGGCGTGCTCGTCTCCTGCGAGGTCTACATGGAGTTCGTGCCGAACGAGGAGCGCGTGCACGCCTTCGCCGTCGCTCCGAACACCGTGACCATCGGCGGCTTGACGAAGGCCTACGGGCTCGGCGCGCTGCGTATCGGCTGGATGATCCTCGGCGAGGGCGTCGCGGATCAGATGATGAACGTCACGGACAAGAGCTACCTCGGCTACGTCGATCCGCCGACGCCGTCGCTCGTCGCGGGGCTGCGCGCCCTCGACCACCTGCCGACCCTCCTGCAGCCGGTCCACCGCATCGCCGCCGAGAGCCGACCGGTGTTCGAGCGCTGGCTGCACGAGACGTCCTGCGTCGAGGGCACGCTCGGCGACTACGGCATCATCGCGTTCCCGCGTGTCCACGGCGTCGACGACACCGCGGCGCTCGCGGCCTACCTGCAGGCCGAGCATCAGGTCGACGTCGTGCCCGGTGAGTACTTCGGCAAGCCCGGGCACCTGCGCATCGGCTTCGGCGTCCCCGTCGAGACCCTGCGCGAAGGGCTCACGCGACTCGAGCGCGGCATCGCCGCCTTCCGGGCACGGTGAGCAGTCCCCTCGATCCGCAGCCGCGCACCGTCCTGCACGTGCGCATCGCGAGCGGCGCAGGCGGCGGGCCGGAGAAGACCATCCTCAACTCGCCCCGGCACCTCGCCGCGACGCGCTGGCGTGGCCTCGTCGCCTACCTGCATCCCCCCGGCGACCCCGGCTTCGACGTCATCCGCACGCGCGCCGAGGCGAAGGACTGCCCGCTCACCGGCCTGCCCGAGAGCCTGCCCATCGATCCACGCGTGCTCTGGAGGCTGCTGCGGCTGTGCAAGCGCGAGCGCGTCGACGTCTGGCACGGGCACGACTACAAGTCGAACCTCTACGGCGTGCTGCTGCGGCCGTTCCACGACTTCCGGCTCGTCACGACGGTCCACGGCTGGGTCAAGCACACGTCTCGCACGCCGCTCTACTACGCGATCGACCGCTGGACGCTGCCCCTGCACGATCAGGTCGTCGCCGTCTCGAGCGATCTCCACGCCGCCTGCCTCGAGGCCGACGTGGAGCCCGCGCGGCTCAACCTGATCGAGAACGCGATCGACACGGACGAGTTCCGGCGCACGCGCCCTCGCCGCACGGCTGGCCGCCTGCGACTCGGTGCGGTCGGTCGGCTCTCGGAGGAGAAGGGCTTCGACCTCCTGATCCGCGCGGTCGAGCGCCTGCTCGACGAGGGCCTGGAGCTCGAGCTCGCGATCGCGGGCGAGGGCGACCAGGAGGACGCGCTGCGCGCGCAGATCGCGGCTTCGCCGCATGCCGAGCACCTCGAGCTGCTCGGGTTCCGCAGCGACACGCTCGCCCTCTTCGACTCCTTCGACCTGTTCGTCTTGTCCAGCCTGCGCGAGGGCCTGCCGAACGTCGTACTTGAGGCGATGTCGATGGAGCTGCCGATCCTCGCCACGCGCTCGGGGGGCATGGAGACGTTCTCGCGCGACGGCGACGACGCGCTGCTCTGCGATCCCGGTTCGGTCGACGAGCTCGCCGATGGACTGCGACGCCTCGTCACCGACGCTCCCCTGCGCGAGCGCCTGGCCGCGGGAGCGCGCGCCCGCGTCGTCGCGGACGCCTCCTTCGCGCGTCGCATGGACCGCATGGTCGAGGTCTACGAGCGCCTGCGGCTGACCTGATTGCGAAGGACGCGCCCCGGGGCAGCCGGCTCGAGGCTCGACACGCACCGGCGGAGGGGCATCGTCGATGAGAGCCCGTGACGGACAGCCCGGCCCCCGCTGCTACTCAGTTGGCGCGTGCGCCGCCAGGTAGGCTGCGTTCACCCGCTGCTCCGCCTCGCGCAGCGTCAAGCCGCGCGCCTCCGCGAACGGGATCAGGTCGTCCATCTCCGGCGAGAGATCGCGCTCCCCGAACGGGCTGCGGCCCGGGTACTCCGGTCGCCTGCGCACCTTGATGCGCACGGTCGCGCCGTCGATCGAGACAGCCTCGATCGCGCGCTCGCACTCGGTGCGCTCGACCTGCGTCCAGCGCAGGCCGAGGCTCGGCGTGCGCTCGAAGACCACGGCTTCCAGCGCGACGCGCGCGTCCGGACGACACAGCGCGGAGACCTGAACGCCAGGGCGCTCCTTCTTCATCTGCACGGGCGTCGTCCACGCGTCGAGCGCGCCCGCGTCGCGCAGGCCGCGCAGGCACCAACCGATCTCCTCACCCGTCACGTCGTCGAGGTGCACATCGAGCTGCCAGACCGTGTGGGTCGCGCTCGAGGTGTTGTTGGAGGCGCGCGCGAGCTGCACGCGCACCAGGTTCGCCGGTCCGGTCGCGGGCTCGCGGGTGCCGGCACCGAGCCCGATCGCGTCGCTGGTCAGCCCCTCCGCCGCCTCGAAGCTCTCGACGAGCTCCGCGAGCAGCGCGGCCCCCGTCGGCGTCAGGCGCTCACCGGGACCGCCGCCGTGGCGCAGCGGCAGCCCCCGAAAGAGCTCGACCACGGCAGGCACCGGCACCGGCATCTCACCGTGCGCGCAGTGGACCGTGCCCTCCCCCGTCAGCGGAGGTGTCGCCAGCACGCGCGTCACGCCGAGCCGCTCCAGGCCGAAGACGGCGCCGCAGACGTCGATCAGCGTGTCGACCGCGCCGACCTCGTGGAAGTGAACCTCACTCGGTGCGACCCCATGCACGCGCCCCTCGGCGATCGCGATGCGCTCCAGCACCGCGAAGGCCCGCGCGCGGACCGCAGGCGCGAGCCCCGCCGCGTCCAGGCGCTCTGCGAGGTGTGAGAGGTGGCGGTGCGGCGGGTCGTCGGTCTCGACCGTGCGGACCGCCAGGTGCGCGCCGACGAAGGCGCCGCGCCGCGCCTCCGTGAGGTCGAGCGTGCACTCGCCGGGGACCAGCGCCTCCGCGAGCCCGCGCAGGTCCGCGAGGGTGAAGCGCGGATCGCCGAGGTCCAGCAGGGCAGCGAGCAGCATGTCGCCGGCGAGGCCGCCGAAGGGCTCGATCAGGAGAGTCGCCATGGGCGCAGCGTACGCTCGGACCCCGCGCCGGGGAGGCCCCGCGCGGGAGAACTCGAGCTCGCTCCAGGCACCGCGGCAGCGCGGCGCCTCGGGGAGACGTGCCCGGGACTCAGTCCTGGTTCACCGAGAGCGACACCGAGCTCGTCGAGCCCGAAGAGACGTCGGCGGAGACCGCCGGCCCCTGCTCGTCCCCGCGGCCCGCGGAGATCAGGATGCGCCCCGGCGGCAGCGCGCCATACCGGAAGGTGCCGCTGGAGTCGGTGCTGATGCGCGACGACGTGTGGATCGGCGTGCCGTCCGGGGTGGTCGCCTGCAGGCGTACGCCCGAAGCCGGGAGCCCGTCCGAGCCCGTCACGCTCCCCGAGATGACGCCCTCCTCGTACAGGCGAACGTCGATGCGCTTCGCCGCACCGCCAGCCGGGACGACGACGCCCTCGATGATCTGGGTGCCGGGCTGCGTGCGCGTCCGGCGCTGCCAGCGTCCCCAGACACGGCCGTGCGCGCGCAGGTAGTAGCGACCCGCGGGGACGTAGGTGAAGCGGAACTCGCCGGCCTCGTTCGTCGAGACGTCGCGCGAGTGATTCGAGGGATGCGCGCCCTCCTCCAGCTCGACGACGACGAGCTTGACGTCACAGCCGCTGAGCGGCTCTCCGTCGATTCCGATCACGCGCCCCTCGACCACGCCGATCGCCAGGTCGAAGTCCACGGCCGGATTCTCGCCCTCGCCGAGGTCGCGATCGAAGCGCGACTTCGAGCCCTCCGCCTCGCCGATGTCGAAGGTGTAGCTCCCCGGGCCCGCGAGCGTCAGCGCATAGCGGCCGTCCCCATCGGTCCGGGCCACATCGTTGTTCATCTGGCCGTCCTCCCGCGCGCGCGCGCGAACGACCATGCCGGCGGCGGGCTCACCACCCGCTCGGACCACGCCCTGCACGGTCGTCGGGTTCGCCGGCGGGGCTCCGAGCAGCACCGTGCGCTTCTCGCCGACGCTCAGCGTGACGACCTCCGCGACCGTCTTGGACAGGCCATCCGCGTCGTCGCCGCCCTCCAGGGTCAGCCGGTAGCTGCCGGGATCGAGCCCCTCGAACTCGAAGCCGCCGCTCGAGTCCGTGGTCGCGTTGCCCCAGTAATTGCCCTGTCCCTCGGCGCGCATCTGAATCCTCCGCTCGCCCAGTTCGCCGACCGTCGCGTGCAGCTGCCCCCGGATCTCCGCGCCGCGGCGCAGGGCCAGGCTCACACCCTCCGTCTCGCTGCCGGGCTCCACGAGCACGAGCTGCGCGGGGCTGACCGCGTAGCCATCGGCCTTCGCGCTGACCCGCAAGCGACCGGGGCGCACGTCCTTGGCCGAGAATTTGCCGTCCTGGTTCGTCGTCGCATCCTCGCCCCAGCGGCGCGCGATGCCGTCGGTGCGGAACTCCTCGTCCTCGTCGAGCGTGTCGACGTAGACCGACGCGCCGGAGATCGGCTCGCCGCCAGGTGAGCGCACGATGCCGTTCAGTTCCGCGAGCCTCGGCGCGACCAGCGCCAGCTCCTGCGCCCCCGGAATCTGCACCGTCACGGGCTCCGTCGGCTGGTGATCGTCGGCCATCGCGCGGACCGTCCAGGTCCCCTCGCGCAGTCCGTCGACCGTGAAGCTGCCGTCGAGGCTGATCACGACGCGGCGCACCGCGTCATCATCCGTCAGCCCGCCGCCCTCCTCGGGGTCGGCGCTGACGATGAAGCGCGTCAGGCCGTCGCCCTGGTCGTCGACCACCGTGCCGCGGACGGCATCGCCCTGGTCGAGCACGAGCACGAGGCCCGAGGTCCCGGGCCGCACGTCGTCGACGCGCACCTTGTACGTCGGGCCGCGCGCGCGCAGGTTGAAGCGACGGCCCTCCTTCTCGCGCTGCTTGGCCTTCTCCAGGTCCTTCGGCCGGAACGAGCGCGCCTGCGCGCGAACCGTGCACGGCGCCGACTCGAGGCCGCTGATCTCGAAGGTCCCGTCGCTCGCCGTCCGCTCGCCCTCGGCGTCGTTCCAGTCCATCACGAGGCCCTCGGTCTCGCGCTGCTGTGAGACCGTCACCATGGCGCCGGCCACGGGGGTCCCGTCCGGCCAGCGGACCTCGCCGCGGATCGCGTTGCCCGTCTCGAGCCGCAGCTCCAGACCGGTGCGCTGGGAGCCCGCGGTGAGGTAGCCGAGCTTCTTCTCGACGACCAGGTGCTCGTCCTGAACGGCCTTGACGGTGAGCTCGCCCTCGGCGACGCCGCGCAGCGCGAAGCTGCCGTCGGCCTCGGTCTTGGTGAACACGCGAATGAACCCGTCCTCGTCGCTCGAGCCCGTCAGCTCGACGCTGACGTCGGGACGCGGCCCGCCGTCCTCGTCGAGGACCCGGCCCGTGACCAGGCTGCCCGCCTCGAGCTTGAGCTCGACCTCCGTCGTCTCGCCGGAGCGCACGTCGATGTCGGGCAAGCGCTCATCCGCCCAGTACGGGACGCCGACCTGGACGTCGTACTCCCCCGGCGGGACCGCGGTGAGCAGGAAGCCTCCGTCCGCGTCGATGTCGGACTGGCGCGTGGCCATCCCGCCTCGCGACCACTTCCGCACGAACACGCGCGCGCCCTCGCGCGTCTCCGGCGTCCAGGCGAGGCCGACGGGCGGCGCGACGCGGCCGCGCACGAGCCCGCCCATCTCCGGCTCGATCAGGATCTCGGCGGGGATCTCGTCGATGTCCACCCGCACCTTCTCCGTCAGGTAGACGTAGCGACCCTCGAGGCTCAGCCAGCCGATGTTCGTGGACTCGGAGAATGCGACGCGGAACGCGCCGTCCCGCTCGACCGTCGCGGTGTGTTCGCGCCGAGAGCTCGTGCCGAAGCGACGACCCCGCGCCGTGACGGAAACCTCGCCGATGTCGTTGGGCATGCGCTCGGGGAAGACGACGCGCCCGCTGACCCAGATCGCGTTCGAGCGAGGCGCCGTGCGCGCGACCAGCTCCGGGTCCTCCTCCACGGCCGCTTCGCGCCGCGCAGCCTGCTCGCCACCCGTGTCGGGCGCGCGGTCGCCCTGCGGCGCGAGGGCTGCGGGCAGCGTGTCGCCGTCATCGGGTGCCAGCGGGCGCGGAGCGCCGTCCGCGTCGAGCGCGATCACGTCCGTGTCGTAGCTCTCCCCGCTGCCGGACGTCGTGTACCAGAGCGCGCCGAGCCCCAGGGCAAGGGCGGCGAGGACGGGGAGCAGGAGCTTGTTGTTCATCGAGCGGGAGCCTGAGCTGGGGGAGCGGTCGCAGGGCAGACTACGGCTCCCCCGGCTCGGATTTCCACCCACCGCCGTCGCGACCCCCACCTGCGCGCGCCAGGACGAGGACTCCGACCCGGGTCGCGCCGCAGCGCCGTAGCGCGCCCGCGCACTCGGAGAGCGTCGCCCCGGAGGTCAAGACGTCGTCGACGAGCCAGACCTCCCGGCCGCCGAGCGCCCGTGACGCTCCACGCACCGCCCGGAACACTCCCGCCACGTTTGACGTGCGAGAGGCGACTCCCGCTCCCCCCTGGGGCTCGGTCCAGCGACGCCTCCGCAAGAGCCGGCGCGCCGGCAGCTCGAGCTCCGCGGCCACGACCCGCGCCAGGCACCAGGCCTGGTCGTAGCCGCGTTCGAGCCGCCGCAGCGGGTGCAGCGGGACGGGCACGAAGAGCGCCGACGCCGCGCGGGCGCGCTCGCGTCCGCGGCGCCTCCTGCCGCCGCCGTTCGCCCGCTCCTCGAACGGGGGCGGGTCGAGCCGCTGCGCGCGCCAGCGCAGCGCCAGAGCGCGGCCGAGCGGCTCCGCGAGGTCCACGCGTCCGCCGTGCTTCAAGGCGAGCACCCACTCGCGTAGCGGCCCGCCGGTGGCGTAGTCCCCGAGGCACACGGCGCGCTGGAAGCGAGGCGGCCGGCGCGCGCACGCGGCGCAGCGGAAGCCGTCCGGGAGACCGTCACCCAGCCGCGCCGCGCAACGACCGCAGCGCGCGCCCGGAGCGTCGGCGGCGAAGGCGTGCACGGCGCAAGGCCCGCCGCCGCGCTGGCCGCAGCCGCAGAGTGGGCAGCGCTCCGGATAGAGCGCATCGAGGAGTCCATCGCGGAGTTCGTCCAGCATCGTTCGCCGGGCGACACCTCGTCCTCAACGACGAACGCGCCCGCAGTGCGGACGCGTCGGAGGCGGTTCGGTCACGCGCGCAGCGCGATTCTCAGGCCAGGCCCTCTTCGAGCTCGGCCTCGTCGGCCAGCTCCGTGGGACGTGCGGGCGCAGGTGAGTCGCAGACGAGCTGGTTCAGCCGCGCGACGTAAGACTCGACCGTGTCGTCGGCGTGGGAGGCGAGTCCGAACAGATCGCCGACCTCGCGGGCGAGGCCGAGGTCGGCCTCGAAGTCGGCGGGGTGCGTCCGGAAGTACTCGCGCAAGTAGCGTCGGAAGGCGAGCAGCGACCACCACCAGCTCGCGATCAGGAGCGCGACCGCGAGCACGACGATGATGCCGAGCCACATCGCGGGGAACTCCTTGTCCACGCCGGCGGGCAACGGGCTGTAGTGCCCGTAGAGCTGCAAGCCGAACCCGGCGAGCAGGAAGCCGAAGCCGACGTTCACCTGCACGCGGTGGAAGATGTACTCGCGGATCTTCCGCAGCTGCTGGATCTCCCGGCCGAAGCGCTCGATGACCAGCTGCCGCGGATGGCGGAACAGGATCGAATTCGCGAGCAGGAAGGAGCCCACGATCGCGAGAACGAGACCGATGCCCATCCAGTCGGGATGGGCGAGGACGCTCTCGTCGAGCGGGGAGGCTTGCCGGGTGGCCAGGATCATGATCCGCGCAACGTAGGCTCGCCCCCCCAGCCGTGCAAGGCCCCGCGTGCCCGCAGATCGAGATCGGGAAGGTCCTAAAAAATCGCCCTTCTCGGGCCCGGGAAGGCCGGTCGAAGCCTGTCTCGGCCCCCCAAGCCGCCGTAGAATGGCCGCGCTCCGCTGCGCCCCGTCCCTCTTTCTCGGACCCCACCGCGAACCCGCCGCATGACCGACCCCAAGCTGGAGCTCCTGCGCCAGACGGCCGCCCTCGCGCGGCTCGAGCTCAACGACGACGAGGCCCGCGCCCTCTCGCCGCAGTTCGACGCGATCCTCGCGCACTTCGAGGTGCTGGCCTCCCTGGACACCGAGGGGGTGCCGCCCACGCTCGGCGCCACCGATCTGCGCGATGTGAAGCGCCCCGACGAACCGCGGCCCTCGGGCCTCAGCGAGGCGCTCCTCGAGGGAGCCCCGGACCGTCGGGAACGCTACTTCGGCGTGCCGAAGACACTTGGAGGTGAGGAGTGACGAATCCCCCCTTCGACCTGACCGCGTGCGCGCTCGCCGAGGCGGTCCGCAGCGGTGAGCTCGGCGCACTGGAGACGACCGACGCCTACCTCGCGCGCATCGAGGCGCACGACGGAGCGCTGCACGCGTTCCACAGCGTCGACGCCGACGGCGCACGCAAGCGCGCGCGCGAGCTCGACGACGCGCGCGCGCGCGGCGAGGCGCACGGCGCGCTGTTCGGCGTTCCGATCGCTCTGAAGGACAACATGTGCCTGGCTGGCCAGGAGGCGAGCTGCGGCTCGCGGATCCTCGCCGGCTACCGCGCGCCGTACACGGCGACGTTCGTGCAGCGACTGCTCGACGCGGGCGCGGTCCCGCTCGGCATGACCTCGATGGACGAGTTCGCGATGGGCTCCTCGGGGGAGAACTCCGCCCATGAGGTCTCGCGTAACCCGTGGGATCCGACGCGCACCGCGGGCGGCTCCTCCAGCGGCAGCGCCGTCGCCGTCGCCGCCGACCTCGCGCCGATCGCGCTCGGCTCGGACACGGGTGGATCGGTGCGTCAGCCGGCGTCGTTCTGCGGCGTGTACGGCCTGAAGCCGACCTACGGGCGAGTCTCGCGCTACGGCTTGATCGCGTTCGGCTCCTCCCTCGACCAGGTCAGCCCGTTCGCACACGACGTGCGCGACCTCGAGCGTGTCTTGCAGGTCATCAGCGGGCACGACGAGCGGGACTCCACGAGCCTCCCCATCGAGCCGTTCGAGCCGGAACGCCCCGCGGAGCTGCAGAGCCTCGTCGGCCTGCGCATCGGCGTGGCGAAGCCCTACTTCGACGCCGGCGCGGACCCGCGCGTGCGCGAAGTCTGCGAGGCGCGACTGGAGGTGCTACGCAGCTACGGCGCCGAACTCGTCGAGATCGACCTCCCCCACACCGCGTACGCGATCCCGACCTACTACGTCGTGGCCACTGCGGAAGCGTCGAGCAACCTCGGTCGCTACGACGGCAGCCTCTACGGCGCTCGCACGGGCGGTGACGGCAGCCTGCAGAGCATGTTCGCGGCGACGCGGGACGCGGGCTTCGGCGAAGAGGTCAAGCGCCGCATCCTGCTCGGGACCTACGTCCTCTCGGCGGGCTACAAGGACGCCTGGTACAACCAGGCGCTGAAGGTCCGCACGCTGATCCGCCGCGACTTCGAGGCCGCCTTCGAGGCGGTCGATCTGATCGCCGGCCCCACCTCCCCCACGCCTCCGTTCGCCCTCGGCGAACGGGCGGGCGATGCCATCGCGATGTACAACTCCGACCTCTGCACCGTGCCCGCTTCGCTGGCCGGGTTGCCGGCGCTCAGCGTGCCCGCGGGCTTCACCGCGGATGCCTCGCGGTTGCCCATCGGCCTCCAGCTGATCGGCCCTGCGCTCTCCGAGGGTCGCCTGCTGCGCGTCGCCGCGGCGCTCGCCGCCGCGCCGGACGCCCCCCCGACCCACGCGCTCGACGCGAGCGCCGGAGGTGCCGCGTGAGCGCTCGCCAGGTCAGCGGTTTCCGGAGAGAGGGCAACGAGTGGATTTCCGAGGCGACGGGCACCCGCTGGGTGGCCGTCATCGGTCTCGAGGTCCACGCGCAGCTCTCGACGCGCACCAAGCTGTTCTGCGCCTGTGAGGTCACGTTCGGGGGTGAACCGAACAGCCGCACCTGCCCGCTGTGCACGGGGCAACCCGGCACGCTCCCCGTGCTGAACGGCGAAGCACTGGAGCTCGCGGTGCGCGCAGCGCTGGCAGTCGGCGCGACGGTCGCCACCGAGAGCAAGTTCGACCGCAAGAACTACTTCTACTGCGACCTCCCGAAGAACTACCAGATCACCCAGTACGACCAGCCGTACTGCTCGGGTGGCGGCCTGACGCTCCCCTCGGGGAAGCAGGTGCGCCTGAATCGCATCCACATGGAGGAGGACGCCGGCAAGTCCGTGCACGACCAGGGTGACGCCACGCTCGTCGACCTGAACCGCGCGGGCATCCCGCTGATCGAGTCCGTCACCGAAGCCGATCTGACGAGCGCCGAAGAGGCCGTCGAGTACCTCACCGCGCTGCGCGAGATCCTCATCTACGTCGGCGCCTCGCGCGCCGACATGGAGAAGGGCGAGATGCGCTGCGACGTGAACATCTCCGTCCACCCGATCGGCGAGCCCTGGCGGACCAAGGTCGAGATCAAGAACCTGAACTCCTTCGCGAACGTGTCCGGCGCGATCGAGCACGAGATCCCGCGCCAGATCGCGGGCTGGGAGAGCGGCGACCCCGCGCGCGAGCCGGTGCAGGAGACGCGGCTGTTCGACGTCGAGCGGGGCGCGACCCGGACGATGCGCAAGAAGGAGGGCGAGGCCGACTACCGCTACTTCCCCGAGCCCGACCTGCCGCCGATCGACGCGAGCGAGCGCTTCGTCGAGGAGCTGCGCACGCGCCTCCCCGAGCTGCCCGCGGCCCGGCGTGAGCGCTACCAGCGCGAGCTGGGACTCTCCGCCTACGACGCGGGCGTCTTGACCGCCGCGCGCGAGGTCGCCGACTTCTTCGAGGCGACCGCGCGGCTGTCCAAGGAGCCCAAGGAAGCGGCGAACTGGATCTCGAACGAGGTCCTCCGCTCGCTCTCCGACGACGAGTACGCCGCCAACTCGATCGACGAGCTGCCGATCCGGCCCTTCGATCTCGCCGAGCTGATCGGGCTCCTACGCGAGGGCACGCTCTCGACCTCGGGCGCGCGCCAGGTCGTGCGCGAGATGCTCAAGAGCGGCAAGGCCGCCGGGGAGCTCGTCATCGAGCTCGGCTTGCAGCAGGTGCAGGACGACTCGCAGCTCGAAGCCTGGTGCGACGAGGTGCTCGCGGCGAAGCCCGAGATCGCCGATCAGGTGCGCGAGGGCAAGACGAAGGCCGTCGGCGCCCTGATGGGCGCCGTGATGCAGGCCTCGAAGGGCACCGCGAACCCGCAGAAGGTCCGCGAGATCCTGCTGCGCAAGATCGGCGTCGAGGAGTAGCCCCGCCGAGGCACGCGGGTCCGCCCCGAGGCCACCGCCGAACGAGCGAAGGGCCGCCCCGCGCGAACGCGGGGCGGCCCTTCGAGGTCTCGAACGGAGGACTACTCGTCCTTCGACGACTCCATCGAGTAGCTCAGCTCGCCGGAGGCCTCGACGGCCATCTCGACCGAGTGGGCCTCGCCCATGGCGTCGATGTCGCCCTCGATGTCGGCCGTGACCATCAGGTCGCCGCTCATCTCGAAGCTGTGCATGTGGCCGCCCTTCATGTCCCAGAGGAGGACGCCTTCGCCCTCGAACTCGGCGGCGACCATCGCGGCGATGTCGGCGGAGAAGTCCATCTCGCCGGCCTGCAGCTCGATGACCTGCTGAATCAGCTCGGCGAGGTCGACCTCCATGTCACCCTCGAACTTGAACTCGATGACGCCGACGGCGACTTCACCCTCTTCCTTCGTGCCCATGTAGGTGCAGCTGATGGCGAACTCTTCGAAGGCCGTCTCGAGCTGGGCCTCCATCTCCTCCTTGAAGAGCTCCTCGAACTCCTCGGCCTCGGCGTCGTCCATGCTGGCGCTGCCGGGGACACCGCCGGGGAGGAAGATCCCGCCGAGGTCCTTGCCCTTCGCTTCCCAGGTGTCGCCCTCGGAGACTTCGCCGCTCGGCAGGAGCGCCATGAAGTCCATGTCCGCCTCCAGGTTCTCGAGCATGTCCTCTTCGCCTTCGCTCTCGTGGAAGGCCTTGACGTACTCGCCCGAATCCGCGTCCCACGTGAAGGAAACCGTCGTGTCCTCGAGCTCGCCGAACTCGTCGACGTTCTCGGCCTGGCTCTCGGGACCGGCCTCCATGCTCAGCTCGTCGAAGCTGCGCAGGAGCTGGAGCATC
>Ga0316204_10008302_pt1 | contig 14539 bp, 13 predicted proteins | sample 6monrhotite_MG_2_FD_205661 | JGI IMG/M metagenome (GOLD analysis project Ga0316204, IMG submission 205661) | Microbial mat bacterial communities from mineral coupon in-situ incubated in ocean water Damariscotta River, Maine, United States -... | ecosystem: Environmental > Aquatic > Marine >...
CCAGAGTTAGGATTACATGTTCTGATAACATCTTTTTTGATATTAATAACACTGACTTAAGCCACATAGATGATTTAATATTCGATAATGGCTTTGAGTCATTATAGAAAATAGTTTATAATATCCATCCTTTCGAGACAGCTACAAATCACTTGTGATTTGTAGCTTTTTCAATCACAAACAATCGGTTTAATTTATGGCCTCATATGTATTTGTTACAGGTGGTGTTGTTTCATCACTTGGGAAAGGAATTGCTGCAGCCAGTTTAGCTTCGTTGCTAGAATCACGCGGATTAAAAGTTACACTCATGAAGCTGGATCCCTATATTAATGTTGATCCTGGTACAATGAGCCCATTCCAGCACGGTGAAGTTTACGTCACAGAAGATGGAGCTGAAACAGACTTAGATTTAGGCCATTATGAGCGATATGTTCGTACCAAAATGGGCCGCAAAAACAATTTCACTACTGGTCAAATCTACGAAGCGGTTATTCGCAAGGAAAGACGCGGTGATTATCTTGGTGGCACCGTACAAGTCATCCCACACATAACAGATCACATAAAAGAAAAAATCATGATTGCCGGTAAAGGATACGATGTTATCATGGTAGAAATTGGTGGAACTGTTGGTGATATTGAATCTTTACCATTTCTTGAAGCCATTCGCCAATTGGGTGTGGAACAGGGCAAGAGAAATAGCATGTTTGTCCACCTAACTTTAGTACCCTACCTTCAAGCTGCTGGTGAATTAAAGACAAAACCCACTCAACATTCAGTTAAAGAATTACGTTCAATCGGCATTCAACCCGATGTGTTGTTATGCCGTTCTGAACATGAAGTCCCCGAGAACGAACGTAAAAAAATTGCTTTATTCACTAACGTCGCCGAAAAAGCAGTCATTAACATGGTAGATTTAGACAATATCTACAAAATTCCAGAAGTTCTCAGTAATGAAGGTTTTGATGATTTGGTCATTGAACAATTTGATTTGAATTGTGGCAAAGCCGATCTTGAAGAATGGCGCCGTGTTATCAATGCAGAAGAATCAGCCACTGAAATAATCACTGTTGGTATGGTTGGAAAATACCTAGATCACAGTGATGCTTATAAATCATTGAATGAAGCTCTTAGACATGCTGGCATTCCTAATGGCGTGAAAGTTAAGATTCAAAACATCGACTCTGAATCACTAGAAGATACCGATGATATATCACAACTGCATTCATTAGATGCAATTCTGGTACCTGGTGGATTTGGTGACCGTGGATTTGAAGGAAAAATAAATGCAGTTAAATATGCACGCGAGAATAAAGTACCTTATTTGGGAATTTGTTATGGTATGCACGCTGTTGTGATTGAATATGCCCGCAATGTTTGTGGTTTAGCCGGTGCTAATACAACAGAAAACAACCTGCAATCATCCCACCCTGTGATTGCATTGATTACTCAATGGGAAGACCATTTGGGTCAAATTGAAACCAGAAACACGAATTCAGATTTGGGTGGAACCATGCGTTTGGGTGCACAAAAATCCATTTTAACTTCAGGTTCATTGGTTAATAAAGTTTATGGAGCAGACGTCATCACAGAAAGACACCGTCATCGCTATGAATTCAACAATGCTTATCGTGAATTACTTGAAACAAATGGACTTAAATTAACCGCCACATCAGAAGATGGTGAACTGATAGAGATGGTTGAACTTGCAAGTGACGTTCATCCTTGGTTTATAGCATGTCAATTTCATCCTGAATTCACCTCAACCCCACGTGATGGCCATCCATTATTCGCAGGTTTTATAGCCGCTGCAAAAGAGAACAAATAAAATGAAATTATGTAATTATGAAGTAGGATTAGATCAACCATTTTTCTTATTGGCAGGACCTTGTGTCATAGAATCAGAACAACTGGCCATCGAAACAGCCGGCACACTTAAAGAAATTTGTGATCGATTATCGATTCCATTAATTTTCAAATCTTCTTATGATAAAGCCAATCGCACATCTTTAGACAGTTTTCGTGGATTGGGCATCGATAAAGGATTGGCCATTCTACAGGCTGTAAAAGATCAAATTGGTGTTCCGGTTATTACCGATGTGCATGAAGACACGCCCATGGATGAAGTTGCCAGTGTTGTTGATGTGATTCAAACACCCGCATTTTTAGCCCGTCAAACCAACTTTATTGTCAAAGCCTGTAGCGCAGGAGTACCTGTTAATATTAAAAAAGGCCAATTCATGTCACCATGGGACATGAAAAATGTGATAGTAAAAGCCAAGTCAACAGGCAATGAAAACATTATGGTTTGTGAACGTGGCGCCAGTTTTGGTTACAACAACTTGGTATCAGATATGCGGTCTTTATCAGTAATGCGTGACACCGGTTGTCCTGTTGTTTTTGATGCGACCCATTCGGTTCAATTACCTGGTGGACAAGGCGGAACCTCAGGTGGTCAACGTGAATTTATACCCGTTTTAGCACGTGCAGCAGTGGCCGCTGGCGTTTCTGGATTGTTTATGGAAACACATCCAAACCCAGCTGAAGCAAAAAGTGATGGACCCAATGCCATAAAACTACACATGATTGAACAATTACTTAGCACCCTTAAACACATCGATAAAGCCGTTAAATCACAAAACTTTTTAGAACAAAACAACGACTGGAATTAATTTAGGAAACCCAACATGACAGCCATAAAGAATATACACGCAAGAGAAGTTTTAGATTCACGTGGTAACCCCACATTAGAGGCAGAAGTTACTTTAGAATCTGGAGCGTTTGGACACGCCATTGTCCCATCAGGGGCCTCAACTGGGGCGCGTGAAGCCATAGAGTTGCGTGATGGCAATAAGTCACGTTACTTAGGTAAAGGTGTTACAAAAGCCGTTAATAATGTGAATGCTATTATTGCTAAAAAACTCAAAGGTCAAGATGCCAGTAACCAATCACAGATTGATCAATGTATGATTGATTTAGATGGCACCCACAACAAAGCCAACTTAGGTGCCAATGCATTATTGGGTGTGTCACTTGCAACTGCAAAAGCTGTCGCAGCTGAAACACACACACCGCTATTTAAAAGTATATCCACTGTTGATGATTACGTTTTGCCCTTACCCATGATGAACATCATCAATGGTGGTGAACACGCTGATAACAATGTAGATATTCAAGAATTTATGATCTTACCAACTGGCTTTGACAGTTTCTCAGAAGCCTTGCGTTGTGGCACAGAAATTTTTCACAGTTTAAAATCGGTATTGAATAAAAAGGGTTTAAGTACTGCTGTTGGCGATGAAGGTGGTTTTGCACCTGACCTACGCTCAAATGTTGAAGCAGTTGAGACAATTATGAATGCCATTGAAATTGCTGGATACAATGCAGGAAAAGATGTTTATCTTGGACTGGATTGCGCAGCTTCAGAATTTCACGAAAACGGTGTTTACAACTTGGCTGGTGAAGGCAAGAAATACGACTCTCAAGGGTTTACTGATTTTCTTTGCCATTGGGTCGAACAATACCCAATCATTTCAATAGAAGATGGTTTGGATGAAGCAGATTGGACGGGGTGGAAATACCAAACCGAAAAATTGGGTAAAAAGATACAAATAGTCGGTGATGATTTATTTGTAACCAACCCTGAAATTTTCAAACAAGGCATAAACAAAAATATTGCCAACTCTATTTTAATAAAATTAAATCAAATTGGCACCCTAACTGAAACATTAAAAGCCATAGACATGGCAGATAAAGCCGATTATACCGCTGTTATTTCTCACCGATCGGGTGAAACTGAAGATACTTTTATTGCAGACTTAAGTGTTGCTACCAGTGCCACACAGATTAAGACAGGATCATTGTGCCGTTCTGATCGCATAGCCAAATACAATCAACTCTTACGCATTGAAGATCAATTAGGCAAACAAGCTAAATTTGCAGGTGCTTCAGCTTTTGCAAAGTTAGGAATTTTGTAAATAATATTAGGAGCAGAATACTTTCTGCTCCTACAATTTATTAATTACACATTATCCATTCACTGGTGTTGGGTCTTCATGAATAATAACCTCAGCATCAGGAATTAGAGCCATTAGTTGTTTCTCAAGACCATCTGCAATGGTATGTGCATCCAACAAACTCATTCTGTCGTCCAGTTCTAAATGAAATTGAATGAACTTGTCCTTACCAGATTGACGGGTTCTAAAATCATGATAACCTATCGCGCCTTTGGTCTCTGTTATGGTTTTTATTATCAATTGTTCTGTGGCATCATCTAATTTTTTATCCATTAACTGTTGAAACGAATCATTGCCAATTTCGAAAGCACTTTTGAAAATATACAAAGCAATTAATATGGCGAAAGTCGCATCTGCCCACAAGTAACCTTTGATGGTTAAATACAACGCCAATAAAATACTAAAGTTGGTTAATATGTCTGTTACATAATGCAGTGAATCGGCCTTAATCGCTAAATTATTAGTGATTTTAATCACGTGGCGTTGATAGAGAATTAAAAAGGCGGTGATTACTATTGAGAAAACCATCACTGCGATACCTATATTTCCATGGTTTAGAGGTTGTGGATTTTGCAGTCTTTCAATGGCATTAAAAATCAGGAACATAGCAGAACCAGCAATAAAACTGGCTTGCGCCAATCCTGCCAATGGTTCGGCTTTTCCATGGCCATATTGGTGATCATCATCAGCAGGTTGTAAGGCATAGCGGACAGCAAATAAATTAATGATTGATGCAAATGAATCCATTAATGAATCGATCAATGAGGCCAAGATCCCAATAGACCCTGACATATACCATGCAATGGCTTTAACAACTATTAATATAACAGCTGTTGCTACCGATGCATATGTGACTCTTTTTAAGAGTAGCGCATGATTGCTCATATTATAGCCACTCTCTGGGTTTTAGATAATTGGCCAAATTGGCTTCTTGGCTACCAACTTCTGGTTGATAATTGTACCGATATGAAACCTCTGGGGGCAATGACATAAGAATAGATTCTGTCCGCCCTCCAGATTGCAATCCAAATAATGTGCCTCTGTCATAAACCAAATTAAATTCAACATAACGGCCACGTCGGTATTTTTGAAACGCTTTGTTTTTTTCTAAAAATGGCATATCCATGCGCTTTTTTACAATTGGAATATAGGCTTCAACATACGCATTACCTATTGCTTGAATGAATTCGAAGCTTTTATCAAAACCCCATTGGTTTAAGTCATCAAAAAACAGACCTCCCACACCTCGAGTTTCTTTGCGGTGTTTAAGGTAAAAATATTCATCACACCATTTTTTAAATTTTGTATAAACATCTTGACCAAATGGCTGACAAGCATTGCGTGCAGTTGTGTGCCAATGAATAATGTCTTCATCAAAAGGATAATAAGGGGTAAGGTCAAACCCACCTCCGAACCACCATATATTTTGTTTTTTTCCTGTGGTTCTAAAAACCCTAACATTGGCATGCGATGTTGGAATGAAAGGATTATCTGGATGGATAACCAGTGAAACACCAGATGCCTCAAAACCACATCCCGCAATTTCTGGGCGTTTTGCTGTTGCTGAAGCTGGTAGTTTTTCTCCTAACACATGTGAAAAATTGACTCCAGCTGATTCAAAAATTTCACCGCGCATAACACGGGTTCGTCCACCACCACCGTTATCATGTTGCCAAGCGTCTTGTTCAAATACATTATTTTGCTCAATTTTTTCGAGATTTTGACAAATAGAGTCTTGTAAGCCTTTTAAATAGGACACCACTTGTTGAAATTGTGCGTTGTTCATTTAGTTGTAATAATTGATAAATGCGTATCATATCACCATCATTGAAAATATTAGAGAGTTGTGCAAAACTCTCTATAAAATAGATATTTTAATATCACTCAAAAAAACTCAATTAGTGATACAATATTAGCCTTTAATTCAACCCTTCAAATTTATGTACAAACTTCAATCATTTGCCAAAGGCCAATGGCACAAAGCCACTGATGGTTTTCGTCCATGCTTTAATGCCATCACCGGTGAAAAAATATCTGAAATATCTTCTGCTGGACTCGATTTTTCAGGCATGTTAGATTACGCCAAAGACAAAGGTGGAAAATCTTTACGAGAGATGACTTTTCATGAGCGCGCTTTAATGCTAAAAGAGTTGGCTTTGTATTTATTAGAACGCAAAGCAGAGTTTTACAAACTGTCCTATTTAACAGGTGCAACTAAATTAGATTCATGGATTGATATTGAAGGCGGTATTGGGACATTATTCGTTTACTCAGGAAAAGGTCGCCGTGAATTGCCTGATCATACTGTTTACGTTGATGGCAACCTGGAAATGTTATCTGCAAGCGATCAATTTATTGGCCAACACATTTGTACTTCACTTCAAGGGGCTGCCCTACATATCAATGCTTTTAACTTTCCCTGTTGGGGCATGTTGGAAAAATTAGCACCAACCCTATTGGCAGGAGTACCAGCCATTGTAAAGCCTGCATCAAATACTGCTTTTCTAACAGAAAAAATGTTTCATGCAATGGTTGAATCGAATATTTTACCTGAAGGAGCCATCCAATTGGTCTGTGGTTCAACTGGTGACTTACTTTCACAACTCGATTGTCAAGATGCTGTAGCATTTACAGGATCTGCTACGACAGGACAATACCTCAAATCTTTTAAAAATATTACAGAAAATTCAGTGCGATTCACCATGGAGGCCGATTCACTGAACTGTTCAATTTTAACCCCAGATACAACCGTTGATTCTCCTGAGTTTGATTTCTATGTCAAAGAGGTTGTTCGCGAAATGACAGTAAAATGCGGGCAAAAATGTACTGCCATTAGACGTGCGATTGTGCCGAGAGAATTAATCACTCCGGTTGCAGATGCCATCAGTCAAAGATTAGCAAGAATTACCATTGGAGATCCACAAGCTGAAGGCGTTAAAATGGGATCTTTGGCCAGTGAGGATCAGAGAACAGAAGTGCGAGAGCGCGTTCAAGAATTATCTAAATATGCTCAATTGGTCTATGGAGACCCCAACAATGTTGAAACCATCGAATCCGATGCCATCGCTGGTGCATTTATTAACCCCATTCTTTTGGCCTGTGAAAACCCATTACAATCCCCTGAAGTTCATGACATAGAAGCTTTCGGTCCTGTGAGTACTTTGATGCCATATGACACACTTGAAGAAGCAGCACAATTAGCCAACATGGGTCAAGGTTCATTGGTAGGATCTGTTTTTGGTTATGACGATGATTGTGTCTCTGAATTGGTGATGAAAACAGCCAGTTATCATGGACGCATGGTGTTAATCAACAGAGACAGTGCCAAATATTCAACCGGTCATGGTTCCCCATTGCCACACATGACCCATGGTGGGCCTGGTCGCGCTGGAGGCGGTGAAGAGATGGGTGGCATACGTGGAGTAATGCATTATATGCAAAGAACTGCTTTACAGGGATCACCCACAACCATTAGTAAAATTTGTCAAAAATACATTGGCAATGCCAAACAAACTAGTGCACCTCAACACCCTTTTAGATTACATTTTGAAGAACTTGAAATAGGACAAACATTAATCACTCAACCCCGAACGATTACACTCGATGACATAGAGGAATTTTCTGATTTAAGCGGTGATAAATTTTATGCCCATATGGATGAAAAATCAGCATCAGAGAATCCATTCTTTGATGGCCGAGTTGCACATGGTTATTTCATCGTATCTATGGCTGCCGGACTATTTGTAGAACCAAACCCCGGCCCAGTTCTTGCCAATTATGGGGTGGATGATCTGCGTTTTACTGAACCCGTTTATCCGGGTGACGATCTAACTGTACGCCTGACATGTAAACAAAAATCTTATCGCAGAGGCAAAGGTTATGGAGAAGTGCGTTGGGACATTGCCATTAGTAATCAAGATGATGAAGTGGTAGCCCAATATGATATCCTTACTATGGTCGCATCCAATATAGAGGATTTTTGTGATGATTAAAGGGTTTTTTAGATGGTGTTTAAATATTTTTGGTTGGAAAACAATCTACAATTTACCAACTGAAAAGAGATATGTTGTGATTGCCGCTCCACATACCAGTAATTGGGATTTTCCATTGGGAATTTTTTATATTTTTTCTGCAGGGGTTCCTTTTCGATATATGGGAAAAGATGCCCTATTTAAATGGCCTCAAAAATATTTGTTTAAAGCCTTGGGTGGCATAGGTGTTGACCGTAACAATAAAAACAAACTCACCACCCGTATGGCAGAATTTATTAACTCCCAAGATAAAATAGCATTGGCCTTATCCCCTGAAGGCACGCGTTCTAAACTTAGTTATTGGCGTACAGGGTTTTATTATATTGCCTTAGAAGCAAAGGTTCCTATAGCCATGGCAGTTATGGATTATGGCAAAAGAGAGATTGGTGTAAAAACATCTTTTATGCCATCAGGTGATCTTGAAGCCGATTTAGATATTATTCGGGACTTCTATAAAGATGTCAAAGGCAAACACCCAGAAAAACAAGGACCCATTGAAATCAAACCAAAATGATACACCTACATCAATATGAGTTTGGAAATGATACAAAAGCCCATTCTAAAAAAAAATTAATAGAAAACCTGAGTCATTATTTGGGCAAAAACCAAAACGAAATTAATATTCAAAACAATGAAAATGGCAAACCATATGTTAGTGACATATTCTTTTCTGTTAGTCATTGCAAGGATAAAGTAGTTCAGATATTTTCATTTTCAGATGAGGTTGGTGTTGATATCGAATTTAGAAATTCCAACAGGCGATATTTAAATCTAGCTAAAAGGTATTTTCATAAATTTGAATACAACCAATTAACTACTATTCCTGCACAAGATAGTTTAAAATTATTTTACAATTTATGGACCGTAAAAGAAGCTGTTTGTAAGACAAATGGCGGAAGATTATGGTATTATTTAGCCAACAATTATTTATCCAATGACATGAAAATAGCCCCACAAACACATGGAATCAACGTGAAATGCTTAAATCAAATTACTGATTTTAGCTTATGTATAGCTTCAAAAAATCAAATAGAATTAAAGAACCATGGCTAGAATTACAGCAACAATCATATTCTTTAGCTTTTTAATTGCTTGTCACCCAAGTAAAGAAACCATTCGAAAAGTAAATGAGCTGACTTACATAAAAAAAGACAAAACCATAAACTGCCCCCTTGAAAATAAATACCGTTGTGCAATTGATACGCCATTAGAAGAACTCTATAAACAAGCAATAATTGAAAACAAAGACAGAATAACCCTTTTAGAAAAAGGTGAAGATTCATTACTGGTTCGTTTACATTTAATCAAGTCTGCTCAAGTTAGTATTGATATTCAAACATTCATATGGGTGAATGACGAAGCAGGTCACTTGGTTGTAGCAGAATTATTAGAAGCAGCCAAAAGGGGCGTTAAAGTTAACATTATCATTGACCAATTGTTTTCCATGGGCAATACATGGTTATTAGCAGAATTAGCAACATTACACCAGAATTTAAATATTCGCATGTTTAACCCTTTGTTTAATGAAGCTCATACTTCAAAATTTGATTTTTTTAGTGCCATTACCTGCTGTTTATATAATCTAAACAGAAGAATGCACAACAAACTATTTTTGGTTGATGGAAAATATGGCATTAATGGAGGCAGAAATTACAGCGACAGGTATTTTGATTGGGATCCAACATTTAATTATAGGGACAGAGACGCACTAGCAATTGGCGCAGTTGCTCAACAAATGAAGCAATCATTTAATGAATTTTGGCATGCTAAATGGATAATCCCATTAGAAAATTTGGACGATGTCGCCTATAGAATATTAAACAACCAAGAAAACAATTCTGACTGGATTGTGGGCCACCAATTACACTCTGTAAAATTAAACTTGAAATCATTTGATTATAATTCTATAAAACAAAAATTTGCAGACACCGCGATTGCTGTCGATGAAGTTGAATACTTCAGTGATTCACCTGATAAACTCTTTGTGAAAAATAAAGAAAGTCAAAATAAATACAAACAAATGAGTCTTAAAATTAAGGAACTTATTTTATCTGCCGATGACAGTTTAATATTACAAACACCCTATCTGGTGTTAAGCAAAAAAGCCTATCGGGCGCTTAAATCATTACACAAAAAGAAACCACATGTTGATATTGATGTCTCGACCAATAGCCTTTCATCCACCGATGCCTTTTATGTATACGCCATTTCCTATAAACATAAAAAAAAGTATTTAAAAAATCTGGGAATAAATATTTATGAGTTCAAGAAACACCCAGAAGATAAAACCTTAATGTTTGGCAATAAATACCACAATGAAAACACCCGTTTTGGCATGCATGCTAAATCTATTATTATAGATGAATATACATCATTAATTGGATCTCATAATTTTGATCACCGATCTGATATTCTCAATACAGAGTCTGGGTTAATTATCAAATCAAAACAATTAGCTGCTCAATTAAAACATTACATCGATATAGACACCCATCCAAGAAATTCTTGGATTATCGCACCCAATAAAAAAATTCCTGTATTGAGCTTTTTTAGTGGTATGATTGCTTCTGTATCACGATCATTACCTATACTAGATATTTGGCCTTTTCGTTATTCAAGCAGTTTTCAATTAATAGAAGGAAAGCAAGCTTTAGACATAGGCCACCCAGATTTTTATAATAATTATGAAAATTTAGGCAATTTTCCTGATGTGGATTTGCCATCGAAGCAAATACAAACGATAATTATTAGCGCTTTTGCAGGATTTGCAGAACCAATTATGTAAAAACCAATGTTACTTTGGGGTAAATAATGAAAACAAAAATTATAAGCTTTTTTCTGGTCCTAGTATTGTTATCAATCTATCCAGCATGGCGTTATTTCACAAATGCAAAATTATTTGCGGATGCAATATTTGGTCATGCCTCAAATATGGGTAACTGGACTTATGGTACTGTCAGTAGTGGATTAGGTGGAAACATCACTATTCGCAATATTGCATTTACTCCAAATAACCACACACAGGGGTTCGATATTGGTAGTGTAGTTATTAAAACAGAACCCATGTTTTTATTAAAAAGCAACCCCAGTGAGTTGGCTTATTTGCTACCTGAAACATTGTCTTTATCGGTAAATTCTGCTTCATTAAATCATAAATCAAGCGACATATTAGATTCATTAAAACAAAATAGTATGTGGATGATACTAGTTGGCCACGCTGGTAGTTTTGGTTGTAGTAGAGATCAATATGTTACATTTGATGATACTGTTTGGAACAAAATTATTAAAAATAATCAAATATACAATGTTGATTTATTTTTCTCAAAACAAGAAGATGGTAGCCTTGATGCAGATTTAATACTCGATGCTGAAAACTTGTTTTCCAGCACTTGGTCTAGTAATTTAAAATCCAGTTATAACGAAAACCAAATAGTTATTGATGAATTGCTAACCGATAAACTTTACTATTCTTACCTTGATAATGGATTTAACTTGGCGCGTAATAACGCCTGTATTGAAAATTATAAGTCTTCTTTTGCAGCCTATAGATTAAGCTCAGCTGAACATGTACAACAATTCATGCGCGTCAATTATTCTAAAGAATTTCCTACTTCATTAATTAATTGGTACCAAAGAGTTTTGGCTCCTGAAACTGATTTTAATGCCATAATTTCTATAAAAGATAGAATGTATTTAAGTGATATAGCGCAAATCAATCAATTAGAGCTTTATGAAAATTCATCAGTAGAAGTCTCATCATCCAACAATGAATACCTACCTGTGAATTTAAAAGAAATAGATTATACGAAAATTGATACAGAATCGTTAATGTCTGAAAATATTAAAAAACAGGAAAAAGCGGATCTTGAAGCTCAAATTTTAAAAGATAAAAATGCAGAACAACAAAAAACCACTGTGATTACAACAGGTGCCAGAACCAATAAACGTGTTCAATTAAGAAATTTAAATTCTGTAATCAACAAAAGAGTTCGAATCAAAACGATTCGAGGCAGACCCATCAAAGGTATATTGAGAGATTCTCAAAATGGAATGGTAACTTTAGATTCACATTTTAGGTTTGGGACATCAACCATCAGTATTTCAATTGATATGATTTCTTCGGTTGAATTATTATAGTAAATAAATCAATATATGTTTCATTATTGGTATTGTTGTCGGTAGTTTTAGTTATTTCACTGTCATCCGGCAGTGAATACATACCTTTATCTGTATTTTGGAATGATGAGCAAAGCCATTCACTTAAAGAAATAATATATACATTAAGGTTGCCTCGAGCTATAAACGCCATAACAGTAGGTGCCTTATTGTCTTTGGCTGGTTTGTTGATACAAAATTTGGTTAAAAATCCTTTGGCCGACCCCTATATTTTAGGGATTTCTGGTGCCTCTGCTTTTATACAATTGTTAATTATTGCCAGTGGTTTTATTTTGCCCTTCTGGTTATTCATACTCTGTGGTTTTGTTGCTAGCATATTATCCATTGTTTTGCTCATCACAATCTCATCTAGAAATGGACTAAAAACCAATAATTTATTGTTAACTGGCGTTGTCATTGCATTTGCCTATGGTGCAATGATCAGCCTGATATTAAGCATCAGTCCTTTATCAACAACAAAATCAATGTTGTTCTGGTTAATGGGTGATTTAAGCTTCTCTCAATTGTCCTTCTTACCCCTAATTCTTTTAATCATTGGCAGTCTATGGGTTTTTAGATACCACAAAGAACTGGATATAATGGCCAGGGGCGATTTATTTGCAAACAAATGTGGGGTCGATGTCAAATCAATCAATTTAACATTATTAATTACAGCCTCAGTTTTTACCGCCATAGCTGTAAGTATGGCTGGAACCATTGGGTTTGTTGGCTTGGTTGTACCTCACATTGCCCGTTTACTGGTAGGTAATTGCCATGCACACTTGATACCTATCAGCGCCATAATGGGAGCAGTGGTCTTGCTAATTGCAGACACAGTATCGAGAACTATCCTAGCACCCATTCAGCTGCCAGTTGGTATTTTTACAGCCCTTTTTGGCGTGCCCCTTTTCTTATATTTAATGACCAAACGCTCATGATTGAAATTAAAAATCTAACCGTTTTAAATAAAGAACAAAAATTAATATCCAATTTAAATGCCACATTTAAAGAAGGGGAGTTTTGGGCAATCTTGGGAAAAAACGGCACTGGTAAAACCACTTTATTACACACCTTAGCAGGTTTGTTGGATTATCGCATTGGTCAAATAACTGTTAACGGAATTGAATTAAGATCTCTCTCCTCTATACAACGAGCACGAGAGATTGCGATCTTGTCTCAGCTGATGGAAACTGGTCTTAATTGTACAGTTGAACAAAACATTGCTTATGGTCGTTATGCTTGGAACAAATTAAAAAACAACAAACGTTCCGATGAAAAGTTGATTAATGCTGCTATTAACAATATGGAATTAGAGGAATTAAGGCAAAAATCTATTCAAGAGATCTCTGGGGGAGAGCTCAGAAAAGTAGAAATTGCCACCATTCTTGCTCAAAACAGTCAAATAATGATACTTGATGAGCCGTTAAATCACTTAGATATTTCATTTCGTTACAAACTAATGCATTTGTTAAAACAACTTAGTGATAAAAAATTAATAATTATAGTGACGCATGATATACAATATGTAAAAGCTTATTGTTCTCATGTCATGTTGTTGAACAAAAATGGTGAAACAAGCATTGGTTTGACCAGTGACATCATGAATATTAACAACATAAACAAAATGTTAGATACAAATTTACCAAAAAATATTTTACTATGAAAAATTCAAAGTCCTTAACTTCCATCATTACTCCCATTGTTAAACAAATGTACAAGCAAGGAATAATTGAAAAAAATGATGCAAAGAGGATTCTATCAAATTCACAATTATCAGCAGTCACTTCTGTTCATCCGTATGTGAATTTATCTGATTATAAACTGATCAATGAAAAAACAGGAAAACCGATATCATTTGAATTTATTGTTGAATTTGTTGCTGGCATGAATGGTTTGGACTATTTAAAAATTGACCCAACAAAAGTAAACGTAAACAAAGTCACTGCTTCTGTTTCTCAAGCCTATGCCACTACACATAAAATTTTACCAGTAGCAGTAACTTCTAAAACTGTGACTTTTGCTGTTTCAAATCCAACTGATGAATCATGGGTTGAAGAACTACAAAGGATACTTCGTTTAAAAGTCATCAGGGTTCATTCTAATCCCATAGACATTCAAAGATTACTGTATGAATTTTATGGTGTAAACCGTTCGATAAAACAAGCCAGTGAGCAGCACAAAGGCCGCTCTATTGACTCAATACTCAACCTCGAACAACTGGTTAAACTTGGAACAAAAGGTGATTTAACTGCTGATGATCAGCACATTGTCAATATCGTTGATTGGTTATTTCAGTTTGCTTTTGAACAACGTGCCAGTGATATACACCTTGAACCAAAA
>Ga0316204_10008303_pt1 | contig 14537 bp, 9 predicted proteins | sample 6monrhotite_MG_2_FD_205661 | JGI IMG/M metagenome (GOLD analysis project Ga0316204, IMG submission 205661) | Microbial mat bacterial communities from mineral coupon in-situ incubated in ocean water Damariscotta River, Maine, United States -... | ecosystem: Environmental > Aquatic > Marine >...
TTTGTAATAATTTAGTATTCCATTTAAATGATGCTTTAGGCTCATTTAAAGTCAATGCAGATACATCATTAATAATGACCGGAATTTTTGACTGCTCTAATAATTGATCTAAATATTCAAGATGTTCATCTTCTATTGATTCCACATCAAAAAGCACAACATCACTTTCGATATTGTCTAACTTGCTCATAAATTTTTCAGTCAAGGATTCATTTAATACAACCTGAATTCCGCTATGTTCCATCGATTTTTGTAAATAATTTCGATGGCTGACAGAATCAGATGTAATAGCAATGCGTATATTGTCAGTTTCGTTTTGCATCATATTAAAGGGGAATAAATAAATGCGCTTTAGTGCCTATTAGTTAACATATATCCTGGTTTGCTGTATTGAGATATATAAATGCTAAATGTGACAATTTATATATCTTTTCCTGTTAATAGACTTATATTGTCCATTAAATCAGCTTCAGTAAATGGTTTACCCATATAAATATTCACGCCAATTGAAGCCGCTCGATCACGATGTTTTTGACCTGTGCGTGAGGTAATCATAATAATAGGAATATTTTTTAGTTTCTCATCATTGCGCATATTAGTAGCTAATTCAAAACCATCCATTCTTGGCATTTCCACATCAAGCAACATAATGTCAGGAATGGTTTCCTGTAGTTGAGCCAGAGCATCTACACCATCTTTAGCCGCAACAACATCCATTTCGTGACGCTCTAATAAACGTGTTGTGACTTTACGTACGGTGATGGAATCATCTACAACCATAACCAAAGGTGTAGTATCTTCTTCTTTTTCTGGCTCTACTGCGATTGGTGTCACAACTTCTAAATTTTCTGAAGTTGCAGCAAGGCGGATTAACATCGCTAAATCAATGATTAAAACAACGCTACCATCACCCATAACGGTTGCACCAGAAATACCTCTTAACGTGCTCAGTTGTGGTCCAACGGATTTCACAACAATTTCACGACTACCTAATAACGAGTCCACTAAAATTGCAGCCCGATGTTCACCACTGCTAACCATCAACATTGGAAACTGTTGATCGTCATCCATCAATTTCATTTCATTGATGCCCATGACCGTACCAAGATGCATAAATTGATAATCTTCATTAACCCAATTATAAATTTGATTTTCTGCTGCCATTATTTCTTTAATTTTTCCAGCAGTAATACGTTCAACACCTTCTACACTCAAAAGAGGCACTGCATAGGTATCATCCGCCATAGTTACCATTAAGGCTCTTGATATGGCTAATGTGAGTGGCAAGCTAACAGTAAAGGTTGTACCTTGATCTTTTTTAGTATCAATATGGAAGATACCACCAAGTTGTTTAATTTCGGTATTCACGACGTCCATGCCAACACCACGACCAGCAATCTGACTAACGGATTCTGCGGTACTAAAACCAGACTGCATTATTATATCCAGTAACTGTTGTTTGCTAACCTCTGCGCCCGCTTCGATTAAACCTTTCGATACTGCTTTGTCACGAATAGCATCAAGGTTAATACCTTTGCCGTCATCTTTAATTCTTATGAGAATATTTGAACCCTCATTAGAGATTGAAAAATGAATATTACCTTCTTCAGTTTTACCTGATTTTTTTCTTTCTTCTGTTGTCTCAATGCCATGAGCAACCGCATTTCGTAACATATGTTCTATTGGTGAGATAATACGTTCAAGAACAGAACGATCTAATTCTGAGTCCACACCTTCCAAGTGCAGTTCAGCATGTTTACCTAATTCACCACAAGTTTGGCGTACAATTCGACGCAAACGCGCAGCTTGCCCGGAGAACGGTACCATGCGCGTGCGCATTAACCCTTCTTGTAAATCTGTATTTACACGTGACTGTTGTAATAAGAGTGTTTCTGACTCACGGGTTAAGTTGTTCATGATGCCACGTAGACTATCCAAATCGCCTAGTGATTCCATCATGGCGCGGGATAAATGCTGCATTGTTGTAAAACGATCCATCTCTAATGGATCAAAATTTTCCTGAGCAGAGCTTAATGTCTCTTCATTTTTATATTCAATTTGAGTTTCTGTTTCAATTTCGAATTGACGTAATTGTTCACGTAAACGATTTACCGTGTCATCAAATTCTGTAATGTTGTAACGGAAATTATTTGTTTGCTGTTCCAGACGTGAACGATAAATACTGACTTCACCCGCAAAATTCACTAAGTTATCTAAAAGATCTGCACGAACCCGAACCTGTTCACCCTGAGTGCGTCCAGCTTGACGTCTATCGTGTCCATCATCTACTGGAAAGCTGGTCTCCGTTTTTTCTGCCTCAATTTCATGTACCGAGGCTGCCTCTATATTTTGTTCTTCAAGATCCAGTGAAATTATATTATCTATCTCTGGAACATCTTCATTACCCACTTCATCATCTACAGCAAGCTCGATAACATCCTCTACTACTTCAGGCAATTCTAAATCAGGAATTGTTATTGACTCTTCGAGATCTACACTGTTCCTAAGCTCAGATTCAAGTTCTTCAAGCTCAGAGATTTCAATTGCAGAAACATCACTAACTTCATCATTATGAACTTCTACAGGTATTTCTGCAGCAAACGCTAAGTCATCAGCACCGCCACGATCTTTCAACATGCTTTCAATTTCATTAATAAGGTCTGTAGCAGCAGTTAAACCTTTGTGTTCTTGCACCAACTCCAGCATTTGTACTAAACGATCTTGAGATCGCTGAACCAGATCAAACATTGCTTTTGATGCCTGCATATGACCATCAACAACAGCAGTTAAGAGTGATTCAACGCTGTGCCCTAAATCACCTAACTCAGCAATGCCTGCCATACGAGCACCACCTTTTAAAGTATGAAGCTGGCGTTGTAACTCTTCTACAAACTTTTGTTCTTCTGGATCTGATATCCAGTCATGTATAACCTGATCGCTTTCATCAAGAATCTCTGTACCTTCTTCAAGGAAAATATCAAGCAATTCTTCATCATAATCAGCTAAAGGTGCTGCAGCGACAACAGGATTTTCAACTTTGATAGTGCTAACTTCAGGTGTAATATCTTTTGGTAAAGATTCAATGCGAGATAATAGCATTTCATATTCAGGTAACTCAGCACCAGGTTGATCAAGACGGCCAACCGTTTGCTCTATTAATTCAATAGTATTTTCTAATTCAGTTATTGCAACCTGAGGTAGTACAGCATTAATGTCTTGTAAATGTTTTACGTAATGCTCAAAACTACTACAAACTACCGATAAAGATTGCACTCCTGTAGTTCGTGAACTTCCCGTTAAAGTATGTAAGGCACGTAATAAAATCTGGTTCGCTTCTGTGTTACCTTCATTCCAATCAATGATGTACTGTTTAAGAGCGTTGCAATGAGTTGCAACTTCTTTGCGATAGATCTCAAGCAAAGTAGCATCAATATCAATCGGTGGCTGTTTATCAGCAACAACCTCAATAGAGACTTCTTCTTCAACATCTATTGGTATAATTATTTCAGGTTCCGCAGTGATTTCTTCAGGCTCAGACTCAACTTTTTTTTCCAGTTCAGACTCTATATCAAGCTCTGGCTCTGGTTCTGGTTCTGGTTCAATCTCTATCGCAACTTCTTCACTTTCGACTACTGCTATATTTATTGATTTTCCCTGGCTCAAAGCATCAGCATATTCCATTAGAACTAAAATATTTTGTCCAGGCTTACCGCTAACTTTAAATAACTCAAACAGTTCAGGTAAAGCTTGTTTACCTAGTTCCATTAACTCAAGTACTTCTGCACCAACTTTAATTGTACTATCAAGCACGCGGTTAAGCATATTTTCAAATGCCCAGGCAAACTCACCAAGATCAATAGCACCAACTAAACGACCACTACCTTTGAGGGTATGATATGCACGACGTATTTCTTTTAAAGGATCATCATTTGATGTATTTGCTGTCCATACTGGAAGAAGTTCTGAAATAGTTTCATAAGCTTCTTCGGCTTCTTCCATAAAGATTTCAATAATTTCATCATCGATAGTGTCATCTAATAAAGAAGGTTCTTTAACCGATTCCGGTTTGGATTCAGGAGCTTGTATTGACTCTATTTCTATTGCAGGTGGAGCAGTTAAAGCTTCTTCTTCAAATTCCAGGCTGGCTTCCGGTATAGACCCATCAGCTAAAATTTCTTCTTCACCAAAGTTATCGTTTTCTAATTCGAAATCCAGGCCTTCATCTAATATTATCTCATCAAGATTAATTTCATTCTCACTAACTTCTGCTGGTGAAACAACATCTGTTAATTCCAAACTTAAATCATCCAACGATAACTCATCTGTCGAGAGATCAAGAATATCACTGTCATCATCACCTTCGATAGAAAGTTCTATCTCGCTTGTAAGTTCTAACCCATCTTCACTGGATATTTCTTCTTCAACAACATTATCAATAGCAACTTCTTCTAATGAAATATCTTCTAAGCCACTAGTTTCAACAATAAGCGGTTCTTCTATTATTTCTGGTGTTTCTTCAACAACTGATTCACCAATATCTTCTTCTACTTCAGCAACTTCTTCAGTATTAATACCTAAAGATTGTAAACTTTGCTCTGCAACATTAAGAATAGCTTCAGGTTGACCCCAGCTACCCATCATTGATTCCATGTAATATTCAAGGCTACTAATAGCATCTGCCAGATTATTCATGTCTTCTAAGGCTGGAGGGATAGTTTCTTTAATAAGTTTACTGCGAATATAATTATTCGTTAACGTTAGCAAGTTTGCAGCATCATTTAACGACAATATCATTAAGCTGCCTTGAATTTGCTCAAGCAAAGCGGGAATAGATTTTAATTGATCACGTTGTTCATTATCCTGACTGAATTCAGTTAAGGCATCTTTAACTTTAGCTAAATTAACTTTTGCTTCATCTAAAACAGAATGCATTAATTTTTGTTGTTCCGCACCCTGCATTTGTGCAAGTGCAGCATCACCGGCATCAATACCTTCTTCAACTTCAATTGTTGATGCCGCTTTAGCAGTCGATACTTCACTTAATGAATTTTCAACGGCAATCATTGCAGCTGCAACATTCATTAATTCTGTTTCATCAGCAGCTAACTTGTCACCAATAATATCGCCAATTACTTCTGCTTGTTTTAATACCGCTTCACGTTGTACACCTAAATTTAACATTGCAAGTGTATCGGCCATTTGCTTAAGAGAAGTATGAACATCCTCAAGAACAGACATTTCCTTATCATCAGCACGAACAAACATGTCAAGGTTGTCTTTAACCTTATTGATATCTTCAATAATAACTGAAGACACTGTTTCCATTAAGGCCGCATTTGGTGCTGTCAGATCAGCTCGCGCTTGTTCCACTGCCTGCGTATCTGGCATGATATCTTTAAGGTTAAAGGCTTCTTTAATATCTTTTGTGGACTCACCCGATGTTGTTGAAGTCGCAACATAATAAAGTAAGTTTTTTTCTAACTCTTCAGGTGGCGCTTCATCAAGTGCAAACGCACCACCATCAATGATTTTTTTAATTTGACGATCAACGTGCCCCATCAACATTTTTACGGCAACACTGGTATCAACACCATCATCTTTTAAACTTTCAACCAGGCCTCCAGCTATCCAAAAAACACGTCGTGCTTCATCCGACTCAGCGGCTTTAGTTAGTTCAGCAATAACATCTGCAATTTTTTGTAAACCGGCTTTAGGGTTTTTATTTTTGAACCAGGATAATAAACCAAGGTGATAGTTGTGGCGCAACTTACGGGCAAGAGCCGGTAAACCACCTTCTTCGCCACTAGTGACTTCAAGTTCTGCTGCTGGTGCAGCTACGGTTAAATCTGGTGTAAATAACGCACCTTCACTTAACAACGCTTCATTTCTTGCTGCACGAATATCATTTAATAAAGGTAATAACACCACTGGCATGTCTGCATTGCCAGCCAACAAATGCTCCAGATAATCCGGCACTTGCAATATGCCACGCATTAATGTTTCGTAAGCATCATCTTTATTATTTACTTTATCGTCAAAAATAGCCTGCGAAAGCTTTTCCATTTCCTCTACAGCTAATGCAGCACCGTGTAACTCCACCATCTGCAACGTTCCATGAACCTGATGCAAATAATTAATACAAAAACGTATTTGTGATTCATCCGCAGTGTCTTCAACATAAGCTTCAAGTGAAGTCTGTGCTTGCTTCAAGGTTTCATCAATTTCTGACTTTACCCATTGCAGTGTATTTGCATCAACCACACTCATGCGTCATACCTCGGCTTTTGAACATTTCCGGACTCAGTATGATTTCGTTGAAAGGCCAAAACACTATCATATTGCATAGAACTCATTTCAGGATGTTGCCAGCCTGTTATTTCACCCGCACCTAAAATTAATAATCCACCAGGTACAAGATGTTCAACAAGCTGATTTATAATCGTTAAACGTGTGTCACGTTTAAAATAAATTAATACATTTTGGCAAATAATAATTTCCATTTTGCCGACCGAGCTATTATCAAGATTAAGTAAATTAAGTCGATTAAAACAAATTCGTTTTCGCAAAGAGTCATTAATCAAATAATGTTCTTTATCAACCTCTTCAATATAATTATTAATGTATTCTGACGGCACATTAGTAAATCTATTACGGTGGTATTGTGCTTTTTTGCCCACAACTAATGCATCATGACTAATGTCTGAGGCGGTAACAGCCAAATAACATTTTTCATTTTTATCCGTCATGTATTTATCGATATACATCATCAAACTATAGGGCTCTTCACCTGTTGCACACCCAACACTCCAAATACGAATATTGGGGTTATTATTTTTAAAGTTCAGTTTTTCAAGGTAAGCCTGTTTAATTAATGACAAGGCCTGAGTATCACGAAAAAAACGTGTTTCATGTACAGTGAGTCTGTCTACCAGCGTTTCCCACTCAACACGGCCAGCTTTACCATGTGTGACATAAGCAAAATAACTTTTGTATTCACTTATACCCAGTTCTTGCATGCGAATTGAAAGCTTTGATAATAAAAAACTTTTTCGTAACTCGGGTAAAGTTATCCCTGTTCGATCTTCAAGCAACGTTAACCATAAAGCATACTCGTTATCACTCATTGGCATCAGTTCATTTAACTGCCAAAGAGTTTGCGACACTTTATTATCCTGAGCCTGAATCACTAAACGGTCCTCATGTTATCCATATAAAATTGTAAGGCATGAAGCCAGACAACTTATAAACGGAAACCTGCAACTGAGTTACGTAATTCATTTGCTAATTCAGCAAGGTTACCAATCGATGCTGCAGTTTCATTAGTACCTGCAGATGTTTGAGTGGTAATTTCCTGGATAACATTCATGGTGTCAGAAATATTAATCGCAGCACTCGCTTGTTGTTTAGCTGAATCAGAAATAGTTCGAATCAATTCGGCTAAGTGAGTGGATACACTTTCAATTTCTTCAAGTGACTGACCCGCATCTTGTGCTAGTTGCGCACCTTGTACTACTTCTGATGTACTTTGCTCCATTGAAGCAACCGCTTCGTTGGTATCTGTTTGGATAGCTTTTACCAACGCTTCGATTTGTCGCGTTGCATCTGCTGAACGTTCTGCGAGTCGTTGTACTTCATCCGCAACAACCGCGAAACCACGACCAGCTTCACCGGCCATCGCTGCCTGGATGGCGGCGTTTAATGCCAGGATGTTGGTTTGTTCTGCGATGTCGTTGATCAATTCAACGATATCACCGATTTCCTGAGATGATTCACCAAGACGTTTAATACGTTTTGATGTTTCCTGAATTTGCTCACGGATAGTATCCATACCGTTAATGGTTTTTTGTACCGCGTCAGCACCTTTGTTTGCTATGCCAACCGACTTATCAGCTTCATCGGCCAACTCACCCGCATGGTTAGATACCGCTTCGATGGATACCGCCATTTCGTTGATTGCTGCACTGGCACCAGTAATTTGTTGTGCCTGATGGTCACTTGCTTCAGCAAGATGTATTGCTGTTGCCTGTGTCTGTTGTGCTGCCGATGATACTTGCTGTGTTGTATCGTTGATGGACGTTACCAATGAACGCAGTGCGTCGATGGTGTAGTTGATAGAATCGGCAATCGCACCCGTAATATCTTCGGTTACAGTTGCACTTACGGTTAAATCGCCATCTGCAAGGTTACCCATTTCATCAAGTAAACGTAAAATCGCTTCTTGATTTCTTGTGTTGGTTTCTTGTACCGCAACACGTGATCCTTCTGTTTCATTTAACTGACGTTTAGAGTCCCGTAAATAAGTAACAGCAAGCACTACGATCAAAAAGAGCGATAACATTCCTAAAAGGGTCAAAATAGTCTGCGAAATACGACTACTTATTGACTCCTGATAAGAAGAGGATAAATGTTCAATTTGATCCAACAGGAGTGCAGATGTAGCAAGTACACTTTCAGCAGCATCAGATACCTGGAACATTTCAGGCGAACGTTCCAAAATAGCACCAACCTGAGTACGTAGTGTTTTAAATAAAGTCTGTACCGCTTTCAGTTTTTCACGTGATTCGGGATGAGTGATACGTTTAATACCAAGGTTACGATTACCACGCAACATATCTTCAACTACTCGGCCAAATAATGCCGCATCTCGACCAAATCTATCTGCTGCAGTAATCGCTTCTTCACCACCGTCTAATACGCGGTTTACGTTACTGGAAATACGTTGAGTTAACATTAACTGACGTGTTGCAATATATATCTGATCTGGCGGCGCGCCTTGCTCAGCCATAATTGTTACAACCTCATCTGACACGGCTAACAAATTAGGAATTTGTTCATTGATAGCTCCGATTAAAGTACGCATGTTAGTTACAACTTCACGACGCTTGAGGATGATATCAATATTAGCTCTATATTTACGCCAGGTATTATCAAGGTCGGTCATCATACCTAAACCCGCGGCTTCAGCAATATGCCACTCCAAAGTTTCATCAAACTCATTACGATCTCTTTGTAATGGCGGGAAGGCTTTGATGTCAGCTCGCGCAGCCTGTGATGCCAGTTTTGCTAACTGCTGTGAGAGTACCCGTTGATCACCAATTCGGTTGATATATTCACGATCTTTTGCATCCTGGATAACTATAGTGCTGTAAGTTACACCCATTACAACAATTGTCGCTATCAACAATACAATTAAATACACCATTATTCGGCCTGAGCTGATGCCAGAAAAAAGGTTTTTGCTACTGAGCTTCATGATTAACTCCTAACGTCGACAAACTTATTTTGTCACTTAAAAATACTAATTACGGTTTGTTATATGTTTTTAATCCCGTAATCCTTAAAACAACATAACGAATATATTGTTTACTTCTCTAAAACTGTCTATCCACTTCGTGCGGCAACCTGCAAAAACCCAGGATCTTCTGCTAAGTTATCCATATCAAAAATACCCCAGTGCATATTTCCTTTACGAAAAGCACCCTGTAAATATTTTTTCAAATTATCTGAACTCTCTGGTACGTTTTTGGTACGTTCTTCTTCAAAAAAATGTCGCATTCCAAAAACTTCATCAACCATTAAACCGGATACTAACTCACCTTTTTTAATTAATATTACCCGAGTCTTACGTCCTGCCTGAATTGCCTGCCCATCAATAAAATCTCGCAAATCCATAATCGGTAGCAACATACCACGTATATTCGCGATACCTTTCACCCAGGAAAGCGCACTGGGAACTCGTGTCATTTCAGGTGAAACCAGAATTTCATCAACTTCTTCTAGCTTTGATAATAAATGAACATTTCCCAGTCTAAAGCCTACTCCAGACCATGTTCGTCTAACCTCAATTTGCTGAGGTAAACCTAATGCTTTAGTGCGACTTCTGAGATCAATATCCTGAAGTAAAACATAGGCTTTAGAAACAACGGTCATAAATCAGTCAACCTTCACTTACAAAATAGCGGTGATTTTTTCTATTAAAATCGCTTCATCAACCGGCTTCGTAATGTAATCTTTTGCCCCTTGACGCAAACCCCACATTTTATCGGTCTCTTGATCTTTAGTTGTTACGATGATGATGGGAATATTTTCTGTTTCTGGTGCTTTGGTTAAAGCACGCGTTGCCTGAAAACCATTCATGCCGGGCATAACAACATCCATTAAAACAAGATCCGGTTTTTTTGCCGTAATCTGTTCAATGCCAGCTTCTGCGTTATCAGCAGAGTCGACTGTGTGGCCATTTTTCTCAAGTATCGCCTTGAGAACATGGACTTCTGTTGGTGAGTCATCCACGATAAATATATTAGCCATTCATTTTCTCCTAATCTCTCAAATAGAGTGTCTTAAATTTCAAATTAATACTCTGAAAACCACTTATTCAGAGCTAGTTACGAGCTAATCCAACACAAGTTGCTGAATCGCACTTAATAATTCATCTTTGGTAAAGGGTTTTGTCAGGTATTGTTCTGAGCCCACAATACGACCACGCGCTCTGTCAAAAAGACCATCTTTACTCGATAACATAACAACCGGCGTATTTTTAAATACTTTATTGTTTTTGATTAATGCAGTCGTCTGATATCCATCAAGACGCGGCATCATAATATCTACAAATATAATGTCCGGTTTATGATCGGTAATTTTAGAAAGCGCCTCAAAACCATCTGTTGCGGTAAATACCTCACAACCTGCTTTCTTTAATAGCGTCTCGGCCGTTCGACGAATTGTCTTACTATCGTCAATCACCATTACTTTCAGATCTTGAAATCCATCACTCATTATTTGTTCTGCCAACATCCTAATATGTACCTAACTAGCTGATTTCATTTATTTTTATATTTTCAGCTGAAAATATGCAAACCATGTCACATTTAGTTAATATATTTAACACAGATTTTAATTATATTCCATAAGTATTTATAATCTATAGAATATTTGCCTTTCACCTTACTATGATCTGAATCAAATTAAAGACATACTAATAATCCGCATTTTAGGCTATAAAAACATATATTTCAGCCAAAATTAAGATTATTTACCTGATTTTTATGTGCTCATACACTCTTTATCGGCAATAATAAAAGCAACTTAAGAAAATATCACCATGATCTTCTAATAAACTAGCGGTATAGTGCATTGATGAATCATCCCTTAATGAATAAAAAGAATAAGATTTAACCTATGTCACTAAAAATTGGCGTTGTAATGGATCCCATTGGGGATATCAACTTTAAAAAAGACAGTACCATGGCCATGCTATTTGAGGCTCAATCTCGTGGTTGGACACTTTATTACATGGAACAAGCCGACCTCTATATTGCGCATGACACTGCTCGAGCGGAAATGAAACATTTAAAGGTTTTTGATGATGCCAATCACTGGCACCAAATGGACGAGGCAGAAGATCTTCCACTTGATTTCCTTGACGCGATTTTGATGCGTAAAGATCCTCCTTTTGATATGAACTATATCTACAGTACGTATATTCTTGAAAAAGCGGAAGAAAAAGGTACGCTTATTATAAATAAGCCGCAAAGTTTACGTGATGCCAACGAAAAACTTTTCACCAACAATTTTGCTGAATGTATGCCGCCAACTCTGGTTTCTTCACAGGCAAAACATATCAAAATATTTTACCAGGAACATAAAGATATTATTCTCAAACCGTTAGATGGCATGGGCGGTGCGTCTGTCTTTCGTATTAAACTAGGCGACACAAACCTCAGCGTAATAATTGAAACTCTGACGGAATATGGAACAAAACTCATCATGGCACAGCGTTTTATCCCTGAGATCACGCAAGGCGATAAACGTATTCTTTTGGTTAATGGTGAGCCAGTACCTTATGCTTTAGCGCGTATTCCTGCCAAAGGTGAAACACGTGCCAACCTTGCTGCGGGCGGTGAAGGTGTTGGCGTTGAGCTTACAGATCGTGATCGTTGGATCTGCGAACAAGTTGCACCACTGTTAAAAACCAAAGGATTAATTTTTGTTGGTCTTGATGTTATCGGAGATTATTTAACCGAAGTCAATGTCACTAGTCCAACCTGTATTCGTCAGTTAGATAAACAATATAATATTAATATCAGTGCATTATTAATGGACTGGATTGCAGAACAAAAACACTAAGGATAATAGCGTGCGTTCTCGATATCATTTAATCATCCCACTTATATTTGTTTCATTACTTACGACGGCCTGCCAGAAAAAAGTTTCTGAATACCACGACAGTTTTTTAGCTTTTGGAACAATCGTTAATATCACACTATTAGATATTGATGAAAAATTAGCACAAGCCTCTTTTCGCTCTATTCGTGAAGATTTACAAATCATGCACCGTACCTGGCACGTTTGGGAACCCGGTCCTTTAATGCGGCTAAACCAGTTGCTCGAAACAAAATCTGAATTTTCAGCAGCACCTAGCGTAATAGAACTTTTTCATGTTGCCAAAGATTTATCGCTAAAAAGTCAGCAATTATTTAATCCCGCTATTGGAAAGTTAATCGCGCTGTGGGGGTTCCATAGTCATAACCAACCTAAAGTTGCTCCTTCAAAACAAGCTATTTTAGCGTTATTAAAACAACAACCCAGTATGCAGGATATTACCATTCAGGGTGTCAGGGCGCGGAGCCAAAATGCGGCGGTTAAACTGGATTTTGGTGGGGTAGCGAAAGGCTTTGCGATTGATCGTTTATTAAAAGAGCTAAAATATAAAGGTATTAACAATGCCCTCATCGATATGGGCGGCGACTTAAAAGTAATAGGCAAGCATGGGAAGCGTGCCTGGAAAGTTGCTATTCGAGATCCTCGTAAAAAAGACAAGTTAGTCGCTTCAATCGAGCTCAAAGATAAAGAAGCGGCTTTTACTTCTGGCGATTATGAACGTTACCTTAGAAATAAAAAAAATAATGATAAACATTTACACCATATTATTGATCCGCGAACGGGATATCCTGCAACAGGAACACAATCCGTTACCGTAGTACACAACAATGCAGCAACCGCAGATGCTGCTGCAACCGCACTCTTTATTGCAGGCCCAAAACAATGGATCAAAACTGCTAAAGCAATGAACATAAAATATGTTTTACTGATTGATACCAAAGGCGCTATACATATTTCTTCGGCTATGAGCAAGCGGGTAAAATTTGAACAGGAACGTCAAATTGTTGAACAAGCTGAGTTATAATTTAGTTTAAATGAATAGTATCTCAAGTAATCAAAATATAAACCCTAACGCCGTCACTCAAAGTGATCGCATGAGCTTGACCATTTTTTTTGCACTTGCCATTCATGCGATATTAATTCTGGGTATTAGTTTTGATTTGATGGACATTAACAATGATGTCATCACGACAATGGAAATAACACTTGTTCATCAGCGTTCGACTGAGGAACCCGAAGAAGCCGACTATCTTGCACAAGCAAACCAGCTTGGAGGTGGTACTCAGCAAAGCAAAAGCCGCCCCAGTAGTCCTTTTTCTAACCCTTTACCTATTCCTGAAAAAGGCTTTGCACCCAATAGTCGTCAGGCTATGGCGCCACCGCCCATTAAAAAGAATCAAAAACAAACTGAAATCATGAGCGTTGATCAATCTGAGCGTCGTGTCGAAAGCAAAAAATTAAAAGAAGAAACGCCATTTACAACAAAAAGTTTAACCGCCGCACAACTTTTTGAACGTAGCCAACAACTTGCAAAGTTAAGCGCAGAAATTAATAAACTAAAAGAAGCTTCCCAACAAACGCCCAAACGTACTTATGTTTCTGGTGCAAATGCAAAAAAATATCGCTTTGCCAGTTACATGGATGCATGGCGCGCAAAAGTAGAACGCATAGGCAACCTCAATTACCCTGCCATAGTTACTCGAAAAAAAATCACAGGAAGTTTATTACTTATTGTTGGTATCAATCCGGATGGCAGCATACATTCTGCTCGTATCACACGTTCTTCGGGCTACAAAGAACTTGATCGAGCCGCTTTACGTATCGTCAATATGGCTGCACCTTTTCCACCTTTAACCAAAGCCATTCTTAAAGACACCGATATATTGTACATTCCCCGAGTATGGCGCTTTCAGGATGGTAGTACCTTACAAACATCTGTTCAGTAAAAAAGACAGGTACCTGCACCCTTAACCATTTACTTCATCAAACATATTAAAAAATAAATTAGCACATAAAATTGCAATACCCAGAAGTAATCCAGCCACGCCAATATAAGTAAATATTTCCGTTATAAGATGATGGTGTGCAGCACTTCTTCCAATGGACGGTGCAAGAATAAACATCGTGAACCATGAAAGAGGGTATAACCCACCTAATCCGATTAAAATTGAAGCGACTTTTTTAAGTTCTTTTTTAAGAGAAGAAAGCATAATGAGAAGGATTAAGCCGATAGAAAATGCTGCTATGCCTGTTGAATGAAAATGAGCTCTTTGTGCATAGCGCCATATTTTTTTATTGCTTTTAGCGTCATGTACATCAGCATGGGCTACAACACCTTCCGATATATAAGACTTTACCGAGTCTTCAGCAACACC
>Ga0316204_10008305_pt1 | contig 14533 bp, 13 predicted proteins | sample 6monrhotite_MG_2_FD_205661 | JGI IMG/M metagenome (GOLD analysis project Ga0316204, IMG submission 205661) | Microbial mat bacterial communities from mineral coupon in-situ incubated in ocean water Damariscotta River, Maine, United States -... | ecosystem: Environmental > Aquatic > Marine >...
CCTGGTCGTCCGTACCAATGAGCTGGCCAAAGAAAAGGAATTTATTACTGGATTATTAAATACCACTCAGGCGATTATTCTGACTCAGGATATTCATGGCAATATTGTAATGCTCAATGCAAAAGGGTGGCATCTGATTGCAAATGAATCGTCTGATATCGTTGGTACACCGTTTAATGATATTTTGGTGAACAACGAAACCAAGCGTGACATGGCAACAAAGTTAAATGAGATCCGACTGGGTGATCGAGAACATTATCAACATGAAGCGGAAATCGTTTGTTCGGCTAAATCACATTGCATTATCTCCTGGTATCACTCTTTGCTTAGTATCCCTGGTGATGATGGGGCGGTGATGCTTTCAGTCGGGATTGATATTACCGAACGAAAAATGGCGGAAGAACAATTAGAATGGATTGCTGATCATGATCCACTGACAGGCCTGTATAATCGCCGCCGCTTTCAAAAAGATCTGAGTAATATTCTGGCTATAGCCCGCCAATATGAAAAAACCGGTGCATTATTATATTTTGATGTCGATCACTTCAAATACCTGAATGATACACAGGGACATCAGGCTGGTGATCGAATGTTGCAGGTCATTTCTGAAAAATTGAAAGTGACACTGAAGCGACCTGATTTGATTGCCCGTCTGGGTGGTGATGAATTTGCGGTCGTACTGGCAGATGCCGATAGAGAAATAGCGATGAAGGTGGCGCAACGGATCATTGATAATGTTCGGTCACTTGAATCTAACACGCTTGGAGGAGCACATAAAATCTCGGTGAGTATCGGTGTAGTGTTATTTCCTGCAGATGGCTTCAACATTCCGGAATTAATGGCCAATGCAGATTTGGCTATGTATCAGGCCAAAGAGAAAAAGCGCGGTAGTTTTCATTTGTTTTCTTCTGAAGATCAGGTGCTTGAACGAGTGAATCAGTTAATGGCTCGTAAAAAACGGATAGAACAGGCGATTTCAGATGACTGTTTTGTACTGTATTTTCAGCCCATAATGGATCTGGAAAATGATGAAATTCAACGTTATGAAACCTTGATCCGAATGATAGAAAAAGATGGTAATGTTGTTACTCCGGATTCTTTTATTCCTGAAGCTGAGCAGTTAGGTTTGATTGAAGAAATTGATGAACTGGTGATGAAAAAAGCTATTCATGCTTTGGGTGGTTTTATTGAGGAGGGCTACGACTTGAGCTTGTCGGTCAATCTCTCCGGAAAGGCGATGGATAATCCGGATATTTTGACTCTGATTCGAGAACAATTACAGCTGCATAAAGTGGATCCATCACGTCTGATTATTGAAGTTACGGAAACTGCGGCTGTTTCTGATATTGTCGGGGCAGAACGTTTGATGCATGAAATTAAAGAGCTGGGCTGTCGTTTTGCTCTTGATGATTTCGGCGTCGGTTTTTCATCGTTTTTCTATCTTAAACAACTGCCAGTTGATTACGTCAAGCTGGATGGTATGTTTATTCGTCAATTACCCTATAGCGACGAAGATCAGATTTTTGTCAAAGCGCTCAATGAATTAGCCCATGGACTAGGTAAAAAAACAGTGGCAGAATTTGTGGAAAATGACAAAATTCTGGCAATGCTAAAAACTTATGGTGTGGATTATGCTCAGGGATACTATGTGGGTAAGCCGCTACCAGATATTTTACGTAACGAAGGAAAAGAGTCGGTCAGTGTTTAACTCACTGACCAAATGACTGGTTCTGGATCGGGTATGGAAATCTGAAGCAACTTATAGCGTTTTGAAAACCCGAGCTGCGGCTTCAATGGTCGCATCAATATCTTCATTACTATGTGCGGCTGAAACAAATCCCGCTTCAAACGCGGAAGGGGCCAGATAAATACCCTCATCCAACATCCCATGGAAGAATTTTTTAAAGCGTTCCTGATCGCATTGAGTCACTTGGGCAAAACCTGTAATCTTCGGTTCTTCACTGAAGAATAGGCCAAACATGCCCCCCACCTGATTGGATGTCATGGCAATATTGGCTTCTTTGGCTCTGGCAACGATGCCATTAACCAGACGTTTGGCCTTGACATCCAAAGCTTCATGGATACCGGCTTGAGCAGCCAGAGTCAGGGTTTTCATACCGGCAGCCATGGATAAGGGATTTCCTGATAAAGTGCCGGCCTGATAAACAGGGCCCAGTGGTGATATGTGTTCCATAATTTCCTGTTTACCACCAAAGGCGCCAACGGGCAAACCGCCACCAATGACTTTACCAAGCGTCGTCAGATCGGGAGTAATCCCATAATGACTTTGTGCTCCACCTATCGAGACACGAAAACCGGTCATGACTTCATCAAAAATCAATACACTGCCACACTGATCACAGACTTCACGCAAGGTTTCCAGAAAACCTTCAACCGGTGGAATGCAATTCATATTGCCAGCCACAGGCTCAACAATGATTGCCGCGATTTGCTCACCAATCTCGGCAAATACTTCCCTGACCTGATTACTATCATTGTAAGTCAGGGTTATCGTATGTTCTGATAATGATGCTGGTACGCCAGGTGATGACGGAACGCCAAAGGTCAGTGCCCCTGAACCGGCCTTGACCAGCAAAGAGTCAGAATGACCATGGTAGCAGCCTTCAAATTTAACAATTTTATCTCGTCCAGTATAACCGCGAGCCAGACGAATAGCGCTCATAGTGGCTTCAGTTCCGGAACTGACCATGCGCACCATTTTAATTGAAGGAACCAGCTGGCAAACCAGCTCCGCCATTTCAGTTTCAATCCGGGTGGGGGCACCAAAACCCAATCCCAGGGCTGCAGCATCCTGAACGGCCTTAACCACTTCAGGGTGGGCATGTCCCATAATCATTGGTCCCCATGAAGCAACATAATCGATATAGCGCTTGTCATCTTCATCATAAAGATAGGCGCCTGCGCCTTTTTTAAAATAGACCGGATCGCCGCCAACGCCCTTAAAGGCTCTAACGGGAGAATTTACCCCCCCCGGAATGGTTTTTTGAGCTTGTTGAAACAGTTCATGTGAGCGGGTCATAGTCATTATTATCCTGTCAATTTATTTGCGATATAGCAATGTCATTTTTAATTTGCCGACGCTGTTATCAGTTAAAAAGCATCTGGTAGGTTTTTGCCGTATTGTATATTGTCTGGTTATCCTGAAACAAATCATTGATAACGGCGATGGCATCGGTTCCATGGTAAATTAGCTGGGAGGCGTTATTGCGGGTCACACCACCAATAGCTACAATGGGGACCGTTAACTGCCTGGCCGCATCTTCAAGTAATTGTAAATCAGCCTGCACCGCATCGGGTTTGGTTTTGGAGGGGAAAAATCGTCCAAAGGCCACATAATCAGCACCCTGGGCAATCGCCTGGTGCGCATTTTCCAATTGGTTATAACAGGAAACGCCGATTATGGCCTTTTCCCCCAGGTGCTTGCGAGCTTCAGCAATTTTACCATCGTCTTTGCCAACATGAACACCATCGGCAGCAACCTGTTTCGCCAGTTGTGCATCATCATTGATAATAAAACAGACCTGGTACTGCTTACAAAGCGCACTCAGTTGTAGGGCCTGTTCATATTGCTGTGTGTCTGAAGCCAGTTTATTGCGGTACTGGATGACTCTTGCACCACCAAGAATTGCCTGCTCAACGGCCGAAATTAAATTTTCAGCTGAAAGTAATAGTGGATCCGTGATGGCATAGAGTCCCTGGATTGGACTGTGTTGTTTCGAAATTCTGGGGTTCAATTGTCTTTCCTGGTGCGGGACTGGTTGGCCTGTAAATTTTCTGGCGTTAGTTTTTTCCAATTTTTTGCACGACTTTCCTTCCAACACTCCAACCAGGTCTCTACCCAGTTTTTGGTCCAGAACAGCCTGTCAGGATGATGTTGTCCCATACCGGATTGATAGCCGTGTACCAGTGTTTGCCAGGCATATTCCTGGGCGATATTGACGGCATCTGGAATGGGGTGCCCCAGGGCAATCAGAGCGGCAATTGCAGAGGTTAATGTACAGCCTGAGCCATGATAACTATAGGCTAATCGTTCCCAGGAAGTGGAGTGTATTTTTTGATGATGACCATAGAGTGAATTAATGACTGTTTCTGTACTTTCATGCGTACCAGTCAGCAGAACATATTCACAACCATCATCCATTAACTCCTGGGCGCAGGAGTCCAGAGAATCGGCCTCGGGAGCCAGTAATCGAACTTCATTACTATTAGGGGTGACCAGATTGGTTAAGGGAAACAGTAAATCAGAATAGGCCAGAGCCATTTCCTCTGTCGCCAATGCCATGCCGCCGCCGGCGCTGATAATTGGATCAACAATTACCGGGAGGTCGCGATAATCATGCAAGATATTGTGAATAACATCAATATTGGCCAGATCGCCAACCATGCCGATTTTAAAGGCCGCCACAGGCATATCTTCCAGAATGGCCCGTGCCTGTTCTGCGACCATCTTGGCATCGGTTGCAGAAAAATATTTAACATTTTGAGTGTCCTGGACCGTCAGTGCGGTAATGACCGGCGCCACACGGGCACCCATGCTGGCAACTGCTTCAATATCAGCCTGGAGCCCGGCTCCGCCAGTCGGGTCGTTACCTGAAAAACACAGGACAATCGGAAGTGGTTTATTCATAAATATCAGGTAGTTCTTTTCAGTCGTATAAATTGGGGTTTAAGACTCGCTTTATATTCATTTAGCCTAAATCGGTTTAACGATGACCAGAATAATGCTCCCAATCAGCATAAATACAGGGATTTCATTGAACCAGCGGTAATAAACATGGCTATGGGTATTATTATCTTCTTTGAATAGTTTCAGCAACTTCCAACAATAAGCATGATAGATAATTAATAACGCAACAATCAGTAATTTTATCTGTAACCAGAGCATTAATGAATAAGCCTGCCAGGCATAATCAATTAACATCCAAAAGCCAAGCACAATAGTAATAATCGCTGCTGGCGTCATAATGCCATAAAATAATTTTCGTTCCATGATTTTAAAGCGTTCGTTGCTGATTTCATCAGAACTGCTGGCATGGTAAACAAATAATCGGGGTAAATAAAAGAGACCTGCAAACCAGGAAACCATAAAAATTACATGAAAGGCTTTAACCCATAACACGATAATGACTCCAAAAATTAAAGTATAAGACTCTGGATAGTTGTTTCCAGCTCAGCATGAGAGATTTCACCCAGCTTGTGTTTAAAAATAGTACCCTGTTTACTGATAAAGAAGGTTGTGGGTGTCAGGGAGACATTGCCAAATGCTTTCGCCAGCTCTCCGGAGCTATCCAGGACAACCGGATAACTCATGTTTTTTTGCCGAACCATTTCCCTGACCTGTGATTCCGGATCATAGTCCATGGCGACGCCAATAATGACCAGGTTTTGCTCTGCGTATTTCTGTGACAAGGCAACCAGTGCTGGAATTTCCAGTATACAGCCAGGACAGGTCGTGGCCCAGAAGTTAACGATAACTGCTTTGCCCCTGAGTTGTTCCAGAGTAAATTGTTTACCCTGCAAGTCCTTGAAACTGGCCTGTGGCGCCAAAGGCTGTCCAGACGGGGCAAGCCATAAAAAACCTAATATTATAGCCAGAACAACAACAAAGCCTATTATGGCAAAATCTTTTTTCATCATTTACGGTCAACTTCCAAAATGCGTAAGCTGGAATTTAGCTAGTAGCCATCCATTAATTAATTCAGCGCCCCACAACCGCTTAACTTTCTCCGCATCCTTTAGAAAAAAGAAATGCGGGGAAAAAAGCAATTTCCGGACGGCAATTCGGTAGAGCTGAAATTAATTTCATACTCCAGTTTATCCTGTATTATAATGTTTAATCCAGTTGGATTTCCAGAGATAAGGAACAGGCTTAAAAGTGGCAAAAATTAAAGTTGGTATTGTAGGCGGCACGGGTTATACCGGAGTCGAATTACTGAGATTATTGGCGAATCATCCTAATGTCGAATTACAGGTGATTACTTCACGCTCAGAAGCGGGGCTTCCGGTTAGTGATTTATATCCGAATTTGCGTGGTTACCTGGACATAAAATTTTCTGAACCTGATGTTGGTACACTGAAAAATTGTCAGCTGGTCTTTTTTGCGACCCCTAACGGTGTGGCCATGAAAATGGTCCCGGAACTGATAGAAGCCGGAGTCAAAGTGATTGATCTTGCGGCAGATTTTCGTATTAAGGATATTAGTGTCTGGGAACAATGGTATGGTATGCAACATGCCTGTCCGGATTATGTTGAACAGGCTGTCTATGGCTTACCCGAGGTCAATCGCGAAGCCATTAAACAGGCTCGTCTTATCGCCAACCCTGGATGTTATCCAACCGCCGTGCAGTTAGGATTTTTACCTCTTATTGAGAATAATCTGATCAAAACGGATTTTCTGGTGGCTGATTGTAAGTCCGGTGTCAGTGGTGCCGGGCGGGGAGCCAATGTCGGAACATTATTGTGTGAGGCCAGTGAGAGCTTCAAAGCTTATGCGGTGCCCGGTCACAGACATTTGCCTGAAATCAGTCAGGGACTGGCGATTGCCAATAATGGCGCAGTGGACCTAACTTTTGTACCTCATCTTACCCCTATGATTCGGGGAATTCATGCGACCTTATATGGCAAAACAATCGCCAGGGACTCTGATGTGGCGACGTTACAGGAAATGTTTGAACAACGCTATGCCGATGAACCATTTGTCGATGTTTTGCCTGCCGGTTCCCATCCTGAAACCAGAACCGTTAAAGGCGCTAATATATGCCGAATTGCCATACACCAACCACAGGACAGAGATACCATTGTGGTTTTATCGGTCATCGATAATCTGGTCAAGGGCGCCGCCGGCCAGGCGGTACAAAATATGAATCTTGCTTTTGATCTGGATGAAAAATCGGGGCTCAATATTGTGCCTCTGATGCCCTGAGTGAAATATGTCCCATATTATTATCTCCCGTTGTCACCCCGTACAATATTATGGCATTCGTTTGCTGATATTGCTGCTGGCTATTGCGCTTCTCTGGGGCGCATTTGAACTGGGCTATATGCAGTCAGAAGAGGATATTATTGAGGCGAAAGGGGGAAGAAATTCTCTGCTGGTGCAACAAAAAGTATTAAAAAAGCAAAATAGAGAGTTAAATAAGGAATTATTGCACCTGGAAAGAAAATATCTGCTGGAAATGGAATCCAGTCAGCTTATAAAGTCTGCCATGCAACGGGACCAGCGAAAAATTGCCGAACTGGAAAAAGAACTGAAATTTTATAAGGGAATTGTTTCTCCTGATAAGGGTAAGAAGTCTTTATATCTGCAATCTCTGGAGATAAAGCCAGTAACCTTGACGAAAACCACCGAGAAAAAGCAAAATCAGTACCAATTTAAATTTGTCGTCGCACAAAAACTTAAAAAAAGGACCTATACTAAGGGAACCATTACGATTTATATTAAAGGTAAACAAAATAATAAACTGGTAAAGTTATCCATGTTCTCACTGCTGGTGAAGGACTCAAAACAGGATAAAGACAAGGCTTTTAAGTTTAGTTTCAAGTATTTTCAGGAGTTTACCGGTATAATTAGTCTCCCGGAAGGGATGATACCTCAGTCTGTTGATATCATCATTGATACGAAAAAGAAAAAATCAACGATTGAACTCAATGAGCTGGGCTGGTCTAAATCAGAAGGAATGAAATATGTGGGGAAGTAAAAAAGGCGGCAGTAAAAGAATCGACTCTTTAGTCGGTAAAAGCACTAAAATCACAGGTGATCTGGATTTTAACGGAGGCCTTCTGGTTGATGGCAAGGTAATCGGCAATATTACTGCGACTGAAGATGATAATGCCACCATTACGATCAGCGAAAATGGCTATGTACAGGGCGAAATACAGATCCCAAACATTATTATAAATGGCGTGGTAGAAGGCAATGTCTATGCCAGCAACAATGTTGAACTGGCCAAGAAGGCCAGAGTTTTTGGCAATGTCTATTACAATTTATTCGAAATGGCTATGGGTGCTGAAGTCAATGGTAACCTGGTTCACGTAGCAGAAGATAAGGGTAGTGCTGCAATTATAAGTGAACCTGAGCCCGCGCGCCTCCAAGAGCCTGAAGTTTTATCCAATAATTAATATAAAGCAGATAATTTAATATTAATGTTGACTAATGTGGTAGGGTATTGAATAATAGGATTATTGAAACTGGAGTAAAGTAATTTATGAGTAGCGAAAGTCCATTAGACTTTACTGATGCGGCAGCACTTAAAGTCAAGTCTCTGATAGAAGACGAACAAAACGATAATCTAAAACTTCGTGTTTTTGTTACTGGTGGAGGTTGTTCCGGATTCCAGTATGGATTTACATTTGACGAAGCGGTTAATGATGGTGACACTGAAGTTGAAAACCAGGGTGTTAAATTATTGATCGATCCAATGTCATTTCAATACCTGGTTGGTGCTGAAATCGACTATACTGAAGGCCTGGAAGGTTCTCAATTTGTGATCCGTAATCCTAATGCAACTACAACCTGTGGCTGCGGTTCATCGTTCTCTACAGAATAATCAGTCTCAGACTGTTTCCGATCCAATCTATAAATCATCAACGATTTTTCGATGATAAAAAGGCGCTGTAAGCTAACAGCGCCTTTTTTTTCTTTTTTTATATGTTTAAATAATGTTACGATCCTTTATTCAGATGATGGATAAGTGTCTTTTTCAAGCAATTTAAGTTCGTTACACATTTATCCAAGAGACGGATAAAATACACTTTTTGAGTATGAGGTTCAGTATGAACGAATATCTTCCAGGATTAGCCGGTGTTCCAGCAACAAAATCGAATATTTCTGCCATTGATGGTGAAAAAGGTATCCTTTTTTATCGTGGTTATCCTATTGAACAATTAGCGGCGCATAGTACCTTTGAAGAGACCATTTTATTGCTCATGAATGGTAAATTGCCTACCAAAGATAAGTTAGAAGATTTTACCACTAAGCTACGTTATAACCGCGCCCTGAAATACCATATTGTTGATTTGATGAAAACGTTACCGGAAACCGCTGACCCCATGCTCATGTTACAAACAGGAGTGTCTAGCCTGGGTATGTTTTATGAGGGAAGTGAATGTCTAATCGGCAGTGATGTCTGTACCGATCTGGACTATGTCAATTCCGCAACAGTGAAAGTGATTGCCAGAATGGCCACCATGGTCGCAGCCTGGAAACATATTGCCAAGGGTTATGATCCTGTTCCCCCCCGCTATGATCTCAATTATGCGGAAAGTTTTCTTTACATGTTGACGGGGGCGGAACCTGATCCGCTATTGGCTCGTATTTTGGATGTCTGTCTGATCCTTCATGCTGAACATACCATCAATGCTTCGACTTTCTCAGTTCTGGTCAATGGTTCAACCTTATCATCACCTTATAGTGTTATTTCATCGGCTATTGGTTGCTTGTCCGGACCTTTACATGGTGGTGCAAATGCCAAGGTCCTGGGTATGCTGGAAGAAATTGGCAGACCAGAAAATGCCACCAAATTTGTCGATGAGCAGTTAGAGAAAAAGGGCAAAATCTGGGGTATGGGACATCGGGAATATAAAACCAAAGATCCGCGTGCCACTATCCTGCAGGGACTCATTAAAGAACTGCTGGAAGCCAGAGGGGGGAATGTCAGTCCCCTGTTTGACGTTGCCGAAGCACTGGAAAAAGCCTGTGAAGATCGGTTAGCTGAAAAAGGCGTGTATGCCAATGTCGATTACTATTCAGGCTTACTTTATAGAGAAATGGGGATACCAGAAAGCCAGTTTACGGCAATTTTTGCCATTGCCAGGAGTGCCGGGTGGATGGCACATTGGCGTGAGCAATTGAAAGATAATCGGATTTTCAGACCGACCCAGATATATACTGGCGAAGGCGCTCGCGAATATGTCCTGCTGGATGAACGCTAAGAACGCGGACCTGCTAGGCAGGCCAGATTGCCCCGAGTATCACTTCTTTGCTGGCACCGGTTACCGAAGGTAAATTGCCAGTCAGGCCATTCAGTGTTTGATGTGCCAGCCAGGCAAAAGCACTGGCTTCAACCCAGTCGGGGTGCAGACCCAAATGTTCGGTTGAATTGACGCTAATGCCTGGAGCTAATTCCTGCAATCGCTGCATCAGTAGACTGTTGTGGGCACCACCACCGCAAACCAGGATTTCATCAACTTGAGGCTTGAGAGGCTTGATTTCATTGACAATCGATTGACAAGTCAATTCCAGTAAGGTGGCCAGAATATCAGGCGGCTCAATCCCTAACGATTGTGTATCCAATAGTTCATCTAATTTACTAGTTATCCAGTCATAAGAAAAATATTCTCTTCCAGTACTTTTGGGCGCTGATTGAGAAAAATACGGGTCAGACAACATGCGCGACAATAGAGGCTGATTCATACTTCCCTGGGAAGCCAGTTTTCCGGCATCATCATAGCTACAGTCAAAATGACGCAGACACCAGTCATCCATCAAACCATTACCCGGCCCGGTATCATAACCCTGGATCGCTTGTCCAGTAAGGGGTAAGTAGGTAATATTGGCAATACCACCAATATTCAAAATGACTCTGTTTTTTGCGGTGCTGGGACTATTGTTACTACTCTTATCTTTAAAAAAGGCTTGATGAAAAGGAGGAACCAGGGGGGCTCCCTGGCCACCTGCGGCCATATCTCGGCGACGAAAATCAGCAATGGTTGTTATGCCGGTTTTTTGGACAATAATATTGGGATCGCCAATTTGCAGGGTAGTAGGATATTCGCCGTCTGGATAGTGTCTCAGTGTTTGGCCATGGTTGCCAATGGCGCAGATCTGTTCGGCTTGAAAGCCGCTTTCCTGTAATAATTGCTGGCAACAACTGGCAAATAAATGGCCCATCTGAACATCAAGTTCAGCATAGTGATCCAATTCATTTAACTGCCTTTCCTGACTCAACTGGAGCAAACTCTCTTTGAGCTGTTCGGGGATGGCGTAGGTTTTAGCGTGAAGTAGGGAAAAATTGTTGCTTGTGGGTATTGCTGCAATCACAACATCCACGCCGTCAAGACTGGTGCCTGACATCATGCCGATAAAATAAGCGCTGTCAGATTTCTGTTTGAAGTGATTACCAGGCTTATTCATTGGACATCAACTGGGAGAAGGGCAGGAAAAGATTTCCTGCCCAAATGTTAAAGAAACTATTCGTTTAAAGCGATGGTTTCTTGCTTTCTCAGTGTTAACTGGGAAATCAATGTTTCTGCTGTTGCCTTGAAATCAGAACGATATTTTTTGGCAATCGGCGCTGCACTCGGCAACTTAACGGTTAAAGGGTTTCGATGTACACCATTGACACGAAATTCATAATGTAGATGCGGACCCGTTGCCAGGCCGGAACTGCCAATGTAACCAATCGTTTGTCCCTGTTTGACCCGACTGCCGTTTCTGAGTTTTTTATTATATGAGTTCATATGGGCATATAGGGTGGTGTATTTTGAACCATGCTGCAAAATAATGACGCGACCATAACCGCCTTTTCTACCTTTGAAAACGACCTTGCCATCCCCGACGGCTTTAATGGGCGTGCCTCTGGAAGCTGCGTAATCAACGCCCTTATGTGCCCGGATGCGGTTTAGTACAGGATGTTTACGAGCAGTGGTAAATCTGGAGCTGATGCGAGAAAATTCAACCGGTGTACGTAAAAAGGCTTTGCGCATACTTAAACCATTTTCAGAATAATAATCAGTATGTCCGGAGGTATCGGTGTAACGTATTGCGTTAAATACCTTGCCATTGTTGACGAATTCAGCAGACAGAATATTACCACTGCCGATTTTCTTACCATCAACGAATTTTTCTTCAAACAGGACCGCAAATGAGTCACCTTTACGGATATCCAGGGCAAAATCAATGTCCCAGCCAAAGATATGAGCCAATTTCATTATCATAGAGCTGTTCAATCCCGCCTTCTGGCCCGCGGAAAATAGTGAATTGTTAATGGTTGCAGTGGTAAATTGCTGTCTTATTTCAATGTCTTTACTGTCAATATGAGAAACAAATTGTTTATCTTGTTTAGCAATTGTCAGAGTATCCACTTTATTCAAAGCAAAAGTCAGTGATTCAATTTCATTCTTATCATTCAGAGCAATGGTAAATTTCTGCCCCGGTTTGATGCGAGTCAGGCTTTTGGCCTGTTTTCCAGAATTAATGATCTTATATAAAGTACTGCTACTTAATGATTGACGCTTGAAAATAGCCGACAGAGTATCACCTTTTTTGACAATAATGGTTTTAATGTTAAGAGGCTTTTCCTGAGTGCCGTTCAGGCTTTCAGTATCTGGATCGTTAATGGTTATGGCAGGTGCCTGGTCCAGAGAAATATTGGCAACTGTATTTTTTGGAGCTGGTTCTTGGCGGGCATTATCCTGGCTGTCATCAGCCAATAATTTCTGGGCTAAATCGTTATTAATGTCAGAAACGGCATCCTCTGGCAGCGAAATGTTTATATTGCTAACACTGGTGTTGTTATTTACTTCAGGTGTAATTTCAACATCAACCGATTCCAGAACAGTTTCATCCTCAGTATAGACAACAGTTTTTGATGCTTTTGACAAAAGCTGGGATTGATAACGAACTTCTGGAAGTTCCAGACTGGCAACCTGTTGATCAGAATCATCGGGTTGCTGAGTCGTTGCAAAAGAATCAGAGTTGGCCAAAAATGAGACCAGAGTCGTCATAGCGGTGATCGATATAACCGAAGAAAGTAGAAAAATGCGACCATTTTTCTTTTTGCTGTGTAATTTGTAGTGGTTAGTAAATTTCAAGTTTGAGCGTTTTTTTAAAAAAGGACTGTAATTCACGGATATTCCTTAACTTTTTTATGGTAAAGATAGCTTCTAATGTCTGTCAATGCAATAGATATGTAAAAAAATCAGTCCTTTTTTTTAAAATGATAACTGAACCGGGCAAAAATTATGGTAACCTTGTCGCATTTTTCAAAAAAGCTGGCTAAAAAGTGCTCAGTTTAACGATAAAATGCCAACCAGTTCAAAACAAAATACACTAGGAACACGGGAGTATATAGACAATATGGGCAGAATAGAAGAATCTCTGGAGATAATTAAGAGAGGCGCGGATGAGATTTTGCTCGAAGATGGCCTGATTGAAAAATTGAAAAGCAAAAAGCCGCTGATTGTTAAAGCCGGTTTTGATCCCACTGCACCGGATTTACACCTGGGCCACACAGTCCTGATTAATAAGTTACGTCAGTTTCAAGATCTGGGACATGAAGTGCATTTCCTGATTGGTGATTTTACGGGCATGATTGGTGATCCGACTGGCAAGAATGTTACTCGCAAACCGCTGACCGAGACTCAGGTACAGGAAAATGCCAGAACCTATAAAGAGCAGGTGTTTAAAATACTGGACGAATCGAAAACAAAAGTGGTCTTTAACTCTCAATGGATGGGCAAGATGAGTGCTGCTGATCTGATACAGCTGGCTTCCAATCAAACCGTAGCCCGTATGCTGGAGCGTGATGATTTCAATAAACGTTATTCATCCGGTCAACCAATAGCAATTCATGAATTTTTATACCCAATGATCCAGGGTTATGATTCTGTGGCATTAAAAGCGGATATTGAACTGGGTGGAACCGATCAGAAGTTTAACTTATTGATGGGTAGAGAATTACAAAAGATTAATGGTCAGACGCCACAAGTTGTTTTAACCATGCCCATCCTTGAGGGATTGGATGGTGTGCAGAAAATGTCCAAATCGTTGAATAACTATATTGGCGTCTCAGATGCGCCGGATGATATGTTCGGTAAAATCATGTCCATTTCGGATGAATTGATGTGGCGTTATTTTGAATTGCTGAGTTTCCGGCCGATGGCTGAAATTGAACAATTTCAGACAGACATGCAAGAGGGCAAAAATCCCAGAGATATTAAATTTCTACTGGCAAAAGAAATTATCAGCCGGTTTCATAATGATGATGCGGCGGAAAAAGCCCAGCAAAATTTTATTGATCGTTTCAAAAAAGGCAAAATTCCTGATGAGATGGCTGAATTTGAATTTACGGCAGTCGATGGCAGTCTTGGAATTGCCTATATATTGAAGGATTCTGGTATGACATCCAGCACCGGTGAAGCCATTCGAATGATTAAGCAGGGTGCCGTTAAAATGGATGGTGAAAAGATCACCGATAATAAATTAATGATCAATAGTGGTACCACGGCAGTGTATCAGGTGGGCAAAAGAAAGTTTTCTAAAGTGACTATTGTATAAAAATTAATTGTTTAACCGATAAACTTCTACCAGTTCCGCTCAGAGCAATTATTTTCCGGGAGCATTATATTTTGCAGAATGTTCTGAAATTTTTATAGCAAATTGGATGCCGGAAAAATATTACAAATAATTAACAAAAACAGTTGACGCTCGAAATTAAGGGCGTATAATACACATCTCATTCAGCGGTGACCTTGCAGGAAACTGTTGAAAAAACAATAAGTTAGAAATAAATTA
>Ga0316204_10008306_pt1 | contig 14528 bp, 12 predicted proteins | sample 6monrhotite_MG_2_FD_205661 | JGI IMG/M metagenome (GOLD analysis project Ga0316204, IMG submission 205661) | Microbial mat bacterial communities from mineral coupon in-situ incubated in ocean water Damariscotta River, Maine, United States -... | ecosystem: Environmental > Aquatic > Marine >...
GGTTGTTTTTCAGTCTAAAAAACTGTTGTCCGATATCAGGGATCTGGATTATACCGAGGCCATATCCAGGCTTAATCTGCAGCAGGTTGCACTTGAGGCGGCACAACAATCGTATGTTCGTATTCAGAGTTTATCATTGTTTAATTTCTTGTAATTAATTTTACTAATATCAATCTATCAATTGTTTTCAGGAACGCGCCGTTGGCGCGTTTTTGTTTTGTCTTTGATATTCAAAAAAACCAACACTTATTCTATGGTTATCGAATTTTGCTGAGATTAAAGTTAACTATACTGTGAAATTGTTTAGTGATTTTCACATTGGCGATTATTGCTTACAATAATGCCGGCTCTAGTTAAGTTATTATGTTTATATAAATCAATAGGATAAATATTATATTATTTTATTGATTTTTTTACTTAAAATACTAAAGATGCTCCCGCTTCGGCCGTTAAGCTGTGTGGAGGCGGTAAATACTACATAACGTTTTTATAGTATATCCGTCAAATATTAGCCTTGCATCCCGCGAGTGTAGGCCGTTTGAGCTGGCACGGAGGGAAATAGGAGAAGTACAATGCCACAAGTTATTAACACGAACGTTGCGTCGTTAAACGCTCAACGTAATCTAAATAGATCTCAATCCGCTTTATCTACCTCGCTACAACGTCTGTCTTCCGGTCTGCGTATCAACAGTGCGAAAGACGATGCTGCGGGTTTGGCGATTTCTGAACGTTTTACAACCCAGATTCGTGGTTTGAATCAGGCTGCTCGAAACGCCAATGATGCGATTTCACTGTCACAGACAGCTGAAGGTGCCCTGGGTGAATATGGTAATATCCTTCAACGTGTACGAGAGCTGGCCTTGCAATCTGCCAACTCAACCAATTCATCTTCAGACCGTGCTGCACTGAATAGTGAGGTTCAACAGCAACTGGCTGAGCTGGATCGTATTTCTACACAGACACAATTTAATGGCCAGAACGTACTTGACGGTAGTTTCCAGGGTGCCCAGTTCCAGGTAGGTGCGAATGCTAACCAGACTATCTCGGTTAATATTGGTAATGCCTCTACTGATGCACTGGGTGCTTTCCAGTTCACTAATACTGCAAGCCCAGTATCAGGTACTGCGCTTGCTTCCGGTGATCTGACTATCAATGGTGTTAACGTCGGTGCTTCCTCAGATGGTAGTGCAGACAACATTGTTAATACGATCAATGCGGTAAGCAACCAGACTAATGTAACGGCTACTGCGACGTCAGAAATTGTCGCTACCAATAGCCCAACGGGTAAAACCACCGTAAATTCAGGTGATTTGGTTATTAATGGCGTCAATATTGGTACTGTTGTAGGTCAGTATGATCTTGCTGCTCAAGGTGCGTCTGTTGCTACAGCGATTAACAACGTAACGGCAACAACTGGTGTTACTGCTACAGCCAATACCACAACAGGTGCCTTAACATTGTCATCCAGTGTTGGTGAAACGATTGCTATTACAAGCAATAACGGTACTGGCGGTGCTGCAAATGTTGAAAATGCGACGGGTCTGGAACTATCAGGCAGTACTGCCTTTGGTTCTAACTCTATTGCACTGACAGGAACCAAGGGTGACGCAGTATCTACCTTCGCGTTTGCTAACTATACACAGGGTGATACCTTTACTGTAGGTACAGGTGCCAATCTGAAAAGCTATATTCTGGATGCGGCACAAGCAACTGGTGCATTGGATAGTGGTGGTTCTGGTGCTTATGTTGTTGGTGATACGTTTACCGATGATGCCTCTCTTAATGCTGAAGTGCTGGATGCCCTTAATGGTACAACTGCGGCTGCCTCTGCTGCGAATGGTGTAGTAGCAACGACTACTGGTGGTACTAACATTACCACGACTAACGACGCTTTGGGTGTCGAGACACTGGCATCTTCAGTCATTACTGATGGTGGTGGCGGTGCTGTTACAGCAATTACCAATACTGCAGGTACAGGCCTTGCTGAAGGTGCTACTACCATAATCGATGGTACAACTTACACCTTTATTACAGGTGCTACATCGGGTAATAGTATTTCACTGACACAGGCCGGTGCGGATGCTGCTGCACTTGACCTCATTGGTACAGCACTCGGTGGTGCAATCAATACCAATCATGCTGCTAATACGACAGACGTTGTGGCTACCTTTGCCGGTGGCGGTGACACAGTTGTCGTGACTGCAGATGTTAAGGGTACTTCTGGTAATGCAAGCATTGCATTGACTGGTACAGCCAGTGGCGCAGGTGCTGCCGCTACTGTTACTAATGCAACTGATGGTGCTTACACTGCCAGCACAACCTATGGTCTGATTTCACTCAGTTCAGGAGAGGCTTATCAAGTCGCGGGTAACAACCCTGCTGTTGCAGGTCTGTCTACTGCCTCATCTACACTGACTGCTATCAATACGATTGATATTTCATCCGTAACCGGTGCCAATGATGCAATCAGTTTGATTGATGGTGCACTGGATCAGGTGAACACAATCCGTGGTGATCTGGGTGCGATTCAAAATCGTTTTGAATCAACTATCGCAAGTTTGACTACGACATCAGAGAACCTGAGCGCTGCGCGTTCACGTATTCTTGATACTGACTTTGCTGCAGAAACAGCGGCATTGACACGTAATCAGATTCTGCAACAGGCTGGTGTATCCATCTTGTCGCAGGCTAACTCACTGCCACAATTAGTTCTTTCATTGTTGCAATAAGGAAGTAGTTAAGGACGTGTCTGGCGATCCTGCCGGACACGTCACTTCTTCCAAGTGAGGTGCATATTATGAGTACTGATAATTTAGCAACGATAACGTCGACATTACCCAACAGGGCGGTTACTGCCACCAGAAAACCGGGTGTGCCTGCAACAGAGACAGTTTCGCCTGCCAGTCAGGAACGGCAGGATATTGCCGTGAGCGGTCAAAATCTGCCCGTTAAACCGGTATCTGAAAGCCGTGAAACCGAAAATCGTGACGATCGCCTTGGAGCGGCAGTTAGCGATATTAATTCCTATGTTCAGAATGTTAACCGTAAATTACAATTTTCAATTAATGAATCATTGCCGCTTGGCAGGGCAGTGATTAAAGTGATTGATTCTGATACAGATAAAGTCATCAGGGAAATTCCTTCAGAGGAAGCCCTGGAAATAGCCAAGAGAATTAACGAGCAATTTGATGAGAAAAGCAGTGTTGAGGGTCTGGTATTTACTGACCTGGCTTGATTGGCATTGATATTGCTTATTACCTATCAGAAGCATTGTATTTAGAGAGTCGATATGGCATCAATTACATCACCTGGTTTAGGATCAGGGCTAGACGTTAACTCGATTGTTTCGCAGTTAATAGCGGCCGAGGGCCAGGGTCCAACTCGTCGACTGGATGTGCGTGAAACCAATTTACAGGTCCGCCTGTCGGCCTATGGCACATTAAAAGGTGCTGTTTCACAATTTCAAAGTTCTATAACCAAACTTCAGGATTTATCTTCATTTCGGGCAAAGTCTGCAACCGTAGGTGATGCCGATGTACTGGCGGCAAGTGTGTCCAGTTCTGCTTCGGCTGCCAGTTATGATCTTAATGTGACTCAATTAGCTGCACGTCATAGTTTATCGACAGACCCTATCGCTAACGCCAATGCGCAGTTTACGGAAATCACTGATGTGCTGGGTACAGGTACACTGACTTTCAAGTTTGGTACAACGGATTACACCTCGGGGACCGATACCTATAATTCATTTACGCCCAATAGCGACAAGGCCTCCAAAAGTATTACGATTACAGATGGTAGTCTGCAAGGTATACGTGATTCAGTGAACGATGCCGATATTGGCGTGACAGCAGCGATTATTTTTGATGGGACTTACCATCGACTTACCTTTTCGTCAGATGATAGTGGCGCTGCCAATAGCCTGCAGGTGATTACTTCCGATACGGATGGTCTTGATACCGATGATGCAGGATTGTCTTTGTTAGCATTTAATGATGCATCAGGCGGCACGACTCACCTGGCGCAGAATATTGCGGCACAAGATTCTATCTTTACAGTGAATGGCATAAACATTACCAGTGAAAGCACTGAGGTCAAGAATGTTCTTGGTGGCGTGACATTGAATCTTAAAGAGCTTGGCACTTCTTCTCTGGATGTGGGTATTGATAGCAATGCTGCCTCTAGTGCCGTAAAGGCATTTGTTGCAGACTATAATGGGCTGATAGGAACGATAAATAATCTAACATCCTTTGACGCTGAAACCGAACAGTCCGGGCAGCTGAATGGCGACAGTGTGGTTAGAACTTTATCAATACAGTTAAAACGCCTGTTGGGTGATCCCCTTAATACGGAAGAAGGCGCATTTAGTGTTCTCTCTGATGTGGGTGTTATCAGTAATGCGACAAGCGGCTTGCTTGAGATTGATGATGAGAAATTATCGAATGCAATAGAAAATAAAGTGGACGATGTGATTGGTTTATTTGCCGCCTTTGGTCGCCCAACTGATAGCCGTATCAATTTTGACAGCGCTACAGAGAATACTAAAGAAGGTTCTTACACAATCAATATTTCTAGCCTGGCCACAAAAGGTTTACTGGTAGGCTCGGCAGCAGCAAATCTGACTATCACCAGCGGTACGAATGACAAGATTAATATTGATCTTGATGGCATCAGCGCTGAAGTGACATTGACTGCGGGAACGTATACAACATCAACATTGATCGCTGAGCTACAGTCACAGATCAATGAAATTGAAGAATTTCAAGATGTAGACTCTGCCGTGACAGTGTCAGAGTCAGCGGGTATTTTATCGATCACTTCGAATCGTTATGGTTCGACATCCAAGGTGACGATTACCGGTGGAAATGGGCGTGCCGATTTATTTGGTGCCAGTGAGGTTACGACTGACGGAACGGATGTGGTAGGCAGTATCGGTGGTGTCGCAGCAACTGGGTCGGGTCAATTCTTGATAGGGGTTAGCGGCGCAACAGGTCTGAAAATCCAGATTGATGGTGGCGCGCTTGGTGATAGGGGGTCGATCTCATTTGCACGTGGTTTCGGGGATCGTTTTGATAGCTACCTGGATGGTTTGCTGGATGGTAAAGGAATTTTTGACACCACTATTGATAGTCTCAAAACGCGAATTGAAAGTATAGATGAAGAAAGAGAGGATCTGGCTCGACGATTAACAACGATAGAAAGTCGCATTCGATCGCAGTTCGTGGCTTTAGATGTACTCGTCGGTCAGTTGCAGAATACCGGGACATTTTTGACCCAGCAATTAGAGTCGATTCCGGTCATTGGTGCTTCTTCAACAAGAAATAGATAGTAATTTAATGGTTAATGTTTAGTTAATCATGCCGATAAAACGGGTACGCAGTAAAAACAAATGTTCATCCAATAAGGTAAAATTATGAATATGATAGTAAAAAACAATGCGCTCGCTGAATACAAGAAAGCCGGAGCACAGGCAGGCGTAGATTCTGCCAGCCCACACAGGCTGATTCAGATGCTAATGGAAGGCGCACTGGATAAGCTGGCTATTGCCAAAGGGTTTATTCAACAAGGAAATATTGCTGGCAAGGGTGAGCACATATCATGGGCTATTGCGATTATCGATGGTCTTAAAACCAGTCTGGACAAGTCGGCAGGTGGTGAGATTGCAGAAAACCTGGATGCATTGTATGACTACATGCAGCGCACGTTATTGCAGGCTAACCTGGATAACAGTATTGACCAGCTTGATGAGGTATCAAAACTGATGCTGACCATTAAGGATGGATGGGATAATATCCCTGAAGACTTTAAAGTGCCAGGTGCTGTTAAACACCCGGCCAAGTAACTAATACCAGAGAAAAGATTATGTTGGGATCATTATCTACACAGGTTGTGTCTATGGAACGAAATAAACGTTTCGATGATATCCTGGTATTGTCCCGCAAGATGTTAGACGATGCGGACAAGGGCGAATGGGAGCATATCATTGACATGCAGGCGCAACGCCAGCAGTTAATGAACGATTTTTTTGCAACACCGGTACCCAAGACAGATGCTGAGTATGTTGCCAATGGTATTCGTGAAATGCTTGATTTAGATAAAGTATTAATAGAACACAGCAAGCAGGCGATGAACGGTTTATCGTCTGATATGAAAAAATTGCACAAGGGTAGCAAAGCCCAGCAGGCCTACGCGGTAAACATGTAGTAGACAGTCATCTTCCTGTTATTTCTAGCGTATTTTCGCGCTGAATCCACACTAACAATACATCAATCACCGACGTCAAAACCTCTGAACAAAGGCGGTAGTCTATGTCATGAAATCGAAACTGTTATCATCTGTTTAAGTGGCATTTACCTGATTGGATAATTTTTCTCATTTCCTCGTATCAATACCTGAATTAGTTTAAAAATTATATATTTAGATAATCTACTAAATTAAGGTTTTTAACCGACAAAATTTTGACATATTGTGAAAGTAGTGTTTTACTTAACGAATGGGCCACGGAAGGGATTCATATGTAAAGACAAGAGGTTATCCATTATATGGCTTCAGGCCGATGCGGAAAATGAAATGCAAAATAATAAAATTTTAGTTGTAGGTTTAAACGCAGAAAAAGCAGAACAGTTGAAAGATGTCTTGTCTTTCATTGATTACGAAACGGTGCTGATACCTGAAGACGGTTTTAGTATCGATCAGGTAAAAGCGCAAAAACCTTATTATGCGGTCGTCTTGGGTGAGCTGTCTAACACCGAAAATAAAACTAAAATTGTAAAAGAAATCAATAAAATAGACCCTAACTCCCCTAAATTTCAAGTGTCCGGGAATGAGTCAGAGACGCACGATGGGAATGAAAGTTTTGGTATTATCGGGAATATTAAATACCCGTTCAAACACGCTAATTTAAATACAGTATTACATAACGCGCAGGTATACCGCGAGAGTAGAGAACAGGCGGGAACGCAGCGCCCTGTGGAGTTGTTTCGTAGCCTGGTGGGTAGCAGCCGAAAAATTATGGCTATCAGACACCTGGTCGAGCAGGTTGCTGAGTCTGAGGCAACGGTACTGGTTTTGGGCGAATCAGGTACCGGCAAGGAAGTGATTGCGCGTAATATCCACTATTATTCTAAACGTCGTGACAAGCCATTTGTGCCAATTAATTGTGGTGCTATACCACCTGATTTGTTGGAAAGTGAATTATTTGGCCATGAAAAAGGTGCCTTTACCGGCGCTATCAGTGCGCGCCAAGGGCGTTTCGAACTGGCTGAAGGCGGTACACTGTTTCTTGATGAAATAGGTGATATGCCGTTGCAAATGCAGGTTAAATTATTACGTGTATTACAAGAGCGTGTCATAGAGCGCGTTGGTAGTAATAAAAGTATTAATATTAATGTCAGAGTCGTTGCGGCAACACATCGTAACCTTGAGGATTTAATCAAGGAAAACAAATTTCGCGAAGACCTCTATTACCGCTTGAATGTCTTTCCAATAGAAATGCCGCCATTGCGCGATCGTATAGAAGATATTCCTTTATTGATCAATGAACTGATTTCCAGAATTGAACATGAAAAGCGCGGCTCAGTTCGCCTGACACCTGCAGCTGTCATGGCATTATGTCAATTCAAATGGGCGGGTAATGTCAGAGAACTGGCAAACCTGATTGAAAGGCTGGCTATTCTGTTTCCATTTGGACTGGCTGATGTGCAGGATTTACCGGAGAAATTCCGTCCTGAAAATGGTGTTGCAACCCCTGCGGTATACGCCGATACGGTTCCTAACATACCTGAAATGCCCGACAATTTACCAGAGGCTAATGAGGCTCGATTGCCGAGAGATGGCATAGATCTGAAAGAGCATTTAAATAATATGGAAGTCAGTCTCATCCGTCAGGCCTTGTCAGAAGCTGATGGTGTGGTGGCACATGCTGCGAAATTACTCAATATGCGACGAACCACGTTAGTGGAGAAATTACGCAAATATGGCCTCAATCGTAATGTTGATGCGACGTAATATTGACCCTTCAATTAAGTAGTCTTTCTAACTCATTGTAATCATAAGAAATCATATTTAGGCATAGTTCTTGCTCCCTTGTTCGTAACGGTTAATAACCTGGCAAGGAGCGGCAATGTCGCAACACAACACAAACCAAGCACAGTACCTCGAACAGGCATTTGATACTTTTAATAGAATGTCAGTGCAGCTGGAGTCGTCCTACCGAGATCTCGAAGACCAGGTCAGTGTGCTCAATACAGAACTTGCCGCTGCACGCAGCGAACGACTACAACAACTAGCTGAAAAAGAGCGTCTGGCTGATCGCCTGGAACGTTTGCTGGAATTATTACCCGGTGGCGTTTTGCTGGTAAATGGCAAGGGTATTATTAAACAGAAAAACCCCATGGCAGAGACCTTGCTCGAAGAGCAGTTAACTGGCCAGTCCTGGTCTGACATTAAACGCAAACATTTTTTGAGTGATTCAACTGAAGCAGGTGAAGTACAACTGATAAGCGGCAAGCATGTCACTATTTCAATGCAAACGCTCGGATCAGAGCCGGGCCAGGTTATCCTGATTATGGATATCAGTGATCAACATGAATTAAAAGCCAGGCTTAATCGTCAAGACAGGTTGGCCGGTATGGGTGAAATGGCTGCCAGTCTTGCTCATCAGATACGAACACCGTTAACAACTGCCTTGTTATACGCAACTAACTGTCAAAAAACGAATATAAAACCGGTGGAACAACAACGTATGAATGCCAAGGTTGTTGATCGTTTGAAACAACTGGAGCAAATGGTTAACGATATGTTGCGCTTTACACGTGGTGGAGAGTTTGTTCCTGAAACAATTAACCTGAAACAATTACTGGAAGAATTCTCACAGGTCATTGTCCCTCAGCTTGAGCAGATTGACGGCCAATTACATTTGCCAAAAATAAATCAATTAATTGAGGTGCAAGGTGATCAGGCTGCTTTACTGGGTGCCTTGTTAAACCTGGCCAATAATGCAATTCAGGCAGAAGCACAACCATTGAAAATATCAATAACAATATCCAGTCTGGATGACGAGGTTGTCACGCTGATTTTCAAGGACAATGGAGCGGGCATTAGTGCGGACATTAGACAAAATATTTTTTCTCCCTTTTTTACAACCAAATCAGATGGTACCGGCCTCGGTCTTGCAGTAGTGCATGCCACGATCCTGGCACATAAGGGTGAAATAAAATTATTGGAGAACATGGAAACCGGGGCAGGGTTTGAAATCAGTTTACCCCTCGCAGATGCGCACCGACTATTACCTAGTGGCATCAATACATTCGATTATAGTGATTATTCGCATGCAAAGTCGCGCGAATTTGAGAGAGGTTTGTAAATTATGTCTTTAGGTACTGTATTAGTAGTAGAAGACGATCTATCGCTGAGAGAGGCATTGTGCGATACCTTGCAGCTGGCAGGTTATCCTGTATTAGCGGCAAATGATGGCAAGACTGCATTGTCATTAATTAATCAGGAAGAAATCAGTGTTGTGGTCAGTGACGTGCAAATGAAACCCATGGATGGTTTCAGTCTATTGAAAAAATTAAAAAGCACGCACCCTGATTTACCCGTTGTGCTTATGACAGCATATGGAACGATACAAAAAGCTGTGCAGGCAATACGTGAAGGGGCATCGGATTATCTTGTTAAACCGTTTGATTCAGACGCGTTAGTTAACCTGGTTAAGCGTTTTATTATTGATAATGATCATCAGTATAATTCGTTAGTTGCAGAAGACCCACAAACACGCCGGCTCGTTGATCTGGCAAAACGGGTTGCCGATAGCGACGCCACCGTTATGATTACCGGTGAGAGTGGTTGCGGTAAAGAAGTATTTGCAAATTTTATTCATGAAAACTCACATTGTAAAGACGGGCCATTTATTGCTATTAATTGTGCAGCGATTCCTGAAAACATGCTTGAAGCAATGATTTTTGGTTATGAAAAGGGCGCTTTTACCGGTGCTTATTCTGCCAATCCAGGCAAGTTTGAACAGGCGAATGGAGGCACTTTGTTGCTGGATGAAATTTCTGAAATGAGCTTGCCACTGCAAGCAAAATTATTGCGGGTTTTACAAGAGAGGGAAGTTGAACGCCTGGGAGGCAAAAAAACGATACCACTTAATGTTCGCGTGTTGGCAACCTCAAATAGAAATTTGCGAGAAGAAGTGACGTCGAAGCGTTTCAGGGAAGACTTGTTTTATCGATTGAATGTTTTTCCATTACATCTATCTCCATTGTGCGTGAGAAAAAAAGATATTGTCCCGATCGCTCAAAGAATGATTATGCGATGGGCAGAAAATCGTCAACCACGTCCAGTCTTGACGGAAGCTGCAAAAAATAAATTACTGGGGTATCACTGGCCGGGTAATGTACGTGAACTGGATAATGTCATACAGCGTGCACTGATTTTAATGTCGGGTAATGAAATTGATGAAAGCGATATCTGTTTCGAGATTATTGAAGAGTCATCATCAGTCGAACAAGCGGTGATGACGAGTGAGGATTCTGGCTGTATTGATGATTCTCTCAAATTGGGTGAAGACCTGAAATCACGGGAGGAGCGATTGATCGTGGATGTATTGAAATCGGTGCAAGGTAGTCGTAAACAGGCGGCTGAGAAACTCGGTATCAGTCCACGTACCTTGCGATACAAGATTGCCAGATTGCGCGATCAGGGTGTGGAGTTACCAGCATGATATCTAGATGGATTGTTGGTCTGAATGATGCATATAAAATTTCAAGGTTGATAGTGATAAGGTTGGTGATGATATGAGTGAGATTGATATTTCTCAGGTTATAAATCAGATGCGTGTTCTGGCAACACAGGCACAGTCAAAACCTGCTGTTGAAACACAGGAAACGCAAGGGGTTGATTTTTCAGGCATGTTAAAACAAAGCCTTGAAAAAGTCAGTTCGACTCAAAAACAGGCTGGTCAGCTAACAGAATCCTTTCAGGCAGGCGACCCCAATACCGATATTGCCCAGGTGATGGTTGCTTTACAAAAGGCCAGTGTCTCATTTGAGGCCATGAAACAGGTGCGTAATAAACTGGTCGATGCATACCAGGAAATTATGCGCATGCAGGTTTAGTAATTTTAATTTAAAAAACGTGGTTTTTAAAAATAGTAAAAATATGGAAAATAAAATATGGCGATCTTAAAAGCAGAAACTGCGCAGGGTTTTTCCAGTATGCCGGTAGTGAAACAGCTAGGGCTGATGATCGGACTGGCAGCAAGCGTAGCCTTAGGTGTAGCAGTCGTGATGTGGTCACAAGAGCCTGCCTATAGTTTGCTGTATGGAAACCTGTCTGGGAATGACACGAGTCAGGTTCTTGATGTATTGCAGAAATCGAATATTCCATATCAGGTAGATGAAAAAAGCGGTGCTGTCATGGTGGCGTCAGATAAAATCCATGATGCACGCTTAAAACTGGCATCTGAGGGGCTACCCAAGGGCAGTGGTGTTGGTTTTGAGTTGTTTGATAAAGAACAGCAATTGGGAACCAGTAAGTTTATTGAACGTGCACGCTATCAACACGCCATAGAAATCGAATTGGCCAGGTCTATTATGACGATGCGCAGTGTCAAGAGTGTTCGTGTACACCTTGCGGTGCCAAAGCGCACAGTGTTTGTACGTAAGAAAGATAAACCAACGGCATCGGTGGTGTTGGATCTATATAGTGGACATACATTGTCTGATGGGCAAATTGCTTCGATTGTTCACATGGTTTCATCGAGTATTCCATCATTAATGCCAGAGCAGGTTACAATAGTTGATCAAACAGGGCGATTATTATCCCGTGTTATGCAAAACAATATGATGTCAGCAACCACAGGGCAATTTGAATATACGCGTAAACTTGAAAGTAGCTTTAAAAACAGGATAGAAGAATTATTATCACCCATAGTGGGTCCGGGTCGCGTACGCGCTCAGGTTGTAGCGGATATCAATTTCACTATGACAGAAAAGACTCGTGAAAGTTATAACCCTGATTTACCTGCATTACGTAGTGAGCAAGTGGTTAAGGAAATCAATGGTGGGACGTCAGGTCCATCGGGTGTTCCAGGCGCATTGAGCAATCAGCCTCCAGCTGGTGGATCCACTACTAATGGGGCAGATACAGGTGGGGCTTCTGCAGTGTCGGGTAGTAGTAATAGCAGGACAGTACGTAATTATGAGTTGGATAAAACAATTAGTCATACGCGTTCATCTTTGGGCGCCATACGTAAGTTATCGGTTGCCGTGCTGGTTGATGATCTGAGAAAAGTGGATGGTAATGGTACGGTCACTCGTACGCCGCTCAACGATGCGGCCATTGCACGTATATTGAGTCTGGTAAAAGAAGCCGTTGGTTACGATAGTAGTCGCGGAGATAGTGTCAATGTCATCAATGCCTCGTTCTATGAGCCAGAAAAACAGGAAGCATTACCCGAGGTAGGATTATTTGAAAAACCCTGGGTACAAAACATTATAAAACAATCACTTGGCGGTCTTGTCGTATTAATACTGATATTTGGTGTTTTACGTCCTCTTCTAAAAAGCCTGACGGCTAAAGGGGCTGCAGAGAGTCAGATCATGCAGTCTGGTGGAGTGAACGCTGACGGCCAGGATGTTGGCGAAGATCAGCTACAATTAACAGGAGGGCAACCTGCTCAGTTAGGCGGGCCGCAAGACGCTGATAATAATCTGGCGGCGGTAAAAAGCATAGTGTCACAAGACCCTGCGAGAGTAGCGCAGGTTGTTAAAACATGGGTAACAAACGATGGCGGATAATGCAGCGGGAACAGAGCGCGCAGCTATTTTGTTGATGAGCCTTGGTGAATCCGAGGCAGCTGAAGTGTTAAAATTAATGGGGCCAAAAGAGGTGCAGAAAATCGGCACTGTTATGGCTGCATTATCAAATGTCAGCAAACAAAAAGTTGATGATGTGCTGGGTGAGTTTATTGCTGAAGTCGGTGAGCAGACGGCATTAGGTATTGGCAGTGAAGATTATATACGTAATATGTTGGTGTCTGCTCTGGGGGAAGAAAAAGCCGGTGGCATGCTTGATCGTGTTTTATTGGGCCAAAGCTCAAAGGGACTTGAAGCGCTGAAATGGATGGACCCGAGAGCAGTTGCTGAAATCATCCGTCTGGAACATCCGCAAATCATTGCCATTGTTTTGTCATATCTGGATTCGGACCAGGCTTCGGAAATTCTTAATGTATTACCTGAAAATGTTCAGCCAGATATTCTTATGCGTATTGCGCAGCTTGATGGCATTCAGCCACAGGCTTTGAAAGAACTTGATGCCATCATGGAAAAACAATTTACAGGCAATAATAACGTCAAGTCCTCATCTGTAGGGGGGATAAAAGCGGCTGCCAATATACTCAATTTTATGGAGTCGAGTACTGAAGCAGCCATTATGGACAGGGTGCGCGAATCAGATGCTGATCTGGGCGATCAGATACAGGATTTGATGTTTGTGTTTGATAACCTTGCCGATGTTGATAATACAGGCATCCAGTCCTTGTTGCGCGAGGTGTCTTCTGAGTCACTTGTGTTTGCGCTAAAAGGAGCAGACGAGTCTGTTAAGGAAAAAATATTTTCCAATATGTCAAAACGTGCAGCAGAAATGCTGCGTGATGATCTGGAATCTCGCGGGCCTGTTAAATTAAGTGAAGTGGAAACAGCGCAAAAAGAAATCCTTGTGGTTGCCAGGCGACTGGCTGAAAGTGGTGATATTGTCCTAGGTGGCAAGGGTACAGAACAATATGTCTAAAGTGATATCCAGTAAGGATGCCAATGATTGTCAATCATGGGTATTGCCTTCAGTCGGCGATGAAAATTCATCAGGCTCAAACAATAATATTATCACGGCAAGCCAATTGGAAGAGGTTCAAAAGCAGGCTTATGATGAAGCTTATGCTGTTGGCCTCGCAGAAGGAATTGAATCAGGTAAACAAGCTATTCAGGAAAAAATTAATTCATTTCAATCAATGTTGTCTGCTTTATCTGAGCCCTTTAGCGAATTGGATAAACAGGTTGATGAAGAACTGGTTGTATTGGTGCAGACGCTTGTACGTCAAATGGTTCGTCGTGAAATTAAACAAGATCCAGGGCAAGTTATGGCTGTAGTGCGAGAAGCCATGCAATCATTACCTGTTGCTTCCAGGCAATTGCAATTACGTCTCAATCCTGATGATGCCTTGTTGGTGCAGGAATTTTATAAATCAGGTGAACAGGATCTGGCATGGGATATAGTTGAAGACCCTTTGATTAATCGCGGTGGATGTAAAATTATTACTGCGGTTAGCGAGGTAGATGCGACGCTTGAGACACGGTTGAATCAATTATTTGCACATGTGTTTGGTGAGAGACAACAAGACAGTGATAGTTAACGTGGTGATTTATTTTGTCTGACATAAAGGCACAACTTGGCGAGAAATGGATCCAGAAAATTCAGTCTTATGGTGAGAATATTCACAACCGGCCCTTGCATGTTGTTCAGGGTAAACT
>Ga0316204_10008308_pt1 | contig 14526 bp, 12 predicted proteins | sample 6monrhotite_MG_2_FD_205661 | JGI IMG/M metagenome (GOLD analysis project Ga0316204, IMG submission 205661) | Microbial mat bacterial communities from mineral coupon in-situ incubated in ocean water Damariscotta River, Maine, United States -... | ecosystem: Environmental > Aquatic > Marine >...
TCAGCTGCATGCAAATGGGCGGTTAACACCCACGCTAGTGCTGCGTGCTTTGGTAATGGGCGATACCGTGTTTTTTGAAACGGCCTTGGCCAAGATAGTGAATATTCCGGTACTCAATGCTTACCAACTGACACATGATACGGGCGGCAGTGGTTTGAAGCGTTTGTTGGCTGCAGCAAAGTTTCCCGCAGGGGCATTGCCTATGGTACGAGCCGCGCTGGATGTAGCGGCAGAAATGGTGAACACCGGCGGCGATAACCGCGATATGTTCAAGCAATTGATGATTGAGCGCGTCTTAACCACTGTTGAAGACAATGTAGACACGGAAAATCTCGATTATCTGATCGGTAAATTAAAGCCCGTTGAAGAAAACAATTCCAACGCAGCTTAATGCACCCACGATATAGACTGTGGATCATTTAGGCTTCTATCGTCGCTTGCGTACTTTATCCGCGATCAGGACAGCCCTACGATTTCACCGTTTTCATCAAAACCAATATCGAGGGCAGCGGGCCTGCGCGGCAATCCGGGCATGGTCATAATGTTACCGCATACAGCAACAATAAATCCCGCTCCTGCTGACAAGCTCACTTCACGCACATGCAGCGAATGCCCAGTGGGGGCGCCTTTGGCTTCAGGATCAGACGAAAAGCTATATTGCGTTTTAGCAATGCAAACCGGCAAGTGGCCATAGCCCATGGCGGTAAATTCCTGTAACTGCCTCAAAGCCGCAGGCGCAATTTCAACAGTGCCAGCGCGGTATATTTTGGTTGCAACAGCGTGAATTTTATCCGCGAGAGAAGCGTCATCCTTATAGGAAAGTGTTACCTTGGGTGAGGGGGTGTTTAGCTTGTCCGCTACTACGCGGGCCAGATCAATACTGCCAGCGCTGCCTTTTTCCCAGTGCCGCGACACAACGGCCTCAACATTAAGCGCCTTACACGCCCTTTGCACAACAGCGACTTCCTCAGGCGTATCCAAAACAAAATGGTTAATCGCCACAATTGGGCTTAGGCCAAAGCCTTGCAGGTTTTCGATATGTTGCTCAAGGTTTGATATCCCGGCTTTGACCGCCTCCGCATTTGGTGTCGCCAAATCACCTTTGGCCACGCCGCCATGCATTTTAAGCGCCCTGATTGTTGCAACAAGAATCACCGCGTCCGGGCGTAGCCCTGATTGGCGGCATTTGATATCAAGAAATTTTTCTGCGCCCAGATCTGCGCCAAAACCAGCTTCCGTGATAACAACATCGTTCAGAGCTAGCGCTGTACGCGTTGCAATAACCGAGTTGCAACCATGTGCGATATTGGCAAAAGGCCCACCGTGAATAAACACAGGGTTATGTTCCAAACTTTGCACAATATTGGGCGCGAGCGCGTCTTTAAGTAAAACAGCCATTGCGCCAGCTGTTTCCAGATCATTCACGGTTACAGGGGATTTATCACGGCGCTGCGCAAGAACAATACGGCCAAGCCGCATTTGTAAATCATGCAGGTTTTCTGCAAGGCACAGGATAGCCATTATTTCCGAGGCTACCGTTATATTGAAGCCATCCTCGCGCGGCACGCCAAAAGCAGGACCACCAAGGCCGATGGTAATTTTTCGAAGCGCGCGGTCGTTCATGTCAACCACCCGTTTCCAACTAATGCGCCGAGGGTCAATGTCCTGTTCATTACCCCAGTGAATATGATTATCCAATACTGCAGAAAGCAGGCTGTGGGCGGCTGTTATGGCATGAAAATCACCATTAAAGTGCAGGTTAATATCATCCATTGGGATAACCTGCGCGCGTCCACCACCGGCAGCGCCGCCTTTCATGCCAAAGCAGGGGCCGAGCGAGGGTTCTCGCAAACAGGCGCTTGATTTCACACCGATAGCATTCAAGCCATCATTCAAGCCAACGCTTGTTGTTGTTTTGCCTTCGCCAGCAGGTGTGGGGGTAATTGCTGTGACAAGTATTAATTTTCCCTGTGTGCGGTCTTTCAGGCTGTTCACAAACGGAAGCGAGAGTTTGGCTTTGTGGTGGCCGTAAGGAATGAGGGCGTCTGCGGGAACACCGAGGTGTTCGTGCGCTATATCCAATATGGGGAACATTCGGGCGGCTCGGGCGATCTCAATATCTGGCGCACCCGGAGGCGGCAATGTATCGCCTTGCGTTTGTGGCACAAGGTCACGCACATTTTTTGCGCTTGCTATATTATTGTCATGCATATTATTCCCCCCCGGAGCAGCTCTGCATATACTAAGACAGGCTATGTTTTTTTTAATTATAGATCACCATAACAATACAATGCTCTATGAGCAATTTTTGTATAAGCACAGATTACGAGGTAGAAGGGTTATCTTAATAACTTTAATTTTATTTCATGATATCAACGGCTTATTCCTGTATGCTGTGGACTTAGTTCAGGGCTCGCGGTAGCCACAGGGCTAAATCTGGCCACAGTAACAGCACAATCAGCCCGAACAATTGCAGCAGAACAAAGGGAATAATGCCTTTGTATATTTGCGCCAGCTTTACAGATTTTGGCGCTGCGCCTTTCATATAGAAAAGGGCAAACCCAAAGGGCGGGGTAAGGAAGCTGGTTTGCAGGTTCACAGCCATTAAAATGGCAAACCAGGTGATGGTCATTGATGGGTCTGTCAGGTGCGCGCCAAAGTCCAGCTTGGCAATCAGCGGGGCAAAAACAGGCAGGATGATCAGTGTAATTTCAATCCAGTCGAAGAAAAATCCCAGAATGAAGACTACAACCATCAAAACGGCAAGCACTATCCACGGCCCGGTGCCAGTGGCTTCCATAACACGCAAAATGGCGTCGTGCCCGCCCAGTAAGGCAAACACATAAGAAAAGGCGGTAGCGCCCACAAACAGCCCAAACAGCATCGCTGTGGTGAGCGCAGAGCGTTCCAGTACGTCCTGTAACGATTTGAACGAAAGGTTGCCTTTAAATAGTGCCAGCAACAGCGCACCAAACGCACCCACACCGCTGGCTTCAGTAGGCGTGGCAATGCCGCCAAATATTGAACCCAGCACAGCCCCTATTAATAGCATGGGTGGCACAAAGCTTTTGATAACCAGCATTATTGTTAGCTGGCCTTTGGCTTGACGGGCAGACAACGGCGGAGCAAGGCTTGGATTACGCCAAGTACGGATAACAATATATAAAATATAGAGAACAGCGAGGAACAGGCTGGGGCCGATGGCTGCCATAAAAAGCCCGCCCGCTGAAGTGGATAGCAGATCAGCCATCACTACCAACATGATTGAGGGCGGTAACAGTATGCCCAACGTGCCAGACGCAGCAATTGTACCGGTGGCAAGGGGGGTATCATATCCGCGCTCCAACATAACGGGCAGAGCAAGCAGGGTCATCATCACTACGCTGGCACCGATAATGCCGGTGGTGGCGGCCAGTATTACGCCGAGGATTGTAACCGATAGTGCCAGCCCGCCGGGCACTCGCCGGGTCATCAATTGCAGGGTGTGCAACAGATCGCGCGCAACGCCGCTGCGTTCCAGCATGGTGCCCATAAAGATAAACATGGGGATGGCAACCAGCACCAGTTTGCTCACCACACCGCCAAATATGCGGCTAACTACAAGGAAAAAGCTGTTGTCATTTTCAATGCCGATGCTTACGGCGAAAAGCCAGAACAGCAGGCCAACACCGCCCAGCACAAAGGCAACCGGAAAGCCGGTGAATAAAAGGGGTATTAGTACCAGAAACATCAGGAACGGCAGGAAATCAACAAGCATTTCCATCAGCTTGCTCCGTCTGAATGTACGGGCATATTATAGCTTGTTTTTTCCGCCAGTACTTTGGGGCCAACCAGAAAAATAATGCTGTCAATCAAGCGTGACAGGGCCGCCAGTCCTAGAATGCCGAAGCCCACAACAATCATGGATTTGATAATCCAGCGATTGGGCAGGCCGGTAGCGGAGGCAGATGCTTCGCTATATTCAATGCTGTAGGCCACATAGTCCCAGCCAAAGTTCAGGATAGCAGCCACATAGGGCAACAGCAGTAGCAAGCAGCCCAGCAGTTCCACTTTCGCTGATGTGCGTTTGCTCCAGCGCTCTGCCATTAATTCAATGCGTACATGAGCGTTTTTGGTATAGGCCCAGCCAAGACACAGTAGGAAAAGCGCCCCGTGCAGGTGCCATTCAAGTTCCTGTAATTTGGTTGAGCCGATAACAAACCAGCGCCTTAAGGTAATGTCGGTGATGATAACCAGCATTAGCACCAATAATAGCCACACAGCCACACGGCCAACAAAGCTGCTGGTGCGCTCAAACATTCTTGATAAAGCAAAAAGCCTGTGCACGCTGCTAGTCCTTCAAATAACCGCGGTCAGCCCAGCCACGGTATTTGCTGCGGAATGCATTCAGCGATGCCCACACTTTTGCGAAAGCAGGGTCGGCCTCAACAAGCTCAACCGAGACCTCATCCCAAGCTGCTTCAAGTTCGGCAAGCACTTCTGGGGACCATGTGTGTAGTTTAACACCCTCCGCCTGCAGGGCTATTAGCGCGTCTGGTTGCAAAGCTTCGCCTTCTGAAATTCCGTAGCGAACATTAGCCGCGCAGGTCGTGTTGATCTGCTTTTGCTGGGTGGTAGAAAGCTTGTTCCAGGCGTCCAGGTTAATCATCAGCTCAAACATGGTGGATTGCTGGTGCCAGCCGGGGAAATAATAATGTTTTGCCACCTCGAAGAAACCCATTTTATGGTCTACTGCGGGCATGGCATATTCGGTGGCATCAATAGTACCCAGTTCAAGCGCCTGATATATCTCGCCGCCTGCGATTAGCTGCGGCGCAGCGCCTACCTTTTGTAATACCTTGCCGCCAAGGCCAAAGAAACGGATTTTAAGGCCCTGCAGGTCTTCAATGCTGTTAATAGGTTTTTTGAACCAGCCAGAGGCTTCTGGCGGGGTCATGCCGCAGATAATGCCGTGGATATTATGTTTGTGGTAAATCTCCTCAAACAGGGCTTTACCTCCGCCGAAATCATACCAGGCCAAGTATTCTGGTGCAGCCGGGCCAAAGGGTACAGCAGAAAAAAGCTGCAATGCGGGTTCTTTACCTGCCCAATACCCGGGGGTTGACCAACCGGCTTCAACTGCGCCGTAACTTACAGCGTCAAAGGTTTCAAAAGGCGGCGCCAGCACGCCGGGCTCATAAAATTTAAGGGTGATTGAGCCGCCGGAAATTGTGTGAAGGTCTGTCTCCAGCCGTTTACCCATGGTGCCTAGTTGTAAGAGGGTGGAAGGGTAGGTGCTGGTCATGCGCCACGAAACCGGTGCGCTCACATCAGTTTCTTCGCTGGTGTCCGCCGGTTTGTCACTGCAACTTGCCAATATTAGGCTTGCTGTCAACACTGCCGTCAACGCTTGTATGCGCTGTTTTCCCACATTTCCCCCTTGCCCGATAAAGGCCAGTTAATTGAGCTTCTTTAAAGACTGCGCCAAAAGAATATAAAGCTTGCCCATATCGCTGGAAACCAGCGTTACCGACATGGCGCCCCCTTTGTCGCCCATCATCGCGCGCTCCATCATGCCTTCAAAGTCACGGCAGTAACGGGCGACGGCTTCGCGGAAATCAGGTTCGTTTTTAAACTTGTCCCCAATTGCCTTGCGTGTTTTCCTGTCCCCGATTTTAAGCGTACGGCGCATGAAAATTGATTTGTCACCCGCCAGATACCCGGCCCAAACATCGTCGGGCAGATCATCGGAAAGGGCCTTGTTGATATCAATGGAGGTGGATTGCAGGCTTTCCATCAGCAGCTTTGATGTGCGGGCAAAGTCGTTTTTGGTGGCCGATGCAATACGCTTTTCAATATCCGCAGTCTTATCAATAAATTGTTCCGCTTGCTGGGCAATTTTATCAGCCTCGGTGCCAAGACGCATGGCCAGCAGGGCGCTTTCTTTTTCGGCCTGATCAGCGGTGTCCTGGTAATCCGTTAGCACGCGAGCAAGGGTGGCCTGCATTTCTTCGCGCAGGAAGCTGATTCGCTCGTTCGCGGTGTTACTAATTTCATCCATGGTGGCGGCCAGTTCAACACCGGTTTCATCTACGCTTTTGCGTACATCGGTTTGGGCGCGCTGTGTTTGGTCCATTAAGGATTGGCTTGCAGCATCCAGCCGATTTGCTGCTTCCATTGAGCTATCGGTGAAATTGGTAACTTCTGCTCCCATCTGGTCTGACGCGCGGTTTAATTCGGTGATAACACTTTCTGTTTCTTCGCGGATACGCCCGCGTTCGCCAGCAAAGGCTTCTGCAGCATTGCCTAGCGCGGCGCTTGTATCGGCAAGCTCGCTACGCAGGTCAGTGGATTTTTCATCAAGAGTAGAAACAGCGTTTCGCAATTTTTCTTCTGACGATGCTCCGGTTTCACCGACATTGGAGATCAATTGCACCAGTTCGCCAGACTTTTCGCCGAGTTTGCTTTCAATGCCTTCTGCGGTGTCTTGCAAGGTACGGCTTTGGTCAGCAAAGCGTTCAGCAGCTTCTATTACCCGGTCTGCGGCGTCATTTGAGGCAGCATTCAATGCTTCGCGCTGTGCGGTAAGATCATCCTCAAGGCGGGCAAGCTTTGCACGTGTTTCGTTCAACACCTCTGCTATCACATCGCTTTGGAGGGTCATTTGTGCCCGAACAGCGCCCAGTTCGTTGCTGGTTTTTTCCGACTTGGCCGTAAGTTCTTCAGATTTGGCGGTAATATTATCTACAGTGCCAAGAAGGGCAGTTTCCGTTTTTTCGCCGGTGCGCGCCAGTTCTTCGATCTGCTCTTCCACACCTGCGCGGAGCTGGCGAATATGGTTAAGCGTGCGGTTGGCAGCATCTTCCGCTTGCTGTACGGCTTCATCGCTGTGCTCGGTAATGCTGCTCATGGTTTCTTCAAGGGCTGATTTGGCACGCTCTAAACCGTCCATCAACATTTTATCCGCTTTTTCAGCGTGCTGAAGTACCTCTTCACCTGTTTGGGTGGTTGTTTCAATAAGTCGCTTGTTTACCTCGTTGCTGGCAGTAAGCGCTTGTTCACAGTGGGCCTCAAGGGATGTTCCTGCTTCATCCAGCAAACCTTTAGCTTTATCAACCGTTTCAATCACACGCTCTGACATGGCTTGCGCCCGTTCAGAGAACATGTCACTTACCTCACTGGTTTTTTCCAGTGCTTCAGTGGCAGCTGAGCGCACTTCACCCACGTGGGTGCGCAGACTTTCTTCAATTTTGGCGGATTCGCCCGCGGCCAGTTCAGCCAGATCATGCAACACTGACCCTTGCGTTTTCATATGCTCTGACAGTTCGGCAGAACGACTTTCAAGACCTTCTACATCGTGGCGGAAACGCTCCATACCCGCTAGTGCGCTTTCGGTTGCGGTGTGTAGGCGCAGTTCAACATTTTCCGAAATTTCCTTAACTTCAGTCGCGCTTGAAGTAACGTTTGAAGAAGCACTTTCCATGCGGTTTTCGAAATCTGTCGTGGCTTTGCCAATGGTTTCAAAACTTACATCAATACGGGCACGGGCCTGGTCTGCAGTATATTCAACGGTTCTGCCGGTGCCTTCCAATTGGTTGGCTATGCGTTCAACCATTTCTTCAAGCGCTTTGAAGCGCGCTTCAATTTCCTTGGTGGTATCACCAATGGCACCGCGCTCGCGTTCCAGAATGTCCCGAATACTGGCCGTGCGCGCCTCTGTGTCGGCTGTTGCAGAAAACAGATGGTTGATCTGCTCCTGAAAGCGGTCTTCCAAATTTTTAATGCGGTCAGTGGCCAGTTCAGCCACAGCGTCTATATTTTGTAGTTCTTTCTGCAAATTCAGAGAAAGCTGGGCCATGCGCTGTTCTGCAATATCAACCGGGGCGATCGCTTTATGAAGGTTTTGTGCGACGGCAAGCCTGTGCTCAAGCAAAGGGTCTGTGCGCTGAAAGGTTAGCGCTACTAGCCAAAATATCACGACGGGTGTTGCATAGCCTGCCACAAGCCCAGCAACATCAGGGACCGAAGTAAATAGTTGTGCAAAATTTGCTGATTGCAGCAGGAAAAAAGCTGTAGCGGCGGTCCATATGAATGTTAGGGACCCTGCAATAATAACCGGCACCAATCGCCGTACGCTTGTTGATGTTTTCTTGCTTTTGCTGCTCGTCTGATCTTGTTCGCCATCGGTCGCGGTTTCAATCTCAGGAAAGTCTGTTTCTGCTTTTGACACTGTGTCCCCTTTGGCACCTGATACCATTTTTCCCACACCCATACAGCCTACGCTAATTTTCTTACTGATTTCCAGCGCTATAGGAAATCAGCACGCTTTCATTTAGCTACAAACTTGTGGCATAATTGCGAAAGGAACAGTTCTCTGGTTAAGGGAGGGTGCTTAGTATGGCAGATACAGCCGGTATTGAGGTGGTTTCACAGGGTAAAAAGACAGGCAAGCCTAGTGCTGCGCAGTTTCGCTATTTGCAACGCGGGCTTGATCAGGCTGGAGGCAAGTTGCCGTTATTTGACGTAAATGGTCAGCGAATCAATGATCAGACGATTCGGTCGTGTGTAAAAAATGGTTGGTGTGAAAGCTGGGCCCGGAACCCGGTAAAGCCTGACTGGCTTGTGTGCAAACTAACTGAAGCCGGACGAAATGCCGTTATAAAAGGAAGCTGATTTGAGTGAGTCTGTTTGGGATGAAACAATTGTTTTAGATATTTCCCATTTATCCGGATTTACAGGGGGCGATCCTGATTTTGAATGCCAGATACTCGATATTTTTTTAGCGAATGCTCCGGGTTATCTGGATACCCTTGAAAAAACCGATCAGGAAGGCTGGAAAGCCACTGCGCATAAGCTTAAGGGAGCTGCACGTAGCGTTGGGGCATGGGCATTGGCGCGCGCAGCAGAGAAGGCGGAACTGATGGGTAATCCTGAAACAGATGATCCCCGGCGAACGAAAATCATAGTATTACTTGCAGAACGCATGAAGGAATTGGTGTTGTTTATTGAAAAACATCAGCAGGCCTTACGTGCTAAACCCCTTTAAAAACATGGAAAATTGCCATTTGATGCCGGGAATTCATTGACCTGTTGGCATTTCAGCCGTACAAAAATACTGTTCAAATAACAAAATTTATTATCTTAGGGCCAATCCATGAGTGACTATGATTTTGACCGGGTAAATGTACTGCTTGCTGAAGATAGCCAATTTATCAGGTCGTTGCTTACGAATTCGCTTAAAGTTCTTGGTGTTGGCAATGTATTTCCCGTTGAGCACGGCGGCGATGCAATTCACTTCTTAAATCGGGTGAAGAATGAACCCATGAAAGTGGGTGTGCAGCAGATTGATATTGTTATTTCAAACTGGGATATGCATCCAATTGACGGCATGATGTTGCTGCGTTGGATCAGGCGTCATAAAGATAGCCCAGACAGGTTTGTTCCCTTTGTGATGATTACCAGCTACACAGAGCCCGAGCGTATTGTGCAAGCTCGTGAAATGGGCGTGACGGATATTTTGGCGAAGCCATTCACTATTAAAAATATTGGTGAAAAACTTATTTCCATTATCGAACGGCCACGTCAATTTGTGCATACAAAAGAGTTTTTTGGTCCTGACAGACGACGACAGAAATTCCCACCCAAGGTGGAGCGACGCGTTTTGACCGATAAAAGCGAAGGTGTGGAGATTATCCGTGGCTAGCAATAAACCCGTTATTGTTCGATTTTATCGTTTTCAAAACCGATTAAAGGAAAAAACATCCGGTTTGGCGCCGGGGCGCGCGAGTATTTCTCCCGAGGCGCTGGAAAAAGCCGAACAGGCGCTTAGCAAGATGTCGGAAGACTATCCTGATTGGGTGTCCGGACTGGTTGTGAAATTGCAGGAACAGCATGGACGCTGCGTAGATTCGCCAGAATTGCGGCGTGACTGTTTTGAAACTATTAATCATATGGCCCATGACATGAAGGGGCAGGGCGGTACGTTTGGGTATCCGCTAATTACCAATTTTGCAGATTCGCTTTATGGTTTCACCATTCAAAGGCCGGGTGATATTTCCGATAATCAGATCGAGCTTGTTAAGGGCCATTTGGATGCCATGCGCGCAGTTATACGGGGGCGTGTAAGCGGTAACGGCGGTGAGATAGGCGAAAAGCTTTCTGAAGGGTTGAGTGAAGCGATCAAAAAATACGAACTGGAAGGTGAGGGCTAGGCACCTCATGGAATAGACATTAAAAAGGCCAGTCGCATGCAGTGACTGGCCTTTTTAGTTGAGGTGTAGTGGTTTTTATTTTTTAGCAGCGCGTTTTCTTAGTTTTAGCGCGTGGTCCATTATGTGGAAAATTTCATTTTGCTCGATAGTGCCGCGTACAAGGTGCGACCACGGGCCGATAGCATGTGCTGCAACATCTTCACCGCCATGCGTTTCGCTGTGTAGTGGAATGGCTGATTGCTGACGATATGTTAGTGCTAAAACCTGCTCCTCGGTTAATGTTTCCCTCTCTTGGGCTGTTATTGTTGGAGGGATGTCGTGGTCGCCACTAGGATCGGGGGTGACAAGCACACCCGCAGCATTTGGGCCATTTTGATAACCGAGAGTGGTGTAGGGTTTGCCGTCAAGCGCCATAACATGTTCGCCGTCAGCCATGCCTGGTTCAGATACAAGCCCAAGAATTGGGTTGCCGCGTTTGGGGTAGCCCGCCATCGTTAGTGTGTGGCTGTGGTCAGCAGTAACAATGATCAGCGTATCTTTAAGGTCTACCAGTTCCAGCGCACGTGCCACCGCTTTTGAAAGTGCAACAGTGTCATTCAGCGCCAAATTGGCCGCGCTACCATGATGTGCATGATCAATACGACCGGCTTCCACCATCAAATAATAGCCCTTTTTGTTCTTGGACAGCATTTTGATGGCTGTTTCAGTGAGATCAGCAAGTTCAGGCTGGTTCTCAGTGCGCATTCCTGCAAATTCCATATGGTCTGCAGTGAAAAGCCCGAGCAAACGTTCCGTTGATGAGATGTCAATGGCATCAAGTTCGGTTTTGTTAGTTACATACCTAGCTGATGGGCTTGATGCCACCCACTCTTCGGCGATGTTTCGGCCATCTGTGCGTACGCCTTCGCCGACACCAACTGGTAACATGGCGAGTGCGCCGCCACCAAGGGCAACTTCAAGGCCATTGCCGTCCATTTTTCCGAGAATTTGGGAAGCAATGTCCGGGCAGCCGTTTTCTTTGGCTTCCTCGCTCAGGGCCGCAAGCCACATATCATTTTCCCAAGCACGGTCTGCGCTGTGAGCATATACTGCGGCAGGTGTCGCATGGGTTAGGCGCGCGGTACTTACCACACCTGTGCTCATGCCGATTTGTTCGGCATAAAAGGCGATAGGTTTGGGCGCATCCTTCATATAGTCTTTGCAAACACCACGCGTGTGTGTTGGTGCAGTGTTGATAACGCCCATTTCGGTTTTGGTGCCGGTGTTGAGCGCTGAGGCTGTTCCTGCTGAATCTGCCACCTGTGAATTCACATTGTATGTTTTAACCAAAGCAGTGTTGGGAAAATGCTCAAACGATAGCAGGTTTTCCTCACCTGAATGGCCTGCCAGTTGGCCTTCAAAAATACGGCCCGCGGTTAGGGTGGTTACGCTCATGCCGTCGCCCACAAACAGAATAACATTTTTTGCACGGCGTTTGTTCAAGCGCTCGGATGCTCTGGCTTCAACTGCTGCAGCACCGTTTTCCATCCAACGGCTGGTTGTGCCTCTGTAATCAACTTCAGCAGGTGCTGTTGTGAGGGGCGCTATGGGGGCCTGAGTGCCTGTTGCACAGCCTGCTAGCAGTGCTGTTAGTAAAATACTGTATTTTTTCATTTCCAATTTTCCTCACTGAATGTTTGCAGCGCCGTCTGTGTGCGCCTAATAAGCATTGGTCTTACACAGCCCGTTAATAATGGGCAATCATTGTATCCTGTATTATTAGCTAGGGAATGCCGTGGAACAAAGATGTTTATTCTTTTGGTTTAGGAAACCCACTCTTAAGTCATAGGCCAAAAGAAATGGGTTTAGCGGCAGGTCGCATACGTTGCACTGATTATCGCTAAAGGGCAGAAAGTCTCGCTTTATCCGCTATGTTTATCTTGTCTGTAGGCATGCAACCAAAAACAAAAAGCCCGCAGCGAACGACAACGCATCGCTAATGATGACATTAAATAGTGAGGAGATTACCAATGAAATATTCCCCAATTTCAAAGACATTTGCTGCTGTAGCTCTGGGAGGAATAATGCTTGCCTCAATTGGCGCATCTGCAGACGCCGGGTATGGGCAGATGGACGAATGGACCACAAAAGCGAACCGGGCGGTTGACGGCGTTATGGCGTATCCGGTTGCACGTATTCGCGGCAGTGGTAACGGTGTTGCCAATTTTCAGGTAACAGTTGACCGGGACGGCAATGTGATTGACCGGGAGCAAACCCGCCGCCCGCCAAGTCTGGTTCTGAATATGGCTGCTAAAAAGGTATTGCGGAAGGCCGACTTTCCAGCACTTCCGGCTAGTTATGAGCGGGAAACGCTGACATTCATGGTTCAATTGAATTACGGTGCAGGCGGTCCGGGTTTGCGGGAAACCGATCTGCTGCGTCCTGGCCGTGTTACAAGCCGTCAGCTTGCCAGAGGGAATTCTCCTGCGTTTGCATCGCTTCAAATTATTTCAGCAGAAGAAGAATAAAAATTCGATAGTGTTTTATGGAAGGGGAGGCATTGCCTCCCTTTTTGTTGCCTTAACGCAATTCTTTCATCGCGCGGTCCAGGCCATTCAACGACAGAGGATACATGCGCTCGCTCATCAATGCCTTCAGCATTTGAATGGATTGGCTATAGGTCCAGTGTTCCTCAGGAATAGGATTAAGCCACACGGCTTTTTGGTACACATCAGTAATACGCCGCATCCATACCTCACCAGATTCTTCATTCCAGTGCTCAACAGAACCGCCGGGATATGAAATTTCATATGGGCTCATGGATGCATCGCCAATGAAAAATACTTTATAATCATGAGGGTAGGTGTGCAATACGTCCATCATGCTGGTGGTATCATTGTGGCGGCGGCTGTTGTCTTTCCACACACGCTCATACGGGCAGTTATGGAAGTAGAAAAACTCAAGATGCTTAAACTCTGTTCTCGCAGCCGAAAATAATTCTTCGCATACCTTAATGTGCGGGTCCATCGAACCACCAACATCCAGAAATAATAGTATCTTCACGGCGTTATGTTTTTCCGGAACCATTTTGATATCCAGATAGCCATTATGGGCCGTAGACCGGATGGTGTTATCCATGTCCAGTTCGGTGGCTTCACCCTGACGGGCAAATTGCCGTAACTTCCTAAGTGCAACCTTGATATTACGCGTACCCAGCTCAACGCTGTCGTCCAGGTTTTTATACTCGCGCTTATCCCAAACTTTAATGGCTCTACCGTGCCGGCCTTCTTTCTGGCCAATGCGCACACCTTCAGGATTGTAACCATAGGCCCCAAAGGGGCTACGGCCTGCCGTACCAATCCATTTGTTGCCGCCCTGATGACGTTTTTCCTGTTCTTCCAGTCGTTTCTTCAACGTTTCCATGATCTTGTCCCAATCTCCCAGAGATTCGATCTCGTCCATTTCTTCCTTGCTCAGATACAGCTCGGCCATCTTTTTGAGCCACTCATCCGGAATGTCTACCGTGTCATCATCGGCAATAAATTCAATGCCCTCAAAGGTTTTGCCAAATACCCGATCAAACTTATCAAGGTTCTTTTCATCTTTCACAAAAACCGACCGTGAAAGATAATAGAAACTATCCACACTGTAATCAGAGCACCCGGCTTGCAGGGCTTCAAGCAACATCAAATATTCTTTGATGCTTACCGGGATGGCATTGTTTTTTAGCTCATAAAAGAAATTGATAAACATACTGGTTCGCCTAAAGGCTATTTGGCTTGGCGGCGGTTCATGAAGGCAAGGCGTTCAAACAGATGAACATCTTGCTCATTTTTAAGAAGCGCGCCATGCAGCGGCGGAATAAGTTTGCTTGGATCTTTTGATTTCAGCACCTCAAGCGGCAAATCTTCGGCCATCAACAGTTTGAGCCAATCAAGAAGCTCGCTGGTTGAGGGCTTTTTCTTCAGCCCCGGCACATCACGAATGTCGAAAAATACACTGAGTGCTTCTTTCACCAGATCATGCTGAATATCAGGGTAATGCACAGCGATAATTTCGCGCATTGTATCCGGATCAGGGAATTTGATGAAGTGGAAGAAACAGCGTCGCAGGAAGGCGTCGGGCAGTTCTTTTTCATTATTGGAGGTAATAATAATTACAGGCCGGTTTTTAGCTTTGATGGTTTCGCCGGTCTCATAAACATGAAATTCCATGCGGTCCAGTTCAAGTAACAGGTCGTTTGGGAATTCAATGTCGGCTTTGTCAATTTCGTCAATAAGCAAAACCGGCGTTTTATCCCGCTCGAAAGCCTCCCATAATTTTCCCTTTTTGATGTAATTTTTGATATCCAGTACTT
>Ga0316204_10008309_pt1 | contig 14526 bp, 12 predicted proteins | sample 6monrhotite_MG_2_FD_205661 | JGI IMG/M metagenome (GOLD analysis project Ga0316204, IMG submission 205661) | Microbial mat bacterial communities from mineral coupon in-situ incubated in ocean water Damariscotta River, Maine, United States -... | ecosystem: Environmental > Aquatic > Marine >...
TCATCCATTCGACCAAATCAAGGCCGGTCACCTTTTCAGTCACCGGATGTTCCACCTGCAAGCGGGTGTTCATTTCCAGGAAATAGAAATTGCGCTGGGCATCGACGATGAATTCCACCGTACCGGCGGACACATATTTAACCGCCCTGGCCAGCGCCACGGCCTGTTCGCCCATGGCGGCGCGGGTTTTTTCATCGATAAAGGGGCTTGGGGCTTCTTCGATAACCTTCTGGTGGCGTCGCTGGATGGAACATTCCCGTTCGCCCAGATAGATCGTATTGCCTTTGGTGTCGGCCAGAACCTGAATTTCAATGTGGCGCGGGTGTTCGATGTATTTTTCGACAAAAACCCGGTCGTCGCCAAAGCTGGACATGGCCTCGCGCTTGGAACTTGCCAAACCTTCGCGCACTTCATCATCGTTTCTGGCGATGCGCATACCCTTGCCGCCACCGCCCGCCGAGGCCTTGAGCATGACCGGATAGCCGATCTTGCGCGATATGGAGATCGCCTGTCTGGCATCTTTCAGGGCTTCGGTATGGCCCGGCACGGAATTGACGCCCGCCTTTTCGGCCAGCTTTTTGGATTCGATCTTGTCGCCCATTTTTGTAATGGCCAGCGGCTCGGGACCGATGAAGGCGACGCCCAGGCGCTTGAGCTTGCGGGCGAAAGTTGCATTTTCCGATAAAAAGCCATAGCCCGGATGGACGGCATCGGCACCGCTTTGCTTGATGGCGGCGATGATTTTATCAATCACCAGATAACTTTGTGCAGATGGGGCCGGGCCGATGTTGATGGCTTCATCAGCCATTTCCACATGCAGGGCATCGCGGTCGGCATCGGAATAAACAGCGACCGTCTTAATGCCCATGGCGCGGGCCGATTTAATAACCCTGCAGGCGATTTCACCCCGGTTGGCGATCAGAATTTTTTTAAACATGTCAGGTCTTGCCCTTACAGGGGAATGTTGCCGTGCTTTTTCCACGGATTTTCAAGTTTCTTGCCCGCCAGCATACGCAACGACCGGCACAACCGTTGCCGCGTGTTGTGCGGCATGATGACATCGTCGATAAATCCGCGATGCCCGGCGATGAACGGGTTGGCAAAGCGGGTGCGGTATTCTTCGGTCCGTTCGGCGATCTTTTCAGTATCGCCCAAATCCTGCCGGAAGATGATTTCAACGGCCCCCTTGGGCCCCATAACGGCGATTTCCGCGCTGGGCCAGGCGAAGTTGACATCACCGCGCAAGTGCTTGGAACTCATCACATCATAGGCCCCGCCATAGGCCTTGCGGGTGATCACCGTTACCTTGGGCACGGTCGCTTCGGCATAGGCATACAGCAATTTGGCACCATGCTTGATAATGCCGCCGTATTCCTGCGCCGTGCCGGGCAGGAATCCCGGAACATCGACAAAGGTCATCAGGGGAATATTGAAGCAATCGCAAAACCGCACGAACCGGGCCGCTTTTTTCGATGATTCAATATCGAGGCACCCGGCCAACACCATGGGTTGGTTGGCGACGATGCCAACGGTCGAGCCTTCCATACGGGCCAGGCCAATCAAGATATTACCGGCGTAATCGGGTTGCAGTTCGAAGAAATCACCTTCATCGACCACCTTGGTGATCAGTTCCTTCATATCGTACGGCTTGTTGGGGTTGTCGGGAATCAGGCTGTCGAGTGAGGTTTCGACCCGCGCCGGATTGTCCGGGGTCGGCCGGACCGGCGGTTTTTTGCGATTGCTCGAGGGTAAGAAATCAAAAAACCGGCGCAATGCCAAAAGCGCTTCCACGTCATTTTCAAAAGCCTTGTCGGCAACGCCGGATTTGCTGGTATGGGTCAGCGCGCCGCCCAGTTCTTCGTGGGTGACTTCTTCGTGGGTCACCGTCTTGACCACATCGGGGCCGGTGACAAACATGTAGGACGTATCCTTGACCATGAAGATAAAGTCCGTCATGGCCGGGCTGTAAACGGCACCACCGGCACATGGCCCCATGATCATGGATATTTGCGGCACGACGCCACTGGCCAGAACATTTTGCTGGAAGACTTCGGCATAGCCCGCCAACGAGGCGACACCTTCTTGAATACGTGCACCGCCGGAATCGTTGATACCGATCACAGGTGCCCCCACTTTCATGGCCTGATCCATGATCTTGCAGATTTTTTCGGCGTGGGATTCTGAAAGCGAACCGCCAAACACGGTGAAATCCTGGCTGAACACAAAAACCAGGCGACCGTTAATATTGCCATGGCCGGTGACGACCCCGTCGCCGGGGGTTTTTTGCTTTTCCATGCCAAAGTCGACGCAGCGATGTTCGACAAACATGTCCCATTCTTCAAATGTACCGGGATCGAGCAACAGGTCGATACGTTCTCGTGCCGTCAGCTTGCCTTTTTTATGCTGAGCATCAATCCTGTGTTTGCCACCCCCCTGACGGGCTTTTTCGCGTTTTTCTTCAAGCTGCTGAATAATATCGTGCATGGAGCACCCCTACGTTGGCGGGCGTTAATTAGGACCTACATTGATACTGAAGACACCTACGGTCTACAAGGACTTCTCGTCATCACGCAGCACCAAAATTGAATTTGCCACGGCCAAGTCTGCGCGAAGAGACTTCTGCCGCGCCTCGGCCTCGGCATCCGCCCCCCAATAGCGGGCCTGGTAATCATGATCCAGCTCTGCTGCTGCAAAGGCCTGATCGGCATCGATATGCCTTTTTGCCAGGGCAAGCGACACAATCAACGAACCACATGCCGCACACAGGCTGGCAAGAGCCGTGAATTCCAGGTCGGCAAATTCATCAAGTGCCTTTTCCAGGGCATCAAGCGCCGCTTGGGGTTGTTTGATGGGCAGGATACCACTGGTGATGTCTAGTTTGGCCCCAAACGTATGACCCGACCAGTCCAGCAAGGGCTGCCATGTGGCGTGTTGCAAATCGATCAGATCTTGCGGAGATTCGGCGCGGTAACACAGCAAATCTGTTTCGGCGAACCTGAGCACGGAAGCGGTCATGGCCGGGCGATCGGCGGCGGTGCGGTCCAGCGCCGTATTGATCAGGCCGGTCAGGGGCATGGACTTGGGGTCAATTTTGTCGCCCTGGGCCTGCCATTCATCTGCGATGGCCCGGGCCAGACTGGAACTGGGCACGGCCAGCGGTTTTCCCGCTGGCGTTTTGACCGGGCGACCATCGAGTTCGATGGCAAAGTCCTCGCCCAACGCCGCAACATCGGCGGTTTCGTAAAATCGTTTAGACAAATTCGTCAGTCTCCAAAAAGATTACCAAGGGACTTGGTCAGGCCTTTGCCAAATTTTCCCAATTCCTCGACAACACCGGTATCTTGTTTCTGTGCGGGCGGCGGTGGGGGCGCCGTCGCAGTTGTTTTTTGCGCCTTGGGTGCCGCTGGCGTTTGTTTTCCCGATCCGGCATTCAGGGCCTGTATACACGGATCGGACGGATCAGCCGCATTTTTATCATCTGTCCCCAACAGGGCACCCAGTACGGAAACGGGTGCTGTAACAATACTACCCACTGTGCCGACCGTGCCCGTCACCATGCCGACCAGCGCCTTGCCCACGTTGGGTACAAAAGTCGGGGCAGCAAATGTCCCCCCCACATTGATCGGCAGGGCCAGCTTCGCCAGGCTGGCATTCTTGGCCCGGGTATCTACCGTCATCTCAATGCGTTCCTGGGCCAGGTCAAGCGTGCCCTGGCCAATTACCGTGATACCGCCTGTATCAAAGACCAACGCCCGACTGCGGGCCTGTCCGCCCTTGATGTCGAAGTGGCTGACAATGCAGTTTATTGTGTTGGTATCGCCCTTGCCGACCCACGGCAGCACATCAAGCAGCCCCTTGGACATATTCTCAAGCGCGCTACTGTTAAGCTCGCCATTGCGCCCGATAACACTTAGTTTTCCGTCAAGCCCGGCCATCAGGGCACGGACCGACGTCCCACTGCCCTTGATATCAGTCTTGATCGTCATCGCACCGCTTAGAATATCCGTTATCTCCATTTCCTTTAGCAAACCACCCACATTCAGGCCGTCGCTGTCGATAACCAGCGCCAGGCGTGGCGGGTTCGATACAGAATCAAGATCAAGCGATGCCGCAATCCACCCTCCGGCCAAGGCAGCCTTCAAGGGTGTAACGTTCAAAAGGCCATCCTTAAGACGCCCCTTAAGCTCGATATCACTGACCACCAAACGGTTTGCGGTCAACCGCTGCACCGCCAATGAAACATCGGCGTTGACGGCCTTAAGGCCATCCAGGGGCAAAGGATCGGCGGGAAATACCCGGCCATCACCAGGGGCTGCAGTGGCACCGTCCGACTTGCGCCATTCATCAAGAGCAATCAGGCGAGATGTCAGCGCCGCTTTCAAGGAGGGCCTTGCCCCCTTAAGATCGACACTCAGATCACCGGAAAAATCACTGCCTCCCGCAGTGGCATTCATAGCCCCCAGACTATAGCCGGATTTGGTATCGCGGAGCAGGCCCGAGACATTCAGGGCTGGCAGTTTGGGAATGTCGATTCCCGCGAGTTTGGCCGCCGCCAACGGGTCACCGACATCAAGGACGATCCGTAAATCAAGGCCCGTCCCTTCCAAGGGGCGCGCGATACCGCCTTCCACTTTAAGGTTTACCCCCGGCCCGTTAATGGTCAGGGAAATCGGCCACGGCTCGCCGCCATCAAGAAGGGTTTTAAAGGCGCCCAAAGCGCCGCTTGCCTGTATCGATTGGTCGTTGATCGTCCCGGCCAGGTCGATGTTGACGGGGCTGTCAAGCGACGTGCTCGCCGCAGCCAGGCGATCTAGCGCCAGAAATTTTGTGTCGCCACTCCGGGCATCTACATAGGTCACTTTTATGTCACGGAATTCTGCCATATGAACGACCGGCAGCGGAACAGCCCCTTGCGCCCCGATGGACGGCACTTCAGCGGCAGCCGTGCCCGCCGAAAAATCCAGATTGCTAAGTCCATCTTTTGAAACTTCAATCAATGCATCAACGCCGGTCAAGACAACCCGGATAATTTCAATATTGCCCGAAAACAGAGGCATCAATTTAACCTTGGCTTCAAACCGATTGATGTTGACCATCTCGGGTTTGCTGCCCCAGGAGGCGTTGGCGAACTGGACCCCTTCCACAACGACCGAAGGCTCCATAGAAAGTTCCAGTTTCAAATCACCGGAAATGGTCAATTCACGCCCTGTTACAGCCTCAACCTGATCAGCAATAAGACTTCGGTAATCATTGTAATCTTTAGATTTTAATACTGCGACAGCCGATACAATCAAGGCGACACCCAAGACAGCTATCGCACCGATAATCTTGATCAGTTTTGCCATTTTCCCCGGTCTTCCAGCTTCATTGTATCGCCAGCAATTGGTTTATGGCCGCCGGTAATTCGGCGTAGGTGTGCACCACGGTGTGGGCCCCCGCGACCGTCAGCTCGTCAGCCTCATGGTAGCCCCAGGCGACGCCAATCGCCCAGACATTGGCATTGCGGGCCATTTCCATATCGAACGTGGTATCTCCGACCATGACCGTAACCGATACGTCAGCACCGGCCTCATTCATGGCATTGTGCATCATTTCCGGATGCGGTTTGCCAAGAGCCCGGTCTGCCGTTTGCAAGGTGACGAAGCGCCCACCAAGGTTATGCGTCTCAAGAGTGCTGATCAGCCCTTTATGGCTCTTGCCCGTTGCGATCCCCAGCAACCAGCCCTGTTGCTCCAGTACATCAAGCGTTTCCAGAACGCCCGGATACAAGGGTTCCCGGATAGCCCCAGTCAGCCTTAAGGTCGAAAAAGCATGCCTGTAACCTTCCCTGACCGACGCGATTTCGCTGGCATGCAATTCCGGAAAGAGTCGGGCGATCCCGACTTCCAGCGGCAGGCCAACGATCCGCCTCACCTTTTCAGGATCGGCAGCCTTTATGCCCTGCGCGTGACTGGCTGCCGCCATGGAGGATATAATCGCCGCCTGAGAATCGACCAGGGTTCCGTCGCAATCAAATACGACCAACCGTAAACCGGCAGAAGAAGTGTCTTGCCGTAAGTGATCTGGCGACTGACGCGTATTCAAGTGGATACCCAGCGGAGAAGTCCGCTTCATTCGTTTCGGATTACCCTGTGATTATACTAAGAAATGCGTGGGAAACAATTATGAAGACTTTCCTTTTTTCCCCGACGCCTGCTTCCCGCTTGGCGGAACAACCAAATAGTCCCCCGCTGTAATTTTTTCAGCGTAACATTGAACCACCTGAACCCGTTTGTTTATCAATTTAATGTAATTCGCCAGCTTATCGCCTTTCAGGACAATTCCCCGGGATTTGATAACAGCGCTTTTGTTGCGACCATAAACATCGCCCAGGGCGACCGCATGCTTCTGCCATTTTTTAATATAGGCAGACCAATCCCCCCAGTGCTTGCGTTCAACATACGCGGAAATTTTCTCAGGCGATGTATTGCCCCACCACGAAACGTTAGGCATTTCAGGGCAATCAATAGGCAAGGTATTGTCCCGGGCCTGCACGCCGCTACTCATCAAAACGAGCGCAACAACAAGGGGTGAAACGGCAAAAATGATGGCCTTTCGAGGAATAGTCAAACCTTGCTCCTAACAGAAAACGAAAATATTTTCTGATACCACGCAAGGGCTATGCCAACCTGCAAATAACGACAAGCAAACCTGAAATAGGTGCTCTTTATCAATATGATATAGGGTTTACATTATATTCCAGATGAAGAAATAAAAGATTTTCCGAATTCCCGTTTCGGAAAATATGCCGTGAACAGTTCGCAAATTGCGAATGCCGTCAGGCTTTACGTCAGGCTATTCCGGCTTTGCTTCGGGCGTGTCGCCCCCCGAAGCCGTTTCCATTCCACGAACTTCCTCTGCCGCCCGTTCAAATTCCGCTAACGCTAGGCACTTGGTCACATTCAAACGAATTTCGATGGCCTTGATATATTGCATCAGTTCCTTGTCTTCGATGGTAATGCCCTGTTTTTTAAAAACAGCGCTGCCTCCACGGTCGTAAATGGCCTTCATGTGCGATAATTGACGATTCCACTTTTCGATGTAGGGCATCCAGTCCCCATTGTGTTTCGCCGATACATATCTGGTGATTTTCTGATGCGACATTTCACCCCACCACTGGACCGATGGAATTTTCGGACAATCTTTCTGTTCGGCCCGAACCGATCCGGTCATCCCTGCAATGGCAAAAACAGCTGCAACAAATGCCAGAGAAATCAATCTTGGGCCAAGAGAGAACATCGCCTTGATCCTGCCTGTCTGCACGTCGAACGGCTCCTATTCCTGAAGATACCGGAAGCCCTTATAGGTGACTACTATGACAACAACCTTAAATGGCACAAATCAATTATTTGGCCAAGTTATACAACCTCCTGAAGTTCGACGTCACCTTTCGGGAATCGGATTATAAACGTTGCGCCCCCGCCCGGCGTGTCCTCAATGAAGATTTCGGCATTGTGATTTTCAATCGTACGCTTGACAATTGACAGCCCCAAACCGGCACCACCGGCACGCCTGTCGGCTCTGAGAAAGCGCTCAAAGATGGCTTCCCGTTGCTCTTTCGGGATACCGCGCCCTCTGTCAATTACGCTGATGAAGGGGGTTCCATCCGTTGCCCCTAACGTCAGGGAAATCACGGACCCTCGAGATGAATAGCGAATGGCGTTTTCAGCCAGGTTTCGAACAGCCTGTTCCAGGGATTCAGGTATTCCCTGAATGATCAACGGTTCGTCGCCACCAATCACTTCAATTGACCTTTTTTCCTTGATGGCGATTGGTCCCAGCAAGGTCGCCACATGCCGGCACACGTCGGCTAAATCGACGGTGACAAAAGAATCTGCGGCAATGTATGTTTCAATACGGGTAGCAGCAAGCAGCTGGGTCACCATGCGCGACATACTGTCAACATCCTGACGCAGGGATTTGACGGATTCGCTATCTTCAAAATTGTCCAGGTTTGACCGTAACACGGCCAACGGCGTGCGCAGTTCATGGGCAACATCGGCAGCAAAATTACGATGGCGCGTCTCGCTTTCTCGCAAGGCTTCTTCTACGCGGGCATGGCTTGTAACATCGGTGCCCGAGCCCCGGTAGCCGCAAAATACATTGGCCTCATTAAAAATCGGGATGCCACTAACCTTGACGGTACGCAAGAGGCCATCTCCTGCCCGCAGTACATAGACAAAATCCCTGAAAGCCTTGTGAGAATTCAATGCAACAACGTGTTGACGCCAGCTTTCTTCCAAATCCGCAGCATTCTCATCACCTGCCAATTCCCAACGGCTTCGCCCAAAAACACTTTCAGGCGACACGCCAAGAATTTCCTTATACCTTTCAGATACATAGACGAACCGATGATTTTCATCCGTTTCCCAAAACCAGTCAGAGGATGATTCTGCGATAATGCGAAACCGCTTTTCGCTTTCCCGCAATGCCGCTTCCATTTTTTTGCGTTCTGAAATATCGAGCATGGCGGCAATAATTCCACCCGACGCGCCATCGGGTTCTGTTAACGGGGTTTTGTAATAGATAACGTTATGAACCACCCCGTTTACATCAGCTTCGTTCGCTTCGTAGACAAGAGAGCAGCCGAGTCGAACCAGTGATTTATCGGCATTATCAGCTTCTACCGCCCTGTCTTTGGGAAAAAAGTCATAAACAGTATTCCCGATGACATCGCCCTTAGGTACGCCGAAAAAGTCTTCGAAAGCCTTGTTACAGCTTTCAAATATGCCATTTTCATTTTTGTGAAAAACCGGGATGGGTATGGCATCGATAAGAAATTGCAACATGCCGTATTGATCACGAAGGTCCGTTTCCGAAAGCTTTTTTTCTGTGGCATCAACGATTGTGCCTCGTATGCCAACGGGACGATCATTTTCAACAACCTGTTGATTTTGCTCAAATACTATTCGGACATCGCCATCGGGTGTAACGATCCGATAATCAATAGCGTAAGGATTTCCGTTTCGCAGGCATTCCGACACCGCTTCTTCAACAACCGGACGGTCGGCGGGATGTATTCTTTTTAGGTATTGTTCGTAGGTCAGAAAGCCATCATCCCGACTTAAGCCATATATGGCAAAAACATCATCGGACCAGTTCAGGCGGTTGTTCTGAACGTCCAGCTCCCAGGTTCCAAGACGGGTTATCCGCTGAGTCCTGGCATGATAATCATCGCTGGTCTTTTGTGTCCGCTGGGTATCCTTGACCTCGTAGCGAGCAATTTTTTCGCTCATCTCGGCAAGGTCCGCTTGGGCCTCAAGCCACCGCCGGTAGATATAGGTGATAGCGCAGACACAGCCCCACAAGGCTACGACGGCGACAATCCCCGCGTCTTCAGACAAAATGGAAACCTGCGGCGTAAATGCGATTGCTACGACAATCGCCAGAACGCTCGCTACACCGATATAGACCAGATCCCTGATTCGCGTACGTACGCGCGCTACGCCTTCGTCACTTTGGCTTTTCATATGCCGGTTCCGATATTCCCAATCCGATTTCAAGCATCTTCTTCGGACAGCAAATAGCCGACACCACGAAGCGTATGAATGGCGATCGTCGCACCAACGCCAGTCAGGCGCTTCCTGAGTCTTGAAATATGCACTTCCACCGAATTTGACGTCACTTCTTCGCCAAAACCGTACATTTTATCTTCAAGGACATCTTTTGGGACAACCCTGCCGTTGCGCCGCATCAGTTGCTCAAGAACACCCATTTCACGCCGGGAAATGGATATGGTTGAATTGCCTACACGGACTTCCCGCGCACTGGTATCGAAGGAAACGTTACCGGCAGTCAACGTTTGCCCCAGGACGCCGCCAGGACGCCTCAGCAGGGCCCTGGCTCTGGCGACAAGTTCTTCTATGGCGAAGGGCTTCAGCAGGTAGTCGTCGGCGCCTGCGTCAAGCCCTCTGACACGATCATCGACCCCATCCCTGGCCGTTAAAATCAGAACGGGCGTCGAATCGTCCTTGGCTCTTAAATCACACAAAATAGACATTCCGTCCCCATCCGGAAGCCCTAGATCGAGCACGATGGCATCATAAGACACCGTTTCCAGCGCAGATTCAGCTTCGCTTGCCGTCCCAAAGCAATCGACAGCGAAAGATTCTTTTTCAAGGCCCTCTTTGGTCGTTTGGGCGAGTCGAAAATTGTCTTCTACCAGTAACAGGCGCATCGCCTGACCCCCTGCGCTATATCTGCAGTCACATCGACCGAAAACCCAGCCTACGCAATACTACACTAACGCATATCGATATCTACACCTTAAAGATGATATATCTACTCCATGTTTTCTGAAAACGGGTCATCGTCCGAATTTTCATCAAACCCCAGGAAGTCCCACGTCGCCCGCATGTGATCGGGCAATGGCGCAAACACGTCAAGCATTCCACTTTTCCCCGGATGGGGAATGCGAATAGCACGGGCGTGCAAATGCAGTTTTCGGCTCAATCCCTGCCCCGGAATGAAGGCTTCAGCCCCCCCATATTTGCCATCACCGTGTATGGGCGTACCGGTTTCGGCCATGTGCACACGTAACTGATGGGTTCGCCCGGTTATGGGTTCCAATTGAACCCAGGCCGCCTGTCGACTGGTTTTTTCAATAACCCGAAATAACGTCGTCGCTTTTTTCCCGTTGGCCTGATCGGGAACCATTCGCTCGCCCTGTTTACCTGGAAGCTTGGACAGCGCCATATCGATTTTTCCAGCAGGCAAATCCGGAACGCCAACAACCACCGCCCAATAAACCTTGTGCGTATCCCTGGAACGGAACGAACGGGTCAGTTTTGCCGCCACCCCGGGGCTACGCGCCAAAACCAGCACACCCGACGTATCCTTGTCCAGGCGATGCACCAGGCGCGGACGGTCGCTTCTGTCAAACTTCAGGGTATCGAGCATGCCATCGACACTACGGGTGATGCCGGTGCCTCCCTGAACGGCCAGACCGGGAGGCTTGTCCAGGACGATGACATCATCATCCATATGTATAATCCGGTCCCGCAGAAGGTCCTGATCTTTGGCCACAACCCGTGTCGATGCCTCTTTCCGGTCAGGCATTTCACCCAAAGGCGGCACCCGGATCAATTGATCCGGTGCCAACCTGACATTGGCCTTGACCCGCTTGCCGTCAAGCCTGACCTGGCCACTGCGCAGCAACTTTTGCAGCTGAATATGGGACAGGCCCGGATAGTGGCGCTTGAACCAACGGTCCAGACGCAAATCAGCTTCGTCCGGGGTAACGATACGCGATACAACGCCGCTCATGACAAAATCTGCCGAAACAGCATCATGCCGGCGGCCAAACCAAAGATGGACAACACAACCGATCCCGCCACATAGAGCCCTGCTGCGGAATATTCCCCGCGTTCAAACATGTAAAAAGCATCCATTGAAAAAGTCGAAAAGGTCGTAAAACCGCCCAGAATACCAATCACAACAAGGTGGCGCATTTCAGGAGCAGGCGACCACACCAGAGCCATCAGCTCGATTACAGCGCCCAGAATGAATGCCCCGATGACGTTGACAGACAAGGTGGCATAGGGAAAGCTCGTATGGGTTATGTGCCCGATGGTGCTCATCACCAAATACCTGGCAACGGATCCTGCGGCGCCACCAAAAGCCACATAGGCGATCATTTTAGCGCTCATTAATTATTCGTCCTTTTGTCGCGAAGTTTGTCCCAATAGGCCAGCCTTTTGGTGATATCACGCTCGAATCCTATATCGCGTGGTTGGTAAAATCGTTGCCGGGCCATGCCATCAGGAAAGTAGTTTTGACCGGAAAAGCCATCTTCAGCGTCATGGTCATAAGCGTAACCGTCACCATAGCCAAGCTCTTTCATCATTGATGTTGGTGCGTTCAGTATGTGTTTTGGCGGGGCAAGAGACCCGGTTTCACGCGCTGCCCGCTTGGCCGCCTTCTCAGACGCGTACGCGGCATTGGATTTGGGCGCCGTGGCCAGGTAAATGACGCACTGAACCAATGCAAGCTCCCCTTCGGGGCTTCCCAGGCGTTCAAAGGCTTCCCACGCGGCGATAGATTGCGGCAGTGCCTGAGGGTCGGCCAATCCAATATCTTCTACCGCAAAGCGGACCAACCTGCGGGCGATGTAATGGGGATCTTCCCCTCCGGCAAGCATTCGCGCAAACCAGTAAAGCGCTGCGTCGGCGTCGGACCCTCTGAGCGATTTGTGCAAGGCGCTGATCAGATTGTAATGCCCCTCTTGGGATTTATCATAAAGCGGCATCCGCCGCTGCACCGCCTGGGCCAGGGCAACGGTGTCAAGTACGGGGGTTGGTGGCAGGGCAAACAGGGCCTCTGCCATATTCAGCAAATATCGGCCATCGCCATCGGCCATGGCGCGTAAGGCAGCGCGGGCATCACTGTCCAGGGGAAGCTTTTTGCCCTCCAGTCCTTCACCCCGCGCCAGCAATTGTTCAAGGGCTGTGTCGTCAAGCCGGTTCAGCACCAACACCTGACAGCGCGACAGCAGCGCTGCGTTCAGCTCGAACGACGGGTTTTCTGTTGTCGCACCGACCAATATAACCGTGCCGTCTTCCACATAGGGCAAGAAGCCATCCTGCTGGGCCCTGTTAAAACGGTGGACCTCGTCGATGAACAGTAAAGTCCCCTGCCCGCCGACCCGTCGGCCCTTTGCCGCCTCGAATATCTTGCGCAAATCGGCGACCCCCGAAAACACCGCCGACAGGGGTTCGAAATGAAGGTCGGTATGGGCCGCCAACAGGCGGGCGATGGTGGTTTTTCCGGTTCCAGGTGGGCCCCACAGAATGATCGATGTCATTTTCCCGGCAAGCCGCATGCGACCGATCGGCGCTTCGTCTTTAAGCAGATGATCCTGGCCCACGACCGCATTCAGGGTGTCTGGCCGCATACGATCGGCCAATGGGCGAGGCGCTTGTGATTCAAACAGTGTTGTCACTTGTTAACCACGACACTTCGGATCGTCCCGTTACGTTTGACACTGACCGCCCAACGCTCTGTCTCTTGCTGCAAAATATTCTTCAGTTCGACCACTGTCGTGACGGCTTGATCGTTGATTTTCTCAATTTTATCGCCGGGGCGAAAGCCGATACGCGCGGCGGTCGAAGGTTGTTGTACCTGCAGGATATAGACCCCGTTTGCGAACGCCCGCAGCCCCATTTCATCGGCCAGAGCCGGCGACATATTAGCGACCACCGTACCGCCGAAAGGATGCGCGCCGCGAAGCGAGGTAATCTCGCGTGGCGGATCTTCCGGTGGCGCTTGCAGGCTTACCGTCAGCTCCAGTTCGGATTTCTTGCGGAGCACCTTCAGCCTGGCCGTACCGCCAATTTTCAGAGTTGCAAAACGATAGTTAAGGGCTTTGGGCTCGTTTACCTCATGGCCATCGACATCGACAATAATATCACCAGGTCGGATCCCGGCGGTCGCGGCAGGTCCATTTGGGTAAACCTGCTTGATCAAAACGCCACGGGGGCGCGCCATACCGATGCTTTCGGCAATTTCCGACGTCACGGTTTGTCCCCATGCGCCCAGCCATGACCGAACCAGGTGACCATCCCTGACCGTTCCGGCAATAACCGTTCGCACCATATTGGACGGAATTGCAAATCCTATTCCCAGGGACCCGCCACTTTTGGAAAAGATCGCCGTATTGATACCGACCAGTTGACCATCCATCCCGACCAATGCACCACCGGAATTTCCGGGGTTAATCGCAGCGTCGGTCTGAATAAACAAGGACATATCGGACGAATTGACCCCGGCACGGGATAGCGCCGAAACGATACCGCTTGTGACGGTTTGGCCTACGCCAAATGGATTGCCGATCGCCAGCACAATATCCCCCACTTCCACATCGTCGGAATTGGCTAATTCAAGCGTGGGCAGGACTTCCTTTCCAGGATCTATTTTCAAAACGGCCAAGTCCGTCCGTTTGTCACTCCCGACGATCTTGGCGTCATATTTACGCCGGTCCGAAAGCACTACCGAGATCTCTTTAGCGCCCTCGATAACGTGGAAATTGGTGACGATCACGCCATTTCCATGAACGATCACCCCTGAACCAAGCGAGTTTTCCTCTTTCTGGCGCGGAACAGTCAACCCCGGTGCTTCGCCGAAAAACCTGCGAAAAAAGGGATCATTGAACAACGGCAGAACCTGACGTGAACGAACCACTTTTTTGGTGAATATATTGACAACAGCAGGCGCCGCCTTGCGCACCAGTGGCGCATAGGACAATTGAAGTTGCTGGCTACTTTCTGGAACAACCCTGGTCTCGGCGCCTGTGGCGTTACCGCTCGCCCCAAGGGCGGCAACCAACGCCACGACCGGGAAAACAAAAGATGCAGTCAAACGCCTCATGGGTGAAAGTTCCCTTACTGTAACAAGATTCCACGTAATCTAGTGCATTTACGATGCATTATGAACCTCGTTGATGGCGTAGCTTGACGTTCGTGCCACGCATTGCCCCCACACCGGGTAAAG
>Ga0316204_10008310_pt1 | contig 14522 bp, 11 predicted proteins | sample 6monrhotite_MG_2_FD_205661 | JGI IMG/M metagenome (GOLD analysis project Ga0316204, IMG submission 205661) | Microbial mat bacterial communities from mineral coupon in-situ incubated in ocean water Damariscotta River, Maine, United States -... | ecosystem: Environmental > Aquatic > Marine >...
CTGGGCTCCGTCGAAAACCGTCCACGTGTTCGCAAGGTCTTGCCTCCTGATGTCGCCTTGCGGCGAGGCATCTGACGTCGCAACACCCTCTCGCGTGTGACGCTGGGACGTCGCGTTCCTCAGAGGGGCCTCTTCGCAGTTGGCGCGCGCCGTGCGGCGCGTGCTGGAGGAAGGTGGGGGCTTAGCGAGGCCGCGTCATGATCCTCAACGGGGCCTCTTCGCAGTAGGCGCGCCGTGCGGCGCGTGCGCGCCCAGGTCGCCCTGAAGCTTCGGGCTCAAAGGGGGCGCTGAGTCGTTCCGCGCTTCTAAACTACCCGACTGGATTATCGCTGCGACATGTTGTTGCCGGACTCATTCGTCGGGTGCCCAGCTTCCCAGATACGCGCGAGCACCGTGAGGGTGAGCTTCTTGAACCATGCCAGCAACGCCTTGATCATCCACCCTCTCCCAGCGTGATCCAGACCGGCGCATGATCGCTGGCCTTCAGCTCACCCTTCACCTTCCGCCAGTCCCGATACACCCCAGCGCCGGTCACACGCTCAGCGAGCGGCGCGGTCAACAGGTGGTGATCGATTCGCATCCCCTTATCGAACCGGAAGCGCGCCTTGCGGTAGTCCCAGAACGAGTAGGTGTTCGGCGAGAGATGGGGCTTGACCACATCCTTCAGCCCAAACGCCAGCAGCTCCGCCCAGGCCTCGTGCTCCTTGGGGTGGTAGGTCGGCACGTTCTCGAACTGTGAGACATCCCAGACATCATCCGCCTCAGGAGCGATGTTGATGTCACCGGTGAGCACCAGCGGCTCGTCCGCGGCGCAGTTCTCCCGAACCCAGGCGTTCAGCCGCTCGAAGAAGCGGAGCTTGTAGGCGAACTTGGGGCTGTCCTCAGCCTGCCCCTGGGGGCAGTAGAGGTTGATCAGGCGCACGCCGCCGGTCCGGGCGCTGACGAGGCGGGACTGGCTCTCCTCGCCATCAAAGCCACAGACGACGTCCGTGAGGGGCGCCTTCGAGGCAATGAGCACGCCGTTCCATTGCTTCTGGCCGTGCACGGCGAGGTGATAGCCGCGGGACTCGAAGAGCTCCCGGGGAACCTTGTGGGTCTCGAGCTTCAGCTCCTGGACGCACAGGACATCAGGGGAGACCTCGTCGAGGAAGAGGGAGACATACTCCCTCCGTGCCTTCAGAGAGTTCACATTCCAAGTGACGATCTGCATGGGCTGAGCCTTAACGCGGCTGCACATCATCGGACGGTATAAGGTGCTGGCGTCATCGCCGAGGAGGCCGAAGTTGCCGCGCCGCTTGCTGAGACCCATGAGCCCCGGAGGGCGGCCCCGTGTGCTGTACTCGGAGCCGGACGACGCCTTCCGCATGGCGGCGATCGACGCGCTGCGCGACCGCTTCGAGGTGATCACCATCGCCAGCGGACTGGATCCCGTGCGAAAGGCCCGCGAGGAGGGGCCGGAGATGGTCTTGATCTCTGTGGCGGGCAATACCGAGCGGGCGCTCAGAGCCTGTCGGCTGCTGAAGGCTGAGCTCGAGCCGCCCACCGTCGGGGTGCTGAACCTCCAGTGGGCCCGGCTCACCCCCGGCGAGGTGATGGAGGGCAGCGGCGCGGACGGCTACCTGCTGGGGCGTCCCGACCTCGCGGCCTTCGACGCCTGGGTGGTCGGGGTCTACGCGGGCGAGCGGCCGGTGGTGACCCTGGAGCGGCCGGGGCTGCTGGGGCGCATCAAGCGCAGGCTGCGGCGGTGAACGACGCGCCGACGGTGTCGCTCGTCGGCGGGGTGGTGTTCGCGGAGGGGGAGGTCCACGCGGCCTCGTCCCAGGCGTTCTGCGCGGCGCTGCTGTCGGCTGCGCTGTCGGTCCCGCCGCCCGCGGCCCTCGTCGTCGAGCTGGGCGACCTGGAGCTGGAGGACGGGGTCAGCGTGGCGCGCGTCGTCACCGCGCTGCGCGGGGCGCTGCTGGGGCGCACGTCGCTGGAGCTGCGGGAGGCGCCGCAGATGCTGGCGCACACCCTCTACAAGGTGGGCATGCTGGGTGGGGCGCTGCGCCTGGTGGCGCCTCGCAGCGACGAGGGCTCGGGCGCGGGCTGAGCCCGCGCCCGTCAGTCCCTGTGCGGGTGCGTGTCAGTTGCCGCGCTTGCCCTTGCCGCCCTTGCCGCCCTTACCGCCCTTGCCGCCCTTGCCCTCACCGGCCTTGACCTTGCCGCCCTTGCCGCCCTTTCGGTCGCCGGCGCCGCAGCTGGCGATGAAGTCCGGCCCCAGCCCGCTGGAGGTGCCGCCGATGGCGTCCATGTAGGCCTTGCCGGTGGTGTGCGGGGGCACGGCGGGGGTGTCGAGCCGCCAGAAGCCGTCCTGCTCCTTCAGGGTGTACTCCACGGTGTTGGTCTCGCCCGTGCGCTTGGCGGTCTCGCCGGCGATGACCTCGCAGTTCTCCTGGTACTCCACCTTGATCTTCGCGGTCGCGCCGGAGACGGAGACGTCCTTGATGACGTACTGGTGGGTGATGATCGCCTTGTCGTAGGCGGGATCGCCGTCCGTGAACTGGGTCTCGTCCGCGAAGTCCGAGAGCACCGGGTACTTGTCGTAGCCGTCGGAGCTCAGCCGGCCGCCCTTCAGATCCGCGTCCAGGTAGGCCTTCAGCGTCTCCCGCGCGCCGTCCTCGCCGTCCAGCGGGTCGCGGCTGCTCTCGCCTCTGGAGGTGCCGTTCTCCCAGACCTCGCGGTCGGTCTCCGTCCACTCACCGGAGTCCTCGCCGTAGGTCTCCTCGATCCAGACCCCGTGCTTCTTGCCGTTGAAGAACGCGCCGCTCTTGCGGGCCTTGTCGTCCTCCTCCTTCCAGAGGCCGTGCCGCGTCCCGTAGATGTAGCGGTACTCGTGGCGCTCCTGGCCCAGGGCGAAGGTCCAGTCGCCGTGCGCCTTGTCCTGGCGGAAGCGGCCCTCGGCGAGGGGGGCCTCGGCGTCCTCACCGAAGAAGGTCCACGTGCCCTCCTTCTGGCCGTAGCTGTACTGGCCCTGGAAGCGCAGATCGTCGCTGTCCGCGAAGTCGTCGCCCAGCCCGCCCTGCCAGGTGCCGTGGGGCTCGCTGTTCTCGTAGTGTCCGCTCACCCAGGTCTCGGGATCGTCGGTGAGGCGCAGGTAGGCGCCGCTCCACTTGCCGCCGGACTCACAGTAGAAGTGGGCGTCCTGCTCCTTCTTGGAGGAGTCGAGCCCGGGGATCTCCCAGAACTCCCCCAGGCGATCGAAGGCGTCGCCGTCGCCCTCGAGCTTCCACCAGCCGTCGGCGGTCGCCGCAGCGGCGCCGCCGGCGATCGCACCGGAGGTGCACTTGAAGCCCTTTGGCGCCTCGACGGGCGCCTCGGCCTCGTCGCCGTCGGCCTGTTCGTCGCCGCCTATGCCGAGCTTCTCGCCAATACCAGAGCAGATCCCGGTGCAGGCCAACAACCCGAAGGCCAGGGGGATCAGTGTGAGTCGAGCCTTGCGCATCTGCTGCCTCCGCTTCCACGTTTGCAGCAGGACGCTACCATGCTTGACCCCCGCCGGGAGGGCGGGGGCGCGGGCGCGCTGTCAGTTGCAGGAGCCGTCGTGGGCGCCTTCGTTGAGCCCCTCGTCGTAGGCGGCCGCGTAGCACTCGGCGTAGCCCTCCATCCACTGCTCGTAGTAGACGCAGCCGTCGTCGGTGCAGTCGGGGCGTGGGTGGTCGCCGATGGCCGCGGCGAACTCGTCGTAGCTCTCGTACCGGTTCTCGGCGCAGGAGAAGCCGTTGGCGTAGCCGTCCTTGTAGCCGTCGTCGTCGCCGTCGAAGCAGCCGACGTCGAAGGCGCCGTCGCTCTTGTCGCCGCAGGCGGGTAAAAAGAGCAGCGCGGGGAGCGCTGCAAGGCAGATGATCGTGATGGCGCGCATGGTGTTGACCTCCTCCAACGTCAGACACCCCGGACGGAGATTCCGTACCGGGTCTCACGGTATACGACACCGCCTGGGTGAGGATCCGCTACCTTCGCTCCGAGAAAGGTCGGGATAGGGGAGAGCGCGTGGATGTCACCCTCCCGGAGCTGCGTGCCAGGCTGGACGCGAGCGCTCCAGCGCGCACCCTGATCATCACGCCGCGCGCTGGCCAGGCGCGCTGGCTGGCGAGGCTGCTGCTCGATCAGGGCCCGCTGATGGGGGCGCACTTCACGGGCTTCGACGGCTTGGTGGATGGCTGCGCGCGGGCGGCCTTCGGCCCGCCGGCGCGGACGCTGGAGCTGCTCGACGCGGTAGAGGCCGCGCTGGCGCCGGATGAGACCTTTGACCGCATCTCAGGGGTCAAGAGCTACCAGCGGCTCGTCCTGGATCTGTTCACCGAGCTGGAGCGATCCACCGGGGGCGTCGACGTCGAGGTCACCGCGCGCGGCGCCGCGTCCACCGCGCGCGACGAGGCGCTGTTCGCTGCCTACGGGCGGTTCCGGGGGCTGCTGCGGCGGGCGACCCGGGGGCGCTGGTGGGCTGGGGATGCGCCGAGGCGGCTGGAGACCTCACTCTCGGAGATCCCGCTGCTGCGCGATCGGGTCGGGGCGATGGCCCTCGGGTGGCGATCGGAGCGGCCCTGGGAGACCCGGCTCCTGGATGCGCTGGACGCCGAGCGCTGGGCCGTGCCCTTCGCGACCGCGCTCGAGGAGTCGCCGGAGGTGCGCCTCGCCTGCGCCAGCGCTGAGGTGGAGGTCGCGGTCATCGCGCGGCGGCTCCGGGAGAAGCGCCAGCCCGCCGTGGTGGTCGTCCCCGCCGACGAGGTGCCGTGGTGGGTCACCCGCCTCGGACACCGGGACGTGCCCGTGCGCGCCTGGGTCTCCAGGCCCGCCTCCGCGACCACCTCGGCGCGGGCCTTTCAGGCGCTGACGCAGGTGCTCACCGGCGAGCGGGTGGGCCGGCGGGAGCTGGCCGCCGTGCTGCTGGGTCGCGCGATGAACCCCTGGCCCACGGTCGCGGCGCAGCTCCAGAGGTGGCAGGCGCTGCCGGCCGGGGGCCTCTCCGCCGGTACCGCGCAGGCGGCGTGGCGGCGGCTCCGGCGCGGCAGCGGGAGCCTGGAGCAGTGGGAGCAGCGGCTGGAGGCCGCCCGGCTGCGGACGACGGCCGAGCTCAGGGAGCGGGGGCGCTCCAGGGAGCTGCAGCCCAGCGAGACCGAGGCCGTCGTCGAGCGCTGGGACATCGCCCACCGGGGGCTGGCCGCGGCGATCCGGGCCCTGGGCAGCGTGGAGGACGCGTCGGATGCCCGGCGGCTGATGATGAGCTGGGGGTATGGGCGCGGCGCCTCGGGCTCGCTGGACCCGGAGCATGTGGCGGCGCGGACCGTGCTGGAGACGCTGGGGCTGCTGGGAGAGCTGCCGATCCGGCGGGCGGCCCCGGCGGTGGGCGCGGCGCTGGAGGGCGCCGGGCGCGGCTACTGGGTGGACGAAGGCGCAGGCGCGGTGGCCGTGATGGCCTACCCGGAGGTGCCGCCGCTGCTCTTTGACCGGGTGGTGCTGGCGGGGCTGGAGCGGGTGCCTTCGCCGCCGCGTCCCGGCCCGCTCCTCTCGGACGCCGCCCGCGAGGCCCTCGGCTTCACGACCGCGATGCAGCAGTTCGCGGAGGAGGTCGAGCTGCTGGAGAGCCTGGCGGATGCCCCCGACTCGACGGGGAGCTGGCGGGTGCGCGACGCCTCGGGGGCGGCCTGCCCGTCGGGGCCATGGATCGCCGCCCGCCCGGGCGCGGTCTCCGCGGTGGGGCTGGACGCGCTGACCCCGGGCCCGGGCGTGGCCCCGTCCTGCGAGCTGGAGCGGGACGTGCTGCGGCCGGCACCCGAGCTGGCCCGACGGGTCGCCGCGACGGTGTCCCACGAGCGCCCGGAGGTGGGTCCACACACGGGGGATCTCGGCCTCGCGCCGCCCGCGCTGGGGCCGACCACCATCTCGGCCCTCCAGGCCTACGGCCGCAACCCCTACGGCTGCTTCCTGACCCGCACGCTGGGGCTGGAGGCGGCGGCGTCGGACGCCGAGGACGCGCTCGACGCGCTGGAGCAGGGCACCCTGGTCCACTCCGCCCTGGAGCGGGGCGTGAGCGAGGGGCTGGAGGACGGCCCGCTGGACGTGCACCTGGAGGGCTCGGAGCTGTGGCAGCGCACCCGCGGCGCGCTGGACGAGACCTTTCGAGAGGCGGGAGAGGGGGTGCTCGCGGAGCCGGTCTGGCGCGGCGAGCTGGCGCGCTGGTCCCGGGAGATCCAGGCGTGGTGGAACGGCTGGGTGGCGCGCTCGCGGGCGGAGATCGTGGACGATCCCGAGGCCGCCCAGGAGGTGCTGATGGAGCGGCAGGAGCGCTTCTCGTCGCTGAACTATCAGCGGGCGCGGGCGTGGCGGGACTTCGTCGGGGCAGACGAGGCGCGCCGCCGCGGGCTGGTGAACTCCGGGGTGTTCGGGCGCAGCTGGTACCTGACCAAGGGCGCTGCGCCCTGGCTCGCGGGCAACAAGGACGAGGCCGAGGTCGAGAAGCTGAACCGCCGGTCCGCGAGAGCGATCGAGAAGGAGGAGGCGGCGGTCGACGCCCGGGTCGAGGAGGTGACCCAGGCCCAGGCCGTCGCGCCCGGCGGGCGCATCCTGGCCGTCGAGCTGGGGCTCGGCGTCGGCGGCACGCGGGTGATGCTCGGTGACCGCAGCGTGTGGCTTGCCGGGCGCATCGACAGGCTGGAGTGGGACTACAGCCGCGATCGCCTGGTGGTCTGTGACTACAAGTCCGGCGAGGCCCCGCGGGCCCCGCTGAAGGCGGCGGTGGCCTCCGGTGAGCACCTCCAGCTCCCGCTGTACGCCCTCGCTGTCGGACAGCTCGGCTCCGACGGTGAGGTGCCGGGGGTGCCGGAGGACGCCGTGCCCGCTGTGTCCATGCTGCGGCTGGAGTATCTGAAGCGCCGAAAGGGCCAGAAGCACGAGCCGGTGGCCCTCTCCCCGGGGGAGGTCGTGGGGGTCGACGAGGTGGGGCGGCCGCTGACCGCCATCGAGGCCGCCCAGCGCTTCGCCGGAGCCTTCGTCGACGGCATCGAGCGGGGCTGGTTCCCCTGCGTGCGCCGGGCCCCCCGCCCCGGCGACGAGGGCGCGCTGGAGCAGGTGATGCGCGCCGTCCCCGGCCCGGACGAGCGAGACCCCGGCCTGCCCGGTCCGCTGAGCGCGGAGGGATCGGTATGAACACGCCGCTCTTCGACCCCCGCCGCTCGCTCGTCGTGGTGGCGGGCGCCGGCACAGGCAAGACCTGGAGCCTCGTGCGCCGCTACCTCCGCCTCGTCGGCACCAACGGCCCCGACGGCTTCCCCTGGGCCCACCCGGACGAGGTGCTGGCGGTGACCTTCACCCGGGCGGCCGCGGTGGAGATGCGCTCCCGGGTGCTGACCGCGCTCGCGGCGGACCCCTGGTCCATCGACCCCTCCGACGAGGTGGTGTTCGCCCTGCACCACCAGGTCCAGCCGGTGGACCGGGTGATGCTCTCCCAGGCGCTCGCGGGGGCGCCCATCGACACTCTGCACGGGCTCTGCTCGCGGCTCCTGCGCGAGTTCCCGGAGCTGTCCGGCGTGGACCCCGACGCCCGACCGGTGGAGCCGGGTGAGGACGCTGTGTGGCGGGGGATCTTCCTGGGCAGGTTCCTGGATGAGATCCTGGACGACCCGGCCCACGCGCTGCACGCGGATGTGTCCGGGCTCCTGATGCTGCGCCCGCTCTCGGAGATCCGCACCGAGCTGACGGCCGTGCTCTACGAGAGCCGCCCGCCGGACGTGAGCTGGGGGGATCCGGAGGCGGTCCGGGAGCTGCGTTCGAGCTTCCTCTCACGGCAGTGGGAGCGCATCCCCGAGGTGCTGATTCCGTCGGTCTCGAACCTGCTGACCGCCATCGAGGCGGTGCGAGCGGCCGGCCCCCGGGAGGACGACTGGGCGCTCAGGAAGGACGCTGACACCCTGCGGCAGGCGCTGCGGGCGCTGGAGAGCGGCCGGCGCGGCGCGGTGGCGGCGGCGGCGGTGGGGCTCGAGAAGATCTGGCCGGGAGAGGACAGCGGGCCTGTCCAGGACGCCCGCTCACGGCTCTGGCGCGCGCTGCGCTGCGAGGCGGGGGTGGGGCGCCCGCTCGTGACCAGCCTCCCGGAGCGAGACGATCCGGAGCACCCGTACCACGTCGCCCGCTGGGCCCGGGTGGGGCGCGCGGCGAGCGAGGCCTACGCGGAGTTTCTCCAGGGGAGGGCGCTGCTGCGCTTCGATGACCTGGAGGCGCGCACCCTGGACCTCCTGGAGCACCGGGGCGCGAGGGAGTATCTGCGCGGGCGCTTCACCCACCTGCTGGTGGACGAGTTCCAGGACACCAACCGGGTGCAGGTCCGCATCCTGGAGAAGCTGGCGGAGGCCTGCGGCGGGCTGACGACCTTCTTCGTGGGCGACCCCAAGCAGTCCATCTACCGCTTCCGGGGCGCCGAGGTGGAGGTCTTCGAGGCGGAGCTGGCGGGGGCCGCGGCGGCGGGCGAGGGGGCGGCCCGCGAGGTGGCGCTCCTCCAGCGCACCTGGCGCACCAGCCAGGATCTCACGGACTTCTTCAACCGCTTCTACCCGAGCCTGTTCCAGAATCAGCCGCAGGTGGGCGATCAGGAGCTCAGCCGGGGCCTCGACGACCGGGCGCGGGTGCCCTGGGAGCCCGTGCGCTGTGCCCGGGAGCTGGACGGCATCGAGGGCCCACCCGTGGCCCTGATGATGTACCTCGAAGGCAAGACACCGAAGGCCGCCAGCCGGGTGCCAGAGCCCCGCCGCGTCGCCGCGGCGCTGGCGCTGTTGCTCTCGGGGACGCCGCTGACGCTGCCCACCGGCGAGGTGCGCCGCCTCAGGCCCTCGGATGTCGCGCTGCTGCTGCCCAAGTGGCGCCACGCGGAGGCCTACCGGGCGGCGCTGGAGGAGGCCGGCGTCCCCGCCGAGCTGGCTGGCGGCAAGGGCCTGCTCCAGCTCCCCGAGGTCCGGGATCTGACCAACCTGCTGCGCTTTCTGGGCTCCTGGGATGACGAGCTCGCGGCGGCGGCGGTGCTGCGCGGGCCGATGTTCGGCGTCTCGGACGCGGGGCTCTACGTGCTGGCGCGGGGCCCGGGGGTGCTGGTCCAGGGCGGGCTGAGCTGGGTGCCCTGGGAGCAGGATGAGTGGCCGCTGGAGCGACCGCGCTCGCTGCGGAGCGTCTCCCTGCGGGGCCGCCTGGACGCGGGGGCGGCGGTGACCGAGCTGGGCAGCGCGCTTCGCATCCCCGCCGACGAGATGTTGGTCCGGCTTCAGGGAGACAGCGACGCGCTGGAGGCCGGTCGGGCGGTCCTCGGAGCCCTGGTCGCGGGAGCCGGGCGGCGGCTGACGGCGGAGCTGCTGGCTGACGCGGTGGCGGCGTTTCGCCTGGAGGCCCACTGGCGGGCGTCTCCCAGGGGGGCCCGGGCGGTCGCCAACGCCTGGAAGTTCGTGGAGCTGGTGCGCGCCTTTGAGGCCGACGGCCCGGACATCGATGGCCTCATCGCCTGGACCGGCGGCGAGGCTGAGCCGGCGCCAGAGGGGCGGCTCTCCGGTGACGCCGACGCGGTGACCATAACGACGGTGCACGGCGCCAAGGGGCTGGAGTGGCCCGTCGTGGTGATGGCGGGGCTCGGCCAGTGGCGGGGCGGCCGGGGCGTCGCGAGCTGGCGCTCGTCTCCGGTGCCGGGGCTGGACCCCGATGACCCGCTGGTCCGGCTGCCGCGCGTCGCCCGGCCGACCGGCGGCTTCCACCGCTACGGCGATCCCCTCGACGGGCTCTGCGAGACCCTGAGCCGGCCCAAGGAGGCCGCCGAGAACAAGCGCCTCCTCTACGTGGGCATGACCCGGGCCGCCGATCTGCTGATCCTGTCCGGTGAGGTCAAGCCGTGGGCCGGGCGCGGCAACGACGGGCGCATCAAGCCGCTGGCCTGGTGCCGCACCGAGGCCGACTACCTCGTGGCCGTGCTGGGGCTGCGGCCGGATGAGGCGGGGCGGCTGCACCCCGATCCCGAGTGGGCGGACTGGGCCGTCCAGGTCGAGGAGCCGATCGCCGGGGCGGACGGCGACGACGCTGAGCCCGACGCGGCGATCGCGCCCGTCGCGGTGCCCGAGCAGGCCCCGGAGATCGAGGCGCCGCCAGACGATCCGGCGCTGCTGGCCTGGCGTCCGAGCTACCGGGCGCGCACCTGGACCCCCAGCGCCGGCAGGCTGCCCTGGAAGGGGGCGACCGCGCGCTGGTCCGACCCCGGGCCGCTGCCGTCGCCGGTGCTCGTCCCCGATCGGGATCCGCGGCTGACGGGCACGCTCTTTCACGCGGTCGTCGAGCGCTGGAACTTCCACGGCCCGCCGCCCGATCGCGCGGCCTGCGTCGCGCAGGTCCGGGGCCTCGTCGACGAGGCGCAGGCGCACGGGGAGTGGCTCGCTGACTGCGTGGCCCTGCTGGCCGGCGGGATGATGGGGGAGCGCCTCCAGGCCGCGGCGCTGCGGGGGGAGCTGTTCCATGAGGTCGACCTCGACGCCTTCACCGGCCTCGGCGATCGCATCACCGGGCGGCTGGACCTGCTCTGGCGGGAGGACAACGGGATGTGGGCGGCGCTGGACTACAAGGTGACGGCCCGGCTCGACGGCGCGGAGGATCTCCAGAAGCTCCAGGAGGAGTACGGCCCCCAGCTGCGGGCCTATCGGGAGGCGCTGATGGCCTGGAAGCCGGGGGAGATCGGCCGGCTGGGGCTCTGGCTGGCGCCCGTGGGGAGGCCGCTCTGGGTCGAGGGCTGGGAGGGCAAGCCCGGCGAGCGCCGCCAGCTCAAGCTCTTCTGAGCGGGTTTTGAGAGCGGGCGTGTAACCCCCGGGCGGGGGTGGGCGTGTTGTCCGTGAACGTCTTGAAGACAGGAGCGGAGAATGGGCGCCAGAGTAGTCATCATCGGCGGCGGGATCGCCGGGTTTGCAGCGGCGATTGAGGCGGCCCGAGGTGGGGCGGCGGTGACCTTGCTGGAGCGCACCCGATCGGCCGGCGGGCGGGGAGGGGGCACGGCGGTGGGCGACTGGCGCTTCAACCTCGGGGCCCACGCGCTCTACAAGGCCGAGGGCCTGCAGCGGCTGCGGGCGCTGGGGGTGGAGCCGTCCGGGGCGCCGAACCCGACGGGGGGGCTGGCCTGGCTCAATGATGCGCTGGAGGCCATGCCGGACTCCCTCGGCGCGCTGCTGGGCACCCGCCTGCTTCAGGCCGCGGACCGCTGGGAGCTGACCCGGGTGATGGGGCGCATGCTGCTGGTGGACCCCGCCGCCCTGGATCGGGTGAGCCTCGCGGACTGGCTGGACGCCCAGGTCCGTCGCCCCCGCGTGCGGTGGGTGCTGGAGGGCACCGTGCGCGTGCTGACCTACGCCAACGCCCCGGAGCAGATGAGCGCCGGGCTGGCCCTGCGTCAGCTCCGCAGAGGGGTCAAGGGCGTGCTCTACCTGCACGGCGGCTGGCAGTCGATCGTCGACGGCCTCGTCGCCGGGGCGGCCGAGGCCGGCGTCGACGTACAGCTCGGGGTGGAGGCCCGCGCCGTTCAGGTCGGCGCGGCCGCTACCGAGGTCATCACCCGGGACGCCCGGCTCCTCGCGGACGCCGTGATCCTGGCGGTGCCGCCGCCGACGGCCCGCCGCCTGCTGCCCGACAGCGCGCCGGTGCGCGCGGCCGCCGACGCGGCGATCCCCTCTCGAATCGCTACCCTCGATCTCGGCCTGAGCCACCTCCCGCTGCCGAAGCGCCGCTTCCTCATCGGCCTGGACCGACCGGTGTACTTCTCCGTGCACTCGGAGAGCCGGGGGCTCGGGCCGGCTGGGATGGAGACCGTTCACGCGGCGTGGTACCGATCGTCCGACGACGACAGCGATCGCCGCGGCGATCTGGAGGCGCTGATGGACACCGTGCAGCCCGGATGGCGCGACGCCGTGATTGTCGAGCGCTACCTGCCAGCGCTCCAGGCGACCACCGCGATCCCGCTGGCCTCCGCTGGCGGTGAAGCCGGCCGGATCGCCGTCGACGGCAGCGGGCTGCCGGGCGTCTTCCTCGCGGGGGACTGGGTGGGCCCGAGAGGACACCTGGTGGACGCGGCCCTCGCCAGCGCGCACGACGCCGCCCGCGCGGCGCTGGCGTTGGTGGAGCGCTCGGAGATGGGGGCGGGTGCGGTGGCAGCGGTGACGGCGTGAGCGCGATCGCCGCGGCCTTCAGCGATCACCACGGGTACCTCTGGGGCCTGAGCTACCGCATGACCGGGGTGGCGGCCGACGCGGATGAGGTGGTCTCCGAGACCTTCGCCCGGGCGCTGGCGCGGGCCCCGTCGACGGATCGACCGCTGAAGCCCTGGCTCACGCGGGTGGCTGTCAACCTGTCCCAGGACCGCCTCCGTCGGCGGCGGCGGCGGCGCTACCACGGCCCCTGGCTGCCGTCGCCGGTGAGCGTGGAGGCGCTGATGGTGCCGGAGGCTGCCCCCAGCCCCGAGGCCCGGGTTGGCGTGGCTGAGAGCCTGAGCTACGCCTTCCTCGTGGCGCTGGAGGCGCTCACGCCGCGCCAGCGCGCTGTGTTGTTGCTGCGGGATGTGTTCGAGCTGTCCGTGGCGGAGGCGGCGTCGGTGCTTGAGATGGGCGCGTCGAACGTGAAGGTGACGCTCCATCGGGCCCGCAAGGCGCTGGCGGCGGCGGATCCGGGGCGGGTGTATCGGGAGGACACCCCGGAGCGGGCGATGGCGGCGCTTGGGCGGCTGCTGCAGTGCATGGCGGCGGGGGACATCGAGGGGGCGCGGGACGCGTTCAGCGAGGACGCGGTGGTGCTGACGGATGGGGGAGGGGAGTACAGCGCCGCGGGGGTGCCGGTGGTGGGCCTGGAGCGGATCATGAAGTTCTTCCAGTCGCTGATGGCCCGGACGGGCCCGGACATGACGATGGCGCTGCGGGAGCTCAACGGCGTGACTGTGGTGATCGGCGCGCACACTCCGACCCACCCGACGCAGGCCCCGCGCTGGGTGAACCTGGTGGATGTGGACGAGGCGGGGAGGGTGCGGCGGTTCTACAGCGTGATGGCTTCTGGGAAGCTCACCGGGATCCCGGTGGTGTAGCATCCGGCCATGCGCACACTCTCCGGCCTCCTCCTCCTTGCTCTGATCGCCTGCAACAACAGCAAGGTCTACGTCGATGAGCAGCCTGCCTGTGATGGTGCGCTGGCGGGCGGTGAGACCGGGCTGGATGCGCCGTATGATCTGGACGGTGATGGGTACTTTGATGAGAAGAACCCGGACTGCGCGGCGGCGTATCCGCCTGAGCAGCTGGACTGCGATGACGCGGACCCCGAGATCCACGCCGGCGCTGTTGAGGTTGTCTGTGATGGTGTGGATAATGACTGCTCGGATGAGACTCCAGACAGCGTGGATGCGGATTATGACGGCTATGAAGACTGTGATGATTGTGATGATGGGGACGCGGATATCAGCCCGGGTGAGCTTGAGATAGGCTGTGACAGCATCGACAATGACTGTAATCCTGAGACGGTGGACTCAGTGGATTACGACGAGGATGGGTACGACACCTGTACGGACTGCAATGACGCGAAGGATGAGGTGTACCCTGGGGCGGTAGAGGTCGTCTGTAATGGTCAGGATGATGACTGCGACGAGTCTACGCTGGATACGCCGGATGAGGATGGGGATGGGGTGGATGTCTGTGATGACTGTGATGATACTGACCCGCTGCGTTCGCCGGCCTTCCTTGAAGAGTGTGACAAGATCGACAATGACTGTGATGATGCGATTGATGAGGGATGCTGATGCTGGGCGAGTCGGAAGAGGGCGTCGGCGGAGAGGAACGTGACGTTCCCCCTCACTGAGCCCGCACCTTCCACCAGCACGCACCGCATCCCCACCCTCTCGCTGAGCCCGCACCTTCCACCAGCACGCGCCGCACGGCGCGCGCCAACTGCGAAGAGGCCCCTTTAAGGAACGCGACATCTCAGCGCCTCACGTCAGAGGGTCCAGTTCATGGCGGGGGCGTCCTGCGGACACCGTCTTCCCGCCTGTCCTCGCTGGACCCTCTGGCGTGAGGCGCTGGGACGTCACGTTCCTTAAAGGGGCCTCTTCGCAGTTGGCGCGCGCCGTTCGGCGCGTTTGGGCGGAAGGTGTAGCCTCGGAGGCGCGACACCATGAACCACAGAGGTGCGGGCTCGCAGTTGGCGCGGTTGGCGCCGCTCTGAAGTCGCTCGGAGCCGCTTTGGAAGAGTCACATCGGGTGTGCTCGCAGCCCGTTGGTTGAGCCCCTCTCGCTGAGCCCCCATCTTCCGCCAGAACGTGCCGTCAGGCGCGCGCCAACTGCGAGTACGTACCGTTGAGGAACGTGTCGTCCCAGCGCCGCACACTAGAGGGTGTTGCGACGTCAGATGCCTCGCCGCAAGGCGACATCAGGAGGCAAGACCTTGCGAACACGTGGACGGTTTTCGACGGAGCCCAGGTGTTGTTGTTCCGGACCAATCCAGTAAAA
>Ga0316204_10008311_pt1 | contig 14521 bp, 18 predicted proteins | sample 6monrhotite_MG_2_FD_205661 | JGI IMG/M metagenome (GOLD analysis project Ga0316204, IMG submission 205661) | Microbial mat bacterial communities from mineral coupon in-situ incubated in ocean water Damariscotta River, Maine, United States -... | ecosystem: Environmental > Aquatic > Marine >...
GGATGCAAAATACTGAACCTTAACAAACCTGATCCACAGATCCTTTGCACATGCCCCAACAACGCTTAACTTCTGTGCGCTTGTATTGCTTGTAAAAACCATTAGCTATAGTGGCAAGCAAAGCCAGGGTCAGAGCCCTTGGTTAAAAAGGGACTGATTAATGCAAATACCGGCAACCGGGAAAAAGCGCCTGCTATTGATCTTCCTGCCATTAATATTACTGGCGGTAGTGTTAGCGGTGTTGATAACGCTGGATAAGGCCAGACCTTATAAGAAAATCACAGTGGGCGAAACAACCCTGTATGTGCCAAAAACATACCTAACCGATACAACCGATGATATGCTGGGCATGCTACGCGATTACATAGGCACGTTTGAAACAAACACATATCAGTTCGGCACCTATGCAGATGAAATTCTGCCTCAAAATAGCGTACTTGACGACAATGTCGCCAATTCCAGACTTATCTGGACCATTGGCCCCGCCCAAGGTTCCTCGGCCGTCATGGTGCCCGAAGATGCAGCCCTTTTAACCGGCGCCGTACCTTACCAAAACAGAACCATAAACGCTGACCCCGCAACCGGGCTGTACAAGCTTGTAAAATCAACCGGCAATGGCCGTACATACGCTTTTACCAATAGCAACGGGAACCAAACAGCCAGCAGCGAGCAAGCATGGGTGGCACACTGTATTGAACTGGCTTCTATTCGGCGCGGGGGGCCTTGGGGCCGCTGTACTCGCCAAATTATTTCCGGCACTCTGCTGGTGCAGGTCCATTTTGACGGCAGACTTGTGGCAAAAACCGCAGAGGTTTCACACTCTTTAAACCAGCTAATTAGCGGGTGGCGCACCAAACCGGCTGAATAAACAGCCAGCACACCAAAATGCGTAAATAATACTCTACAAATACTGCGGCATATTGGCACAGCCACGCCTTGTTTTTCTGGCTTCAAGCCCGGGGCTTTGTGTCTTTCTGCGGCTTTGCGTTTGGAGCACTAAAAAATAAGGCGCAACCGCCCCCCAAAAAACCGCCCAATCTTCACCAAAAGTTAACCCTCACTATTGTTTAAAGAAGATGCTCACAAGGCACAGAACCTCCGCTGGCAAATACACTAATTTTTTAAAAGCAAACAGGCTGATTTTTTGCTATAGTGAGCACGTAATTCGCCCTGCATTACGCGGTACTGGCAAGGGCAACACATTGGGGGATGTTGATGGACGGACAATCTTTGGCGCACACTAAAAACCATAATGAAACACAAGGCGACACAGTCAACAGCAACGACCTGGCGGCAAAAGCCAGAACACGCGCAAACCGCAAACATGTTTTAATTGTTGATAACAACCCCGTAACCGGACGTATACTGGGTCGCATTCTTGACCGCGCAAAATTGCAATTTACAATCGCACGGGACGGCAAAGAAGCCATTCGCTTTTGTGATGAAGCCGCCTATGACATGGTTTTGATAGAAGCGCGCATTCCCGGCATCAACGGGCTGGTAACCACACAGAAAATTCGCACCCAAAACCCGCATAACGAAACAATGCCCATCATCGCGCTAGGCACCCGGTTTTCAGATGTGATGGTCAGGAAAAACCGGCATTGTGGTGTCACCGCCGAATTGAAGAAGCCCGTTATTGAATTTAACCTGCTGCAAGTTCTGTCGCAGCACCTGGGCATCGAAACAAGCAGCGTTAACAGACGCCCACCCGAAGATGATGAAATTTATGCCATCCTTGATGAAGACGAAATGACCCTGCTGAACTGGGATACTCTGAAAGAATACAGCGCCGTTATGAAGGGCGAATACAAGCTGCTGATGCGGGATTTCCTGCATGCGTCGCCTGATTTGATCGGCGATATCGGCGAGGCAGTAGTTAACCGGGATGCCAAACAAATAGAATTTCTGGCGCATCAGCTGAAATCAACAAGCCTTGTTTTTGGTGCGGAGGGCGTTTCAAACATTGCCGCGCAGCTTGAAATGCTGGGGCGGGAGGAAAACCTGGAAGATGCAGGGCAATATTACAAAGAATTGCATATGAGCTATGAGCGAGTAAAACCCGTACTGTACAAAAAGCTGGTGCTGATGCACAGCCCCGTATAAGCAGCCTACAGCCAACCCGTGCGCTAGCGCCAAGCACCGTGCACGGCCTTTCCAAGCCCTAACCATTTGTTTAATATTTATCGCTATAGTTGCTTTATCGGCCGCTGGAGGCATGGTTACGCTGCACGGTGGCCCAAAACCCCCAGATGCGGGCGAGGGTTCACCAATAGCTGGGTGATTGGCGTTTTCCGGCCCAAAGGCCACCCCTCGCCTGTATTTTATTTTACTTTTGTAGCTATAGCTTCAACCCTTTTAAATTCTGCTGTGCAGGTTCAAAGCCCTGCTTGGCGGAAAGCTGACACTATGTCTGTGCCTGTACGTATTCAAAAGCCATTTGCATGCATATATAACCCGATAACTTACATTTCTTCCGGGGAAATTGAGTGCTTCAACAAAGGCCTGCTTTGGATTTTTTCCAGGTCTGCCGAACCAGGAACCAGCCCATATAAAATGCCATCCATGAATTTGGTATCGATACTAATAAATGCGGAAAACCTGAAACCTGCAGCGACCTCAAGACTTCTTCCTATTTTCATTTGCCCCTTTAGTGCAACATTCAGCTCCAAAATACCTACGTCCCATTTGAAAACTGTGAACCCAATTGAGTTTTTCTGCCTCTTTTCTTTCACTTTCTCGGCAGAACTCTTTATTTTTTCTCTTAGTCGTACGAGGTTTTTTGCTTCAGTATTATTATTTTTAAGATCAGCAACAACGTTTTCGGCCGCATCGCCAAGCCCAAATACGTTACTAACTTTCCCTCCCTCAAAAAACTCTGGTGTGCTGGCCTTGGGAAGCTCTGCTTTTAACTTTAGTGAAATTTGAAATGGTCCCAAATCAAGCTCACCTTCTGCACCAGCAAAAGTACTCACATCAAAACTACGAAAGTCCTTTATTGATTTTCTTAGAGGTTCCATACCGAAAGACCCCATAAAACTCGCCCCAACCGCTGGAGAGAACTCTATAAACAAATATTCTTTCTTTGAATTTGGGCTGACAATTATTTGTATTTTTAACCCTAATGAGGCCACTATTAAAAATGGCCCTGCGACCTCAAATCCAAGAGCATACAAAGGAAAAATTTCGCGCGTAGAAATGTCCTCTTGATGACCCGCAAAAACCATTTCTATTATATCTTTTGCAACACTCTCGTTAATAGGCAACATCATCTCAGATAAAAGCAATAAAGCCTGCTTTTTGGTCCCTTTTATTTGCTCCTCGTTTTCCGGGTCAAATGCAGCCTCACCTGATTTGACAGGCATGGTCCTCAAAACCTTATAAACAGCATCCATTATTGCCTTGTAACGGTTGTCAGACCTATAATCCCCCCGACTAATCCCAAAATGTCTCAAACCATTGTCTGAAATTGAAACTCCGTCGGATACGAGGAACTTGTGCGAGCGGACAGTGCGTATATGGTTATGCGCCCCTCCTACAGACTCCCAACAAGGATTGTTCGAGATCATTTTTTTAAAGGATTTTATAAAGCGGTCATTTTCTGGTGCAGGATACTTATAAAACCCATAAGAGAATGCAAGCTTGACGCGCACCCTACCTGACTGTGTGTCGATTATAGTGGCGTCTTTGCCAACCTTCCTGTCTATTTGGGCTGAGACTTGAAAACCGGCCTTCGCTGCTGTTTTTATAAGATTTGCCAACGCATCAGCTTCTTTATTTGGGCTGGCTAAATTGAGCAATATCCTGCGGGCTTCTGCTTCTGCGTTAAGTTTAATTTTCGCAAAATCAAGACGACTAACCAACCCCACATCAGTGATATATAATTTATTCAAACCCGGCGCGTCTTGAAGTAACGCCTTTATCGTCTGTTTATTCAGTCCAACAATACCGGTTTCCGCAAAACCTTTAAATTTTTGATACCTTAAAATAGCAGAAAACAACGCGACCGAATATTTCCCTGATATTCGGCGTTGGTTCCACAATTTGATCGAAGTGGTTTTCCCATTCTCGGTAACGGAGACCTGAATCTCTGATAGTGCCAGTTGAACCGTCGCAATATCAGATTTAGATCCTAACGATCTTTCCATTAAAGCTGCGTATATTCTTTTGGAAGCCTCGCGAACGAGCAATGGCACTATTATTGACACACTGTTTACTTTCTAATTTTGGAGAGAACCCGCTGGTTTCTTGCTCAAAAGCCGACTATTTTTGGATATTCTGTCGCATTTTGTTCACGGTACGTTCACAAAATTTGCGTTAGGCTTCTAATTGTGATTGAATAAACTCACCTGACTTCGATAAGTCGAAATGAACAAATTTTTTGGGGGAAATTATGCTACGTCCATGTAGACGCTGCTCCAGTATATTGGTGTTTTTCACGTATATTTTTTTAATCCCCCACGCCAACGCCGAAGAGACCAATCAAATAGAAGTTAGCAAATCTGCATACTTGGAGGCTTTTGATAAAACTGAAGCATTTGCGCTAGCGGTGGTACGACACCGCAGCCAATTGGTGCCCGCATTGAGCGCGGCAAAGAATAGGCTGCAAGGAAATCGCGAACTCATAAATCACGTCGAGCTAAAGGAGACACATGAGCTTGCCAAAAAGGCATTCATTGATTTAATCCAGGCCTTCGAAGAAATGGGGTATGTTACTTTTGGCAAGGCCGAAGACCTAAAACACCCCGTGTCCGTTCGCTTGTTAGAACTGAAAAAACAATGGAAAGGCCACTCCCCACCCAATGAGAATTATTTTAAGTTCGAGGGCTCCATATCGGACACAGAAGTTAATGACCCTGTGTTGGCAGAAAAATTTGTTCGTGACCATCTGCAGCAATTGGAGCGTGCAACAGCCTATAGCTATTTTTTGATGCTGCAATTGACCCACGAACATGGATTCGCGAACGCAGAGAGCACATCACAGTTTGCATTGCGGGCAAGCCTAATTAATTCGCTGGATCACACGCATCGAGTTTACACGACAGTCGGCTTAATGACGGTTACGAAAAAACCAGTAAATTCCCCTGACACCCAGAACACTCAGCGAAGTATCGGTTCGGTCTTTTCGACCCTAGACCTATTACTTGTGCATGCCAACGGCGACAAAACACCGCTTAAGCTTCAAGAAAAGATCAATCGAATCAAGAATGTAGCATATAACTATTTTGGCCAGTGGTCCTTCGACATGGCCATTTACTATCAGCCACCCAGTACAACGGGCGGCAAAATCGAGAGCAATAGCCTCACGGTGGACAAATGGCTGGCCGGCATAAAACTTATTCATGATATACACTTGGATGCACTAAACCTTGTGCCAACCAATTAAATTTACTTTCCGCTCCACTTGTCGCGGCTGACGCCTTTTAGTTTTTCTACGGTGCGCAGACCGCCCAGGCCCAGCATGGCCATGAGTACGGTTATCAGGGTTTCTGTGCCTGCCAGCGCAGGCGGTGCGGGCATATTGGGGAAGAAGGCTAGCCTCAGCCAGTTCATCAGGTCAGCGCCCATAAAATGCCACGCCAAAGCCAGCCCGCACACCCAGCCAATGAAGGGCCGCCAGCCCGCCACAAACACGCTGGGGTGCTGGGCCTCGGTTTTGTTCACCTCCATCTGCGCCATGCCTGTACGCAAAACCTCCATTTCAAGCGCATGGGTAAACTCAGCCTTTTTGCCTTTATCGGGGATCAACTTATCCAGCGGGCCTTTAACAATATCAAGGATGGCACCTAAAAGCGGAATCGCCATATCACATGCTCCAATTCAGGATTAAATCACCAAGAACAAACAGCGCCGCAAGCACCGCTGCCCCCTCAAAAAAGCTTTGCGCACGGTCATGCCTCATTTCGATTCGCCTCCGTAACAAAGCTGCTGTAGTCAACAACACCGGGTCGAACGTGTAGCCCGTTTGCTGTGTGTAAAATGCTCAACACCTCGCGCCGGTTACCGCCCAGGCGTTTGTGCGAAATATGGATCCAACGTATGGGCGCGGCGTTTTCACGCTCACGGATTTCAAAAATAAGCTGGTCAAAGCGCAAATCAGGTTGGGCAGACAGCAGCAAAGCCGCCTCCTCCACATCCATGCCAAGGCTCGTATTTTTGCCCGTGTTTGGATTCTGGGATTGGGGAATGAAATCCGCCGCTTCCCCCAGCATATGCTGGCTTTGCACCGCGCCGCCGATAAGCCGGTTTAGCGTGGCACACCGATAGCCAGATGTGACCAACAGCGGCGCACCCACAAGCGTACGTGCGGGTTCCAATATTTGATCAGCCAGCGCGCGCAAGTTCGCCAGCTCATGTTCCTCACGCGGAATATTATAAAGCTGGTGCTTTTCTGCGGTTGCGCTTTTGGTGAATTCACCCAAACGGAAGTGTTTGGTAAGCGCACGGCGTGGGTCAAACAGGCGGTCGTCTGCAAACTTCCTCATAGCAACCACCCCAGTTTATCGGCGATCAGGAAGCTTGAAACCCCCAATAACTGTGTGAGCACGAGGAACAGCAGTTTCACTACAATACCCCACCGGCGGCCACATTCCGCCTCGTGACGCTCCATACGGTCAAGCGCAAGCGTGGCTTTTAAAAGTGCGGCGTTTGCCGTTTGGCTGCCTTCATCTTCAAACACGCTGCCGTTTAAAACCGCGGGGTTAAATTCGTTTTTTCCGCCCAGCCGCGCCATCAAATAAACCCCCAAACCATAGAGGAAATCAGCACCAGAATTTGCCCGGTCATCAGCGCGGCAAGCACCGCCAAATAGCGTTTTCGCTCAAGCGCGTGCCAGTGCCAAAACTTGAAATTCCGGGGGGCTGGCAAGGCGAACATATCGTCCCAGTCGGTGCTGGCGCGCTCAGCGCCTAGCCCCAAAAACACTGCTCCCAGCACCAAGGCCCATGTGGCTGTTGCAAATGCCCCAAACAACGCAGTAAGCGGCAAGGCAGGCACACCGAATAATAGAAGTACCAGCAACCCGCGCTTTAGCGCCGGACGGCTATAAAGCGCGCCCGAAAGCACGCCAGATATTTTGGCGCTGAAGGTGCTCAGGGTACGGTTAAAGGCAGACCACACAGCGGTACGCCATGCAAGCAGTAGACTTTTCATGATTATCTCGCTAAATTATTGATTGATCGGAGGAATTCTGTGAACCAAACACCAGAAGAACCAATGTCTGATGCCTCTATGGCTACCAGCAACAAATCTGGCGGCAAAACCCGCAGGAAGCTAAAGTTTCTTGACGGCTTAAGCGCTTTGGCAGTGCTGTTACTGGCGCTTGAATTTTGGCTTTTTTCCGGCTATTTTTTCGCACCTGTGGCGCTGTGGCTATTGATTATAGTGGTGCTGGCTGCACAGATTTTAAAGCTGCGCCTGTCCTGCCCCAATTGCGGCGGCAGCGTGTACCGTGGGTGGCGCTACAGCTACCAGTCAAAAGTGCCCGGCACCTGCCACCACTGCGGCAAAGACTTGCCTTAGGGAGTGTGCATTACGCCCACGCCGCAGTGAAACTAGAGCTTGTGCCATCATCCAACCCATGACGCGGTGAATTTTTTGGTAGCTGTTGTGTTGACTATAGTGCCACTGCCCGTGGTATTTTTTACCCGCAATCTAAATTGCCAGTCTTCAGCAGACGCTGGACCAGAAAGGGAGCGCGCTATATTAAGGGAACCGGGAAAAGGAAATTCTTCGCCGTATCCTGTTTGGCTGGTTCCTACGGCCGTCCATATAGTTTCACCATCAGGTAAATACTCAAATTTTCCAGTGAGCGTTTTGCCTTCCGGGGTTGATGTGTAGACAATGCTTGCATCCAACTCAACGGTACCGCCAGCACCCAAGTTCAGCGTTATGGGACCAGCTACTGTCACATAGGTGGAAGAGTTGGTTGAGCTGATGGTGGCAGTTTTTGCTGTGGCAGAACTGCCCGCCTTGGCCTTCACCACAACAATACGGGTGGTGAGAGAAACAGTGCTGTGTGTAGCCGTAATATCCACGTAAGCGCTGTCAGCCGTCATGCTGTTTATGGTAACCAGCCCACCAGAACTGACCGATGCATTACAGCCAACAGCCGTGCGGGTGTAACTGGCGGCGGATGTACGATCTGTGGTGCCTTGATACAGCTTTATCTGGCTGGTGGCGGGGAATTCACCGCTTAATACTGTGCCGCCAAATGTGGCCTGAATGGTAAAGGCTGGCACCGAAGCATTGATGGTGTACCCGTGTGTGCCGTTAGTACCCGCAGCGCCCGTGATACCGGTAGCACCTGTGTTGCCCGTTGGACCAAGCCATTGTGACCATATGTAATCTGTTTTGATGGCACTCTCGCTCGCTGTGGTTTTATTGGTGGCAATGCCAATATAGGCGGTATTCGCTTGCGGCAAATCCGTAAGGCCTGTGCCATCAACGTTCGCGCTGTATTTGATCCATGTATAGGTAGTGGTGCCGTCGGCTCCAGCAGGCCCTGCCACACCGGTATTACCGTCTGCACCCTGCACCAACGACCATGCATAGTCAGCGGGTATATTGCTCTCGGCAATAGTAGCTTTATTGTAGGCAAAACCAATATAGGCCTTGCCGGTGGGGCTATTGGAAATACCTGTGCCCAATGCATCATCGGCGTATCTTATCCATGTATAGGTGGTGGTGCCATCCGCACCGATAGCGCCAGCAACACCTTGCGGCCCAGTGGCACCAACGCTTGCAAGTAATGCCCACGAAGGACCGGTGCCCGGTTCTTCACCCACCACAGCGGTGGAGGCTGCAAAAATATAACTGCTGCCTTGATAGCTCACCACATCGCCGAATGAATATGTGGCAAAATCGTCATATTCTCCACGCGGGAATGTTCGGGTTGCGCCGTCTTCGATGCTATCCAGCTTGCTTGCCACCGCAGCCAGTGTAATCGCTTGTACAGCGGCATCAGCGGTTTTGCCTTTGCGGGTGGTGTAATCCACTTCCACGGTATAATCCGTATCGTTAACAAGCCCCGGTATCACAGCGGAAAGGGACGTGCCTGAAAGTGTAAGCGCATTCTCAAAAGCTGCATCTGCCGTTTTGCGCCAACGCACTTCATAGCTGGTAATCCCCACCGCCTGCAGCGGGTCATCCCAGCTAACGCGTAAATTGCTTATTACACTGCCGTCAGCGTTGGTATCATACAAAGCCGCCAACTGAAGGTTGACCACAGGAGCCGGGTCTTGCCATATTTCGGAGCTGTAGGGCGAACCGGCAACCGGTTCCTGCTCCAGCGCGGGTGCACCGTAAACCGTTGGATCATACAAAACCAAATCCACGCTTACATCCAAAAATGCTGACGTGTTTACCTTCTCAACAATAAACTGCGTATTCGAGAAATTCTTCTCAGGGAATGTGAGCGCAATCACATCGCCGGGTTCCAAAAGCATGGCGCTTGGCGCCAGTTTCAGCCCTGTTATTTTGATAGCTACCCGGCTTTTCCGCACCAAATATTCAGCATAGGCCTGCGCCGCATAAAAATTGGTTATGGTTTCTACCGGTACATTGGTGTGCAGTTCCTGTGCGTTATCTTCGGCCAGATAATCGCCGTACTCGGTGCTGACAAGCGCTGGCCAGCCAACTGTATCTTTTTCATAGTCTTTAGTGCCGTTCGGAAATTCCACCGTTACCCGGTTCAACCGTTCCGACCGCATGCCGCGCTCAATGGTCCAATCGCCCAATATACTGTCTTCGTCGAATGTCATCACCGGGCCAGTAACCGGGCCTTCGATGATCAATTTATGCTTACCGTTTGACCACGGCAGCGCCCAGCCCATGCCTTCAAGCAGTTTTTTGGTATTGATAACCACTCCTGTTTTCGGGTCCAGCACGGCGTTGGTTACATGTTTGGGATGAGACCATACAGGTAAACCGCCCTCAATTCTTTGAACCTCATCCGCAGCCCAACGATCAAAAGCCTCACTGTCTTCAATCGTTCTGAAATCACCCACCGTACCGCTATAAACATCAGGTATCGGCGCACCTGTTGTGTTGGCAATTGGTGCCGGAATATCAAACGTTACCTCGCAAGCGTCGGCAGCGGCCATAAAACTTGGCAAATCAATATCTTCTCTCGCGGCATTAAAACCGAATGACCCCATCATATAATTTAACAGCACCAGCGCGCGGTTGTTGCTGTAGGTCCATGTTACCGGGTCACCAAAACGCTGCAAACCAACACCGCCCTCGGTATCATCCTTGCGCGGATCATAAATTCGCAAACCTTTGATCAACGCATTCAGTTCGGGTTCAGCGTTAAATTCCGGCTTTTTTCTGGAATTGTAAAACCGCCCCCATGTATAGGCCACGCCCGTGCCAACCTGGGTGTTGCTCCACGTGCTGGGGCCGGTAGCCAGTTCCTGTGCCACCGTTTGGTTTTCACTGCCAAACTTGCTTGCCATACGGAAATAGGCCCGCTTTTTGAAACGCCCGCCGGTGCTAATATCACCGTCCAGCCAAAAGCGTTCGATGCCTTCAATTGGTCCCTGCCCCCAAACATCCACCCGGTGAAGCCAATCGTTATTATCGCGGCTGCCATCAGATTTTTCGCCGTCGGTGGAGGAGGCTTTTTCATAATGGTCATAGGCTCCCGGGCTGTTGATTTTCATCTCGTAGCGGGAGGCAATTTTATACACCGGCACCGGCACAACACGCCGCTGCCCGTACACAATTTGCAATCCGCTGGCCGCTGATGCTTTTGAAACTTCAATCTTGCGGCTGGCGCCGCCGCCAAGACCCAGTATCTCGCCAATAAAGCTAAATAGTCCCATTAGGCTTCCCCTCCCCAACCTATGTTTTTGCGCTCGCGGTGCGCGAATTTGAAGAAATCATCGCCGGGGAAACGGTCTTGCTGATTATTGTTGCTGGTGATGCGTCCGGCGGTGAGATTTGGTTTTGACCAAGGGCTGGTAAGCGAAACCTGCACACTGCTGGTGCTGCCGCTTTCGCGTTCCTGCCATGTGTGGAAGGTGCCCTTGTACATGCTAATGGCCTCGCCGCCCAACGGCGCGCCGCTACTATCCAGTAATGCCAGAAAAACCTCGCCTGTTTGGCCTGTCATATTTTCCGCAGCCAAACGCACAGCGTTTGATTGATCAGCGCCTGCAAGTGTAAAGCTGTAGCCTTGCAACTTAATACCGCGCTCACGCACTATGCCCGGCAACGAGAGTATATCGCCCGCGCTTTTATAGGTATTGCCTGCATAGGAAATATCGTTCGCGGCATCGGTAAAAAACACGCCCGTCGCGCCAGCATTTATGGCATCCGGCATGGTTGGAAAACCTATCAGCCACGCAAATTTAAGGCTATCACCTTGCAAGGCTGTCAGTAATTCTGAGGAAACATTGAGCATGGTTAGAGCCTTTCCACCAAATCAATTTCAAGCCGGATAAGGCCGTTGCGGCCCAGATCAATTTGTTGGATATCCCCCACAAGCGAGCACTGGATATAAACCGGCTGGCTATCCACCACGCTGCCGCCGCGTGGGGCAGGTATGGTAACAAACGGCACTTCTGATACAATCATATGCAGCTTGGTATCCCCCGTGTAATTGAGGAAATTACCCACCACCTGGCCCGGCTGCCCGGTAAGCTGCGGCAGCTTCACCCGGAAAATACCGTGCCGCCCTTGCATTTCATGCAGGTAAGCGATTAACGGTGCCGCCTGATCGCGCCGCATGGGGTTATAGGTGAGCGTAACTGCATACGATTGCCCGCCGTACAGCCGGCTTTGTATTTTGCCGCTGGCGGCGGTGGAAGCCTTTATACGCTGCTTTGTGCGCACGCGCACAGAAGCCGGCGCCGGGCTTTCCGGCAGGTAAATTGAGGTCATAAAGGAAGCTTTCTATTGAAGCATAGCCGGTAAAAAAGAGTAAAAGCAGGCAGGCCAAACTGCCTTATCCAAAAGGTGCATCCATGGCGTAATCAGCGAAAATTTCCCGGATCATGGTTTCCATCGCACCCCGGTTGCTGGAAACAGCATTTTCATCGGCGTCAGAGCCGATTTTCAAATTGATCACAGGCGCATTTGTTATCGAAGATGTTTGAGTATTATTGGCAATGCTGTTGCTGGTGCCCGCAGCGCCGTTCTGCGCCTTCAAAAAGCCTGAAAGGTCCGTGTTCAGGCGGCTGTCCACCACCCGTTCCCCGCGCTCCAGCAAATAGGTACCGGTGGAAGGGATGTTGTTGATGCCATCATGCGCCTGGCCTTTAATGGCTTTTAGTTGCGCAGCACCCGATATTGCCAATTTGGCAGCAGGAATAACACCCGCAGGAAAACCAAGGTCAGCAAAGGTTTTTGCAATGCCCTTGGCCGTATCGATAATAACACTGCCAATCGCGGCTGCTTTCTTTATTTTGCGGAGCTTTTTTGAACCGGCAAGCGCGTTACCAACAATGGCGCCCCATGCTTTTGCATCGCTTTTTACCCGGTCACCATCTTGTTTTTTCTGGTCGTCAGCCACATCACCGTTAGCCGCTTTAATTTTTTCTACGCTCTCGCTGCTGCTGTCTTCCTCTGCGAGTTCTTCTTTCTCGTCAGCACCGGATAGTTTGGTAAATATACCGCCGAACTTTTCGTCCACAGCACCAAAAAATCCGCTTGCAAAGCCTTGTGTTTCACCAGCAGTTCCGCCTCCGGCAGATACGCTGGCAGTGGCCGACACACCCAGTGTTGCCGATAGTTTTTCTGCCAAGGCTTGCAACACACTTCCTGCACCCTGTATCGGCGCTACAAGTTCAGCAAGCTGGCTTGGTAAGCTCGCTGTACCGTCGCTGCTAACATTTTCCATTGTGTTTAACCTTTTCCACCAGTTCCATCAGCCGGGTGCGGCTCATGGCGGTTGCGGTGTTATGTTTATCGGGATCAATGCCGTGCGCGCGCTGCCAGCCGCGCATGGCTATTTTCATTTCGGGCAGGGTTTGGAGCAGGGTTTGGCGTGGGCGTTGGCCTATCATCGCACCCGCCTCTAGTACCTGCGCCCAATCAATAGTTTCGGCCTCAGTAGCTTTGGCCCCTGCTGTTTCGGCCCCTATGGCTTCGGGGCGGAAGGCTTCTCGGCTATTTTTTGGCCTTTTTTTTTGGACGCTGCATCCGGGGCCAGCGTGGCCTCAAAGCAGTTAGAAATTGCTGTCGCTGCTTCGGCCAAACCGGCCCTTACCAGCGCTTCACCTGCCTTTTTGCGTGCGGCTTCATCGGTGAAATCACCCCCTGTCATAGCCAGATACAGCGCCGCCATATCTTTCAACCGAAATTCAGGCAGGCGTTCGGCCAAAAACGGCACCAGTCCCATGCCAAAATGGTCTTCCAAATCCATCATGGTGCCAATGTCAAGTCGCAGGCGCACAGTGCGCGCACCTACTTTCAGGCTGCTTTCGCCACAAATTTTTCTAGCCATCATTCGCCTCAAACAAAGGTAATTGGGCCAGCGGAATCGAGCTGGATAGTGTAAGCAACCTCGCCTTCAAAACCACCGCTCATGCCCAGGCTGGTGATAGCAAATTTGCCAGTATAGGTGCCAAGGCCAGGCACTGTAATTTGGCAATCAGGGTGGGTGCCAGCCAGTACATGGCCGTGCGCAATGCCAAAGGTGGCATCATTCATAAACACGCCGTCACCAGACGCGGAAAGCGAACGAACGCCCGCGCCGTCCAGCAATTCTTTGAAACCAAGGTTATCTTTGGTTGTTACGTCAACACTTTCGCCGTTGATTGTGATGTCATTGGATTTGAAACCACCAACAATTTGATAGTCGATGCCATCGTGAATTTTCAACAGTAGGTCTTTGCCTTTTTGCGCAGCCATTTTGAGTATCTCCTTTATGGGTGAAACGCAGATAAAAAACGGCGCGCACCTTGGGTTAGGCACGCACCGCGTCACAACTATTGCTTGCGCCGAAGCGCTATTAATCTAAAGATTACAGCCACGAGTTATTTCGCGGCAAAAAGGGGTGTTACATGAATATCAAAACATTTGTTTCAGGGGCTGCGTTCAGCACCATACTGCTGGCATCGATCACCAGTACTGTTGTTGCTCAGGATACATCCAGTAAAGCCGCTGGCACACTGCATACTGATACAGCAACCACCAATGCTGGCACAAACGCTGATCTGATTGCTTCAATGCGCAGCGAAATCACTAACCTGAAAACCATTGTTGCTGATCTGGCAGCGCAAAATGACCGCCTCAGCGGGCTGGTTGAAAAATTGATCGCCCAGAATTTGCCTGCCGATGCAGAAGCACCCTGTGCTGAGCGCCAACAGGCCCTTACCAGCAAGCTTGATCAGTTAAAATCACTTGGCTACAAAGACAACCACCCGGACATGATAAATGTCACGCGGCAAATGGATACTGTGGCCAGTGAATGCCAAGCACCCACAACAGCAGGATAATTCCCTTTTTACACGCGGCATGGTATTTCAACTGCCATGATTTATGTAACACAGCATATAAGCCTTGATGACAGCGA